>ENA-UEOT01000295-UEOT01000295.1-human-gut-metagenome-genome-assembly--contig:-NODE-295-length-21066-cov-7.899900_pt1 | contig 21066 bp, 30 predicted proteins | sample MGYA00242889_ERZ507894 | MGnify/ENA primary metagenome ERZ507894 (study PRJEB26167, sample SAMN06115419) | human gut metagenome | host: Homo sapiens | place: China:Anhui | collected 2015-03-06 | study... | reverse complement strand
GTGCGTTACGAATACAAGGAAAAAAGTTTTGTACCGTGCCTGCGTGTACAGTGATAGCACACAACCAGTACACCAACCCATTCTCCTTCTCTCTTCATCTGTTCTAATTTCCACCACAAATAAAGGGCGGGCTTCGCCCGCCCGCCCTCCTGCTCCAATTACAGAACAGTATAATTGAACTGAATCGACACTCTGTTCGTGGTGACAAAATTCTCGATACTGCTACTGGGTGCATCCCACACAGTACCAGCAGGAAGCATGGTAATAGCACCCTGTTCGGAGCCCGGTGTAGCAGATTCAGTGATGTACCAAACGTCTCTCTCACCACTGAAGTCACCAACCTGAAGATAGTACGTCTTACCCGGCTCGAGTACCGCCTTATCGGGGAGAATATTGTAGGTAACAGAGCCACTGGGCTGAGCCCCTTCTGCGCTCTCGTCACACCATTCACGCAGGTCGTAGCCGGAATCATCACTGGATGCAATTCGGATAACTCTGCTAAGGCCACTCAAACCACCAGCTGCTTCTTGACCGAATTTCAGGCCAATGCTGTCCACACGGAGCCGCTTACTAACGGTCACAGCGCAAAGTCCCAACGACTGCACCTGAGAGTAACTAAGGTCGCTACCCGAAACAGCGGTGTTGGCAGGCTGTAAGATTGCCGGGAATGTTGCGGTGGCCTTGATAGTGTCGTGGGAATAAGCGACATTCCAGCTGGCACTCACAGCACTGCCCCAGTTGTAAGTACTGCCATCATATTTCACGGTGATAGCATATACAACAATCTTGTCGTGAGTTGCATCACCCTTGTCAGTGAACGTCAGGGTTCTGAGATTGCCGTTGTTGATGTTCAGAGTTGCCGTGACAGTGCTTTCAGTAGTGCCATACAGCACCCCCAGAAATACCGTAGCAATCCCGTCCGCACTCACACTCAGCGGAATCGTCACCGTGCCCGGAGCCTTCACATTCCATACAGCGGCGGCATCACTCTTGCCCACGAACGTCAGAGCAGTACCGGCAACAGCGCCAACATCCAGAGCAAACGGAACAGCCTTCTTGCCGTTGTTCAGCGGCACAGCGTCAGGGCGGTCACTGGTTTCCTGCACACGGTAGAAACTGCCCTTGTTGTCACCAACAGTAGCTTCACCAGTGGTCAGAACAGTGGTGTTGGCTTTCAGCGTGGTGTCAGCCTTCATCTTGGCAACATTGTCATACGTTCCCAGACTTGCGGCTTTGATTTCAGCAACGCTCGTGCCGAAACTCTTAACTACCCTGTCAACCTCACCCTGAAACTCACTGTAGTCATAGGGCTGGAACTCGAACGGCAGAGCGAACAGGCCATTTTCCAGAGCCACAGCCTTAGCCGAAGTCTCAGAGACAACCTGATAGAACGAACCGCCACCGTCACCGATAGCCGTACCGCCACACGTCAGCAGGGTATCGCCCAGTTTCAGAGAAGTGTCAGCCACCATCTCAGCTTTGGTATCATAGCTGTGAAGAGTATCAGCATAGAACTGGTCAACAGCCGCCAGATACGTCTCCACATTCTGATTGTACCGCTCCACGTTCTGGTTGTACTGCTCCACGTTCTCGTTGTACTGCGTGACCTGAGCATTCCAGTCTGCGCTCTTAATCCAGAACTCAGTATTGGTAATCTCAGTGTTTGCCGGAACAGTCTTGCGGCTGACATAGCTCTGTTCATTGGTATAGACCACGCTCAGAGCGGCGTATTCGCTGGCCTTATCCCAAGCGCCCATGAACTTAGGAGCATAACGAGCACCAATATACTTCTTAATAGCCATATTAGAAACCCCTTTCATTAAATAAACTGTCCACCCATTGAACCAGAACACCTGGTTCACCCTCCCGATAGGATTGAAGAGTGCCTACCACACGTCAAAGTTACTGTACGACTTCCGGTTCCCACAGCAAAGCAAGTTTGCCATAGTCCTCAGAATCAGGATTCATTTCTGTGTCGAAGTCAATGAAGTCCCAAGTATCAGGAATCCAAGCAAGGAAATACCCGTTCTCGTCAACCTCGAACCAGACGTATTTCACAATCCTAGACACCATTACTTGCAAGTTGTTGTCAATCCACGTTGCAAGAGCCTGTACATAAGTTTCGATGTACTCACCGTTAATGAGTTTCTGAATCTCATTGTAGCACTCCTGTACGGTTTTGTCAAGCTGTGCAATTTTGGCATCAATGTCTTTCTGATAGTTGTTCTGCTGGGTAGTGATATCAGATTTGAACTGAGCGTTTTCGTTGTTTACCTTATTTTCAAAGGTATCCAGCTTGTTCTGAAAATCGGTTTCGAGCTGTTCAATTTTAGTATCGTAGTCACCGTAGAACTCGATAATTTCATTGAACTGTTTTACAGCGCTGTTGTAAGTCTCCACCACTCTAGCCAGAATCTCGTAATCACTCGAACCCGGCAGGAAAGTGTTCAGGTCGAACTTACCCGGAATAGGTAGGAAGGGCAACGGAGTAAGAGTAGTAAGCGGCATATTGACACCCCCTTTACAGATGGAAGTAGTCGAGCACCCACCGGAGCAGGGCGCTCAAGAATTTAGCCCACGAGACTAAATCCATAATTATCACCCCTTTCAGGGCAGAGCAATCCAGCCCTCGATGTGGTACTCCTGAGAAGCGGCGGTAGCGGCACCCAGAGAAATGGTGATATCGTGGATGCCGTCAACGGAACTGACAGTATCCTTCACCTTGGCGGCGGCAGTTGCGGCATAGTCGGAACTGGTGTTGTACCAATTCAGTTCAGCGTGCTTGCCAACATTGGGCAGGTTTACACGCAGGACGGGGCTGTTCGCTTCGACAGCATCAGACGCAGTGAACACAGCATTGACGTGCAGGGCATCGTTCAGCAGGTAGGAAACATCTTCATTGATTTTGATTTTGGCATCAGCGGCCTGAATGAAGTTGACCATAGTTTTACTCCTTTACAAAATTCCCATGAAGCAATCTTTCAAACTCTCGATAACCTCTAAATCCAGATTGCGTACAGATTCAGAGTATTCTTTGAACAGTTCTGCGTAAGACTTGTTATTCAAGCCAGATACAGTTCTGTTCCGGTTGTCATTGTGCTGTCTGTCTGCTGTGGTCTGTTCATCGAATGTGGTTGTTTCTTTACTGTTATAAGTGGTGGTGTCGGTACTGTTGCTGTTTCCTGTGTTTGTTCCGTTATTTTTATTCTTGGTAGCAGAGGAAGCGTAAGTGTTATTTGTGATATCACTCTCGATGTTCAGCAAAGCACCAGGTGTATCAGAGCCGACAACGAGCGTGTAATCGTTGTGGGAATCATTGTGCATACTGCTATTGTTGGTTGTATCAATGCCAGACCTTGCAAGTACGTCAGTACCGGTTTTAGTGCCGTTATCCGAACTAGTGCCGTCAGCCTTGATAACCTCAGTAAGTGTGCCGCCAGTGTAGAACTGCCACTTCTCTGCCATAGCGTCATATAGCATATTGAAGTAAGGCATTTTCTCGTTCAACGAGTTGTTCAGGAAGAACTTGAACCGGTCAGGCGGCAGACAGCAGATTTCATTGAAATAGTAGTGGTTAATGATTTTCTGGTTCAGTGCTTCTCTCCATGCCTGCATATCACCAGCAGACTTGAGGAAAGACGGAAGTGGGTAATCTCTCATACCGATATCGAACCCGTCAAGAGTAAGCAGTTTGCCAAGTTCGATTGTATATGTTGCCATTATTCCTCACCCCCGTTATCATCTCCACCACGAGCACGAACATAGGAAATAGTGCTGGCGTTCTTGCTGTACTTATCGCCGTCAGTAATGTAAGGCGCATTTGCCAGACGAACAGATACGTTCAGGCCGAACATATCGTTGATAAGTTTACAAGCGTGTTTACGCTGAGACAGCCCAATGTTAGCAAGAGCATTTGCTTGCTGGTCGAACTGTTCCACCTCGTCAGTAACACGGCGTTCTCGTTTGAAATCTGCCATGCCGATACCAAGGAAAGACAGGTACTCGTTGTACTTAGTAATCTTGATATCCTGCAACTGTCCAGCCACAAACGGTGCGTCAGTGCGAAGAACCATGAAACTGTTAGGGTCAAATGTCCCCTTCATGCCGTAGATAACGGGGGTGTTACCAGTGTATTTCTGATATACAGCCTGAGCGGTCTGTTTCTGTTTGGTGTCAGTCAGAATCAGTACAGGAGTTTTTTGTGCGCCGATGTTGACTTTGATAGTCTGGTCAATGTCGTACAAGTCATGTGTGTAACGGATAGTAGTGAGGAAAGTCGGGTACATATCAGGTGTGTTTCTGATAAGCACGCAGTCTTTCATATCGTACTCGGGGAACGTTTCCACAGGGCTGATAGGTCTGATATACATAGGTTCGTTGTAGAAGTTGATTCCACGAAGAGCACCGTTCAGGCACATATATCCACGAGTAGCGTGGTTGAAGAAAACAGCTTTGCCGTATGTGAACAGGCAATACTCAAGGTATCGTTCATTCACGCTGTCCGGCAGTCCTTCCCATTTGAACATGGTGCAAGCCAGAGATTTAAGACGGTAGTAGTAGTCAGCGTAAGCGGCGTGGGATGCTTCTTTGTCTGCGAGTTCGTTATCGTAATTGTACATTTGAATCACCTCTTAACTGAATATGGAATTGATAATCCAGCTAACACCAGCGCTGGCAAGAGCGCCGACAATATAGCCGACAGGGCCAGCGATAGCCGCTCCAATTTGTCCACCTATTTGTGAGCCAGCGATATTGATTGCAAGATTAGTTAAACCAGTAACAACCCAATTAGATACGACTGGGACAAGATATTTTTGGACAACTGTGGTAGCAACTGTGGATACAACCTGAACCAGAACATTTTTAGCCGCTTGCTCAATAGAGATATCGCCCTTCATAACACCGCCAATTGACTGGCACATAGTGTTGATGATACCGGGTACTAAGTCTGCGGCAATCTGGTTTAACTCTGTGCTTTGTGAATGTGAGCCGATGTAGGAAGTAATTGCATTTGCTAGTGCATGGGAGCCAAGTTCACAAACATAGTCGATTGATTGTCTTTTGGTTACTTCCAAGAATTGACCAGCGGCTAGTTTTACATCACCTGTTGTTAGTGCAGTAGTAACGGCTTGCCATCCGTTTGCAACAATAGTGTCAACATACGAATCAAGGAGATTCAGAGTGTGTACGCCTAGTTCAGAGTTACGGTCAATTTTTGTAACGTCTACAATCCAGTCTTTCAGTTGTGTTTTTGCTTGGTTAATCTCGTTCTGTGCGGCTTGTTGCCCAACGGAGATTGCATATTGGAGAAGGTTGTTGATTTTGTTCTCAACGTACCAGATGGAATTGTTTACAACGTCAGAGCAGAACTTGTTAAGAACTCCACTGAAATCGCCAGTAGTGAGAATGTCAGTAGCATAGCCAGCGGCATTTGTTTTGATACCGTCCAACTGCGCTTTAACGTAGTCTTTAATAAGTTTTGCCAACTCGCTGGAAGGGTCAACGTTCTTTGCGGTAATGATTCTATCTGCGATTCCGTTTACAGTTTCGTTGAACTGGGATTCAGTAACAGTACCGTCCTCAGATGCCGCACCTTGAATTACCTTGATATCAGCGTCAGTGACATAAGGACTTTTGTGCATTTCAACTTGGCTGTAATGATTTTCTGTGTATGGGATACCGGGAAAGTCTTTTATGCTGTTGGGGTTTACACTGAACTCGTAACTAATTTTTCCGCCGTCAAAGTTAGTGTAGTCAGTACGAGTTGCAGAAGTAAAGTAAATCTGAAAGTGCAAGTGATAGCCTGTTGATTTTCCGGTGTTGCCAACTGTGCCTACTTGGTCACCCTGAGAAACTTTTGCACCAACAGAAGGGCCAAGTTTTTCCATGTGGGCATATCGTGTATAGTAGCAGTTTCCAGAAGCATCCTTTGTATCATCGTGGCGAATAAGAACTGTGTTTCCCCATGAATCGGAAGAATAGCTCTGTACAACAGTTCCAGCTTTTACAGCATAGATAGGCTTTCCAGCAATTTGACCGGGTGTTCCGGTTGTAAGGTCAATACCGGCGTGAGTTGTGCTGAATGCAGTGGTGCAATACCACGTCCCAACGCCCAGAGGGTGAAACCATTCGTCAGTGCTGTAAAAACCACTGACGTTGTTTTGCGCATTACTACCGCCAGTTCGGGGAGAACCAGCCGTCACTTTTATTGTGATATAGTCGTGATTATTGGCAACAAAGTTGTTGGAAGTCAGCCACGGATTAAGCTGTAACAGCGTTTGGACAGGCACACCGCACATTGTAGAAATCTGCTGGATATCGTCCATCCATGAACCCGTATACTGTACTTTTAAGGTGGCGTAAACAGCGTTACTAGCAGTAGACGCAGTTTTGAACTCTTTCAGCGTTTCTGCCGCTGAGTTTGCCATATAATCACCACCTTACACAATAGCATTGTTTTGACCAAAGTTTCCGTATGTTGCAGTGTAAACCCAGAAGAAGATGCCGTTGTTGAATGCTCGTTTGATGATGTTCATGTCATCGTCTGGGAAGTTACCACTGGCATTCAGTCCATTGGTCTTAATGTAAGTCCAGCTGGCTCTTGCATGAAGATTGATAGCTCTGTATTCACTCTGTTTGTAGCCGTAAACTGTGAGGAATTTGTCAATTCGTTTCAAGATATCGAGAGGTGGAGTTTTGAACCCGTAAGATAAAGCAGTCTTTTTGCCTGCAATATAAATGTTACTTTGTGCAACTCCGCCAGTTGCGGGGGCATTGTAATTTTCAGAAATAGCAGTGAGGTCTTGAGTTATTTCATCAATGCCAGCTTGAATTTGGCCTGTTTCACGAGCCGCATTAAGAACAGTGGATGCACCAGATATTCCTTGGCTAAGTGCGTTTCCTACATTTCCTTTTGCCCATGTCAGCGGGTTTGCTAAATCTACTCCAGCGCCAATGACTTGCAAGGCCCCGCCAGCACCACTCAATGCTCCTTGATAAAGGTTGTAACGCCTATTTTCTTTATTTCGTTGCACCATAATTGAATTTGATGCACTGTGTAAGTTGTAATCATTTTTGTATTGGTTATAGCCCCATTGACTTTCCGGGATAGCTACAGCCATTGATATTGATGCAATGTTAGTGTTGCTGTAATTGGTGATAATAAATCCGACTAAACCGGATGTGTCATCAACAACGATTTTACCGTTAATGTTAGCGCCAGTGATATATTCAGGGTTGAACTCAATCTCCTGCCCCATCATCTGGGCATAAGCCGTAAGGAAAGCACCAGACAAAAGTTTTTTGTTTACAGGAGTATAGCTAACTCCGTTAGCGTCAATGTGAGATGGGTGTTTAGCGTATGCAATAGTTGCGTCATGGTTAGCGGGCCATTGCTGAATTTTGGTAACAGCTGTCGCTGTACCATTTTTCACATACCCGTTAAGCAGGTTTGTCAGGGAAGCATTATCATACTTTTTTCTAACAGCGCCAGCACCAGAGATTAGTCCATTTAAGTCTGTCGGTGGCAAAGGGTTTCCAGTATAATCAGTAGTAGCAAAAACAGTCACCCAATCTGGCGTAAGGTCTTGGCTACCAACCTGATAATAACCGCCGTTTCCTGTGCCACTGAAATCCTCAGGCACAATGTTGTCTCCGGCAACATCAGTATCACTATGGCATCTATCAACATAGCTGTCATAGTATGTGATATCAAAGAACCAAGTCTGGATAACGTCTGTGCTGACGTACAGTCTGACAGAACTGTTGCTTGCCCATTCGATTCTATCAATGAACGCGTAGAACCATTTATTGGTAAAGTTGTTGTTCTGGTACATGATGTAGTTGCAGTTATACAGCAAGTCCACTTCGCCATCCACAACAATAGTGTTATTCTTTTTAATGTACTGGAAGTTCTCGTAGGTTTTGATTGTTTTGCCTAAGAAGTAGGCAGTCTGTGCTTCTCGATTAGGAAACCACAGTGTGTTCCTGTAATCACTCTCAAGTGGAGTGTCAAGAAGTCGTAAAGCAGTTGTAGGTGTAAACATAATTTGTACCTCTCTTGCCCCTGTCCCGCCCTCACTGGTCTAAAGCTCAAACCAGTTACCGTAAGAGAGAAAATTATGGAGCAGTTACGTTATGAAGATTACTCTTCGGTGAATGCCCACGCATTAGCAAACGGACTGCAAGCCATAGTCTCCCAGTGATGCAGGAAGTAGGTGCGGCTCAGAGTGCTTGCATTGTACGGGGTTTCAGCCATCTGGAAGCGGTTGTCGTGGGTGCGCAGGAAGGTGTTGTCTGCGATGATTGCCAGCGTCTTAGCGGCATCACCGGTATCACCAAAGCTGTCAACCATCACCTGACGGCCAAGGAAATCAGCCTTGCTCATGTTGAACGCCTTAGCCAGAACTTCAACGTCAGTGAAGGCGGCAACGTCAGCACGAACCAGAACGCTGATACGGTCGGGAGAAGTCCAAGTAGTCAGGGGAGTTGCGTTTGCAATGCCCTGAGCGGTAGCCATCTTCTGATAGCAGTTGTACTTGGTAGAGGGGAACTGGAACTGAAGATACTTGGCACGCAGGTCGGTGACAAGAGTTTCAGCAAATGCCCGGTGGTCAGCACCAGCGGCCAGAGGGGTTTTGTTGATATTGCCATCGTTGATAGCCTGTCCAACAACACCCTTCATCAGCGTGAACTCGTCGATGTTGTCACCACTGGTCAGGGTGTTCAGAATCATCGAGACGAAGTTGTCGAAGGTGTCAGCGTTGGTGAAAGCGCCAGCCAGCACTGCGTCATAGACAGTAACCTTGTACTTGTCCTGCCGGTTGCGGCGGTAGTACACGGTTTTAACGTCAGGAGAAGCAGGGGACAGAACGTCACTCATTGCAGAGCTGTCGTAGGGGGTAGCAACAGCAGGGTTTGCAATGTTGTCCTGAACGTCAGTGCCATAGGGGATATCAACGCCCTTGAAAATGCGAAGGGGGTTGTCATAGGTCATGTTGTGCGCTTCCTGAAACAGAATGCGGTTCACCAGACCGTTGATGAACTCATTCATAAAGGGAGTGTACTGCATGATAGCGCCACCGGTTGCCTGCAAAGTGGCATTGGTAGCAAGGGGGATGTTATCTTTCAGAGTGGAACTAGTCTCAATGACTGCGTTCACAATGTCGATAGCAGTTGCCATAGTTTATCACTATCCTTTCTAAAATGTTTAACCCTTGAGGTTAAGTCTGCCATTGGTAAACAGACGGTTGATGGGGTCTTTGTCCTCTTCCGGGCGAACAGGATTTTTGAGCTGTTCTTCCGGCACAGTAACACGAAGGAAGAGATTCATGTTGTCCTCTTTCAACTTCGCATTCTTTGCGGTAAGGTCATCAACACTACGAAGGGCAGTTGCTTTTGCGGCAACCTCTTCACTGAAACCAGTGGTCATTTCTGCCAAGATATTGGTAACTTCTCCTTGGTCTGCGTTATCGCCCAAGTGTTTGATAAGTTCCTGTGCCTTGGCATTGAAATCGGCAAGCTCCATAATTTGCTCCTTTCAAGTCTTTAAGTGTGAGGGTGACAGTAGAACTGTCTGCTGGCAAACCAGCAACGTTATTTTTGTGTTCGGTAGTCCCATCGCGACTTTCCCTCTCTTACATCCACATGAACAAAGGTGTCATAAATGCCAAGTCCAAGCGAATTAGGGTATTTAGAATTGAGCCACGAGTACAGCTTTAGCGGCGAAACACCAGAGATATAAATGTCTGCGGCGTTGCCAAACATGTGCTGTGATTTAGGACTGGAATTTTTGAGCGAACTGTTGTAAGCTACTGTGCGATATGCTGAGTTGATAATGAGAGGTCTGTTGTAGTGGTTACGGATAATTTCAAGAAGTTCAAGAAGTGCTTTGTTTAGCACAATGACACGGGATAAGTCAGAACAGCGAAACTCGTGTGCTTTGAAATGAGGTGACAACTGTTCATCAGGGTTGAGGGTGTAGTCGAAAACATAATATGATTTAGTTTTCATAATATCACCTCTCAAGCACTGGTATTGATGTGCCGCCAAGCACCCCAACGTGTGTTTGTAAATTCCCGCACATAAATCACCTCAGATGTTTCAGTGGGGAAAATCAATTGCCACACCCATGAGCCTGTTACAGTAACCACCATCATGTTCCAGTAGTGATAACCACTAGAAAACGGCGTGTTGCTAGTTCCGGGATATGACTGCTGATAAAAACCGGGTGTCTTGATGTTATTAAGGTCTGTTTCAGATGTAGACTGTAAAAAGCCTAGCATTCCTTGCGGCCCAACATCGCCTTTAGGGCCTTGTGGGCCAACTGGGCCTTGACTACCCTGTTCACCCTTAGGCCCTTCTGGGCCAGCCGGGCCAACCGGGCCAATCGGGCCTTGAATACCTTGTGGCCCAGCCGGGCCAGTCTCACCCTGTAAACCTCTTGGGCCTACCGGGCCAACCTCACCTTGCGGCCCAACATCACCTTTAGGGCCGGGGTCACCTTTTGGGCCTTGAATGCCCTGTGGGCCATTTACGCCCTGTGTACCTCTCGGGCCTTGCGGGCCGACCGGGCCAACTTCACCTTGGGGGCCTTGAGGGCCTACTGGGCCTTGAATTCCTTGAGGGCCTTGTGGGCCTTCTGGGCCGGGCAGACCAATGAAATCACCATCACGAATGCCCTGTAACAAGTCATTCAAAGCAGTTTGGGCTTTGATTGCTGAATCGTTTGCAATCTTAGCGGCGGCTTTTGCCGCTTCTGCTTCTGCGTTGATTTCATTAACCAGCTGAACCCAAGCGGGTGACGCTGGTTCGGGGGTTGAGCCGTCCTCGATACCGGAATTCTTGCTTACAACATAAGCAATGTCAGCAGTGGTCAAGGCGTGTACGCCATCTGTGCCCTCAATAGTGATAACTCCGCCAACAGTCTTAGCGGTAATCAAAGCGGGCACATTGACGTAATCATTGACAAACAGCTGTGCTGGCGGGTCTTGTTTATCTGCTGTGTGAAAGAAAGCTCTTACAGTGAGGTTCTGCCACACCTTAGAGCGAACAATGTGTAGACGGTAAATGTTAGCGTTTTTCTGATAGCCAAAGTAGATAGTGTTGTGCCATTCGGTGGGATAAATTCTAACCCCACCGTTGTCAGAAAGCAGTAGCTCAACGTCAACCATTGTTCTCACCTTCTTTCTTGTTCAGTGCAGACAGGAATGGCGCAACTAGTTTAACCAAGTCGGGGTTAATCTGCCCCAGATTTTCGAGAATGGAAATAGCTTCCGTGACGATAATCAAAGTGCAGATAGTTGCGGCGGCAGGGAAATTGAAACCCATGTCCACATAGTCCATAGCATAATCAGCAAGATAGCCGAACGCAATGAACAGGATAAAACTGGCTTTCTTGTAAATTCCTTCCCTTGCCTTTGTGGAGTTCAACTCTTTGTTTTTGACAGCTTTCAACACTCCGGTGAAAACGTCAATCACCATAAAGGCCAAAGCAAGTTTTACTTCCACTGGAACGGAATAGACGGTACTCATAAGCTCACCCCCTTTCCGGTCTAGCTTCTATAATTATTATACCATAGGTAGTTGAAAAATGGAAGTAGGTATGATATAATTATTTTAGAGAGAAAATGTTCCATGTGGAACAAATAGGAATGATTCCTAAAAAGGAGCTGAGACAATGGGTGACTTCTATGATGGTACAAAGCTACTGTCTTTGATGGACACGAACGGCAACAAGCCAGAGATTTATATGTGTACCACAAACCGCTCTGGCGGTAAAACTACTTGGTTCAACCGGTATTGCGTCAAGCGGTTTATCAACTACAAAGAGAAGTTCATGTTGCTGTACAGGTTCAATTATGAACTTGACGGGTGTGCTGATAAATTCTTTAAGGATATCGGTGTTCTGTTCTATCAGGGTCACACAATGACTTCCCAGAGAAGAGCCGCAGGAATTTACCACGAGCTGTTTCTTGACGGCGTTCCTTGTGGCTATGCTGTCAGCATCAATGCGGCAGACCAGATTAAGAAATATTCCCATTTCTTCTCTGATACCAGCAGAATGCTGATGGATGAGTTCCAGAGTGAGACAAACCATTACTGTGCAGATGAAGTAAAGAAGTTCCGCTCCATCCATACTTCTGTTGCCCGTGGACAGGGCGCACAATCTCGGTATGTGCCTGTCTATATGCTGTCTAACCCTGTAACTCTGCTTAATCCCTATTATGTTGCAATGAATATCAGTTCTCGCCTGAACGACAACGTTAATTTTCTGCGTGGTGTTGGTTGGGTACTTGAACAAGGATATGTTGATGCCGCTTCCAAAGCACAAGCTGAATCTGCTTTCAACAGCGCTTTCAGCGGCGATACCTACGATGTGTATTTGACACAGGCCGTGTATCTGAACGACAGTTCTGCATTCATTGAACGGCCTACTGGTGCTTCTCGTTACTTGGGAACTATCCGCTACATGAACAAGGAATATGGGCTGAGAGAGTTCCCTGACACAGGTGTTATTTACTGTGATGACAAGCCAGACCTTACTTATAAGTTCAAGCTGGCTGTTACCACTGACGACCATAGAGTGAACTATGTTATGCTCAATGCGTACAAGATGTTCACAGACCAGATGCGTTATTTCTTCGACCGTGGCGCTTTCCGGTTTAAGAATCTGCAATGCAAAGAAGTTATCTTGAAAGCTCTGTCCTACTAATGCTTATCCCTCTGAGACAGTATCACTGATACAGGCGGGTTTTGCAACGGCGATGAACCGTCCGCTATGTAGTTTCGTATCTGCAATGCGCTTTGGTACACCTCAGGGACAGGATATAGAAAACCCCTCTTGCCGTTCCGTTAGGTTCGACTTGAGGGGTTTGTTTTATACGTTTACAACCAGAAAACAATCAGCTAACTCAACGCTAGTTCTATCGCTGAAATAACCTAGCTCGCCTGTACCCAATTTAATTACTCTAATGTTGTCGTATTCATCCGGGGCACTTATCACCATGTACAGCACACTATTAATCCAACAAATGTCAGTTGGTTTAAGAGTGCCCAATATTTCATAATGCTTTTCCTTTTCTTGCTGAACTATTTTCATATTACCACCTCAATGCCAGCAGAGCCGCAAGAACCAATAGTGCATCACAGATATATACTGACTTATCAAGTTTATACTTGTCTCTGCACACAGTAATATAAATAGAGTAAGATGCCGCAATTGTAAACACAATAACTTCGCTCACTTTTTATTCTCCTTTTCTTTTGTGTACCACAGTGTAAAACCAGAACCAGCAATGATTGCTGTGAACGTCTTATTGGTGTCAACATGGTACATGAAAACTTTAGACCTCAGCATATCATTGGACAGGGATGAAACTTTGATTGCACCATCGTTGATGCCCGGAAGATGCACATACTCTCTGTTCAGGGAATATGCAACGTACATGAGTGAATCTTTAGACAGGCATTTTCTGTCATAGTTCTCACCCGGGATACGGATTAGCAGATGTTTCTTTTTGAGCTTTTCTTCTGCCGCACCTTTTGCATCTGGAATAATCCCATTACCCATTCTGCGTTCCCCCTTGCTGTAAGCACTCGCCAACGTTTACCGCTGTCACCTTGTGAAAGATAAACCAGTCGGTTGGTTCTGGCTGATAGTGCTTGATATGGTATTTACAGCCAACGTAATCACACCCACCTGTACGCTGGTCATAGGAGTGGTCACAGATTTTGTGCAAGTCTTTCATGCTGTTCCCCTTTCAAGACAATTAAAATATGGTCAAATGCGCCATCCGTTATAGGGCAAGTGCGGTCTGGCATTATTGTAGCAAATACAACAACAGTTTTATCTTTATATTGTGCCCACTGTTCCAGCTTGTCCATTTCTATATCGGCAATCTTGTCTCCGTTCTCGTACCACAGTTCTGCTGTGGTGTGTTCATCAATGTCGCTCCACGAATGCCACAGTTCTAACAATGTAATCATCTTACACACTCCCTCACTTGTATTCTTACTTTGCCTTTACGAACCTCAAACGTACTAACATGAAGGTTTCTGAACTGGTTCTTCATGGGGTCAAACCGCCCACGATACAGGAGCGTGAAGAAACTCCACAGCTCAAACTCGGTTTTCCAGCCACAGTTTTGGCAGGACTTGTAAAATTCTTCTACTGTCATTTTGTACTGTCCTCTCTTTCAACTATAATTAAAACAGAATTAAAGCAATTTCCCTGAGTAATAGGCATTTCACCGGGAAGAAGCATACCAAAAGGAAGAAGTCCCCCAAAAATTTTAACTTTTCTATCACGATATCTTGCGTCCCAAGCAATATCCTTAAATTTACCAGTAGCGATCTTTGTGTCACGTTCAACCCATACGGAAGCTGTTGTATCTTCGCTAACATCATTCCACATGAGCCACAAATCATGCACTGTCATTTGAAATGCACCTCGCAATCAATAATACACCCGGTGAAATCAATCTCTTTAATCCAAAGGGTTGCTACCTGAGCACCTTTGTACGACTTGGGAATGTCAGGCCAGCGACAACCAGCACGAATTAAACCAGAACTGCTGTATAAATCAAACTGTGCATCACCTGCAAAGAATAAGGTTGCATACAGGTCTTTAAGACTTGAAAATTTTCTTGTCATTGTATCACCTCATAATAAAACAATATTCCAATGTTTAACAGAACTAAAGCTAATGTTTGTCGGAGTAGCAACAAAAATTTCTGCATCTTTCATGCGTGCTGGTATTTCACTGTAATGTAATTCTTTATACCTAATATTGCCACTGCCAAGTTCACTAATAGTATATGTGGCATAATTAGCTGTAGAAATAGTGCGGTTAATTTCTCGGATTGTCATAAGCTCACCTCATTGTAAAATCAGTATCAACCAGCAACACACCACCCTTAATTCTTCTGGGAAGTAGTTTACCGGGAACTGTTAAGCCTGTCTTGAAATCTTTGAATGTGCGTGTTTTACTAAGAACCGCAATCTCTTCTGGCGTAAGTTTAGAATCAGATAGTGTTTGTTCCTCATTTCTTGGATTTATTCCGTTCTCAATGTCCTCTGCAACTTTGTTGTCAAAGGATTCTGCAAACAGGTCTTTGCACTTTTTTGGCATTCCTGCACACTTAATATTATAATAAGGTTTTTCTATCGGCTCTAAGTCCTCGGCTACAACGTGCTCAATGTACGTCTTTTGCCGTACAAACCAGCCGATATCCCAGCTCGATTCTAGCTTCCAACAGCAGAAATTCGATGGATGCACCGTAATACCTTTTAACTGCTCAGGCGGCAGGTCACAGTGTATACTGTCTGTGTCGGCGTAGATAAATCCGGGCTTGTCCTTTCCGTAATAATTTTGTTGAGCCGCACGAATGGTAAAGTTGCGGGCATAACTAGTGATAGCTGAACCAACTGGAATGTATCCGGGTTTTTTGTCATTTTCGTCCACCTCATAGAATCCAACAGAACCATCATCTTTTTCAAATGCAACTTTGAAAGAGCTGTTCATGCTAGATGCCATTTTTCCGTATAAGTTGTTTAGAAATAGTTTTGCGAGTTGTCTCATAGCGCCTTTGCTTGTCTTTTTTATTGCGGCATACTTGTCAATGTACTCGTCAAACAGGCCAATAGTTGAATCAAACTCACAGTAATCAAGCAGTTCATAATCAACTAGATTGTAGTGTTCACGAAGTAGAATGAAATCTGTCTGTGTTAATGTAAGTTCAACTCGTGTATCGTGTAAGTTACCGTCAATGTCATAATATTCGGAACGGGGAATGCCATCTTTGCCAACAATATCTGAGCTTTCTAGTGCTTCTGTTCCTTTGTACATCCAAGAGCCTTTAATCTGTACAAAAGGTAACTTACCGGGTTTCAGATAGAACCGGGTTTTAATGCGGAAGAAATAGAACTTTCCGTATTCCCACAGCTTTTTAGGCTTTTCAGACGGCTGAAACCAGAATGGGTCATATTTGATAGGGCAATTGTATGCGTCCCAGATATCACCTTCATTTGCTTCAACATGAATGAATTTAGGTTTGCCGATAGGATAATCTGAGCCGGATTCAGAGTGCATTACAGATGGATACAGACTGTTCACATCTGCTGTCACACCATTCTTGTACTCTTTGCACTCTTTACCCTTTACCAGATAGCACCAGCCGCCTTTATAGGACTTGTGAATCCATTCACCAGCTGTGCTAGAGCCATAAACTTCTGGGTCAAGCGGTATTTTGTACAAGTCCGGGAACAGACTGCTGTAATCATCCCCCACTGTCTTGCTTTTCTTGAATTCATCCAAACAGCAAGAACCGATTGTCAGTTTCTTGTGCCCTTCTGAAAACATAAACTCAAGTGCTTCTTTGATAACGAGAACGTCATTAGCAATGTACTTTAGTTCTTCTGGTGTAATAGGACAACCAGCATATCTGTGGCCCTTATACTCCATATCTAATTTCTGGTGCTTTGTTTTGAAACTGATTCCAATTTGTTTCAAGCTGAACGGCAGTAGTTTAAGGCTGTCTTTGAGTTCAATATAATGGCCGTTGACTTTGATAGTCATAGAGTACCATTGCCCCATATCTGAGATAACGTACTTGAACGACTTGTCAGGCATTTCCCAGTTCTTTTTGAACTTGCCACCTTGATTGTCTGGTGCTGGGTCAAAGGCTTGCTTGAATTTGAGGTCACGCAGTAAGTACGACAGCCAGAAATTGCCATCAAATTTGAGGTTGTGGAAGTATACCACAATGTTCTCGTCCAGTGATACATAATATTCATACAGCTCACCTATGGAATGGAAAACCATAACATCCTCTGTCCACAGTTCAACACTAGCGGCGCTCCAAACCTCAGTAGCTGTCTGTTGTCTCGTATTCTCTTCAACTGTTGTCTCAAAATCAGCGCTGAATGTTCGCCACTTTTCGGAACGTGACATTAGATATCATTCCCCATAATCATTATAGCCGTATTGGCCCTCGTATACATCCTGCATATCGCTTATTCTATGCCTTATATTGCCGGGCTGTTTATCTAACGGAAACAAAATCAAAAGTACATCTTGAATTGCACTCCCCGCCGCTTCTTTATAACCAATAGATGCTATAATAGATGCTTCTTGCAACTTAGCATAGTTATCAGCTATTCTTTTAGCCGCTTCGTGAACCCCCTCTTTTTCTATAAGATTCTTCAAGGCAGAACGCATTTCTAAAATATTATCCATGTTCTGCTTTACCATTTCAACCTTGCCGTATTCCCTGTCACCTCTATATCCGGGTGAATCCCAGTCAGTGTGCGCAATACGCCACCAGCTATCATCAACAGCTTCTTCTGGTGATGCTAAAACATCATGCAAAAAACTCTCAAATTGCTGATAAGCGTTCAAATCAACAAAAGTCTGTTCAACTGTAGTTGCAACATTGTCAACCATCATATCAATTTCTTTTGCTGGCTCTCTGTAAATAGGGCTTGTTGCGTATCTAGCATATCGTTCAGCGGCTTTTTCACCAGAAATCGGTGTGCCACTTGCATCAACTGCATAAACATATTCTGCTACTTTATCTGGGTCACTTGCAATCTGTTGCATTCTCTGTACATCACGCAAGCGATAACTGCCTAAACTAATAAGGCGCTGTAACTGAGGAACAACCTCAGCATTTCCACCTTCTGCCCTCACTTCCTGAATGTACTGATTGACTTTCAAAAGCAACTGCTGTTTGGCTTGTGCCAGCTCTCTAGCGTGCATAGCGGCTACTTGTTGGCGATGATTCATAATTTGTTCATCTCCTTTATAAAAGAATCCCGGCCAGTGAATGGCCACCGACCGGGATACTGTAAGTGATTTTGTATTAGAAGAACTTCGCCTTTCTTCTAAATTAGTTGTTATTCGTGCCAGTGATTAACCGACCACAACACAGTCGATGTAATCACGCCCATTCTTGGACGTGCCAGTGGTGACCTGAATCTCATGGAACTCTTCATCGAACTGGGCGAACATTGCGACAGCGCTCTCAAAGGAGCGGCAGAACGTTGCAGAGTTGGTGCAGTAGGCGGAGCCGTCAGCAGTGGTCAGTGCCAGCAGTTTCATCTCCTTGCCGTCCTTGTCAGGCTCAGTGTACAGAACCCACTTTTCAAGCGTGATGGTCTGGCCCTTGATATCGGTCAGCTTCTTGCGCTCAGGAGACTGAACCAGCTTGTACAGGTCGAAGGAAGATGCAACGTTAGCGGACTTGTTGATGATATTCATAGTGATACTCCTTACTTGTTATGTGCTTGTTGGGTGGATAGACTTACTGGGCGTTCTCGTCAGACTTCTTCTGACGCTTGCCGAACTGGGCCGCTTCCTCGGGGGTGATATCGGTTTCCTCGATAACATCGGCGTGCTCGAACCACTGAGCGGCAGTCATGCCATAGGTCTTGACCTTGCAAGACAGAGCAGTAACGGCAACCGGGTTGAACTCGTCATTTTCCCAGACCTTCTGGACGGCCTTGAGTGCGGCATTGTTGTCAGCGAATGCACCCTCAAGAGTGGCAGTCATATCAACCACCTCAAAGGTGTTCAGGTTGACGGCCTTGACGGTAGCGGTGGTGACGATGGAACGGCGGGTGATAGAATACTTACGCATGATGAATACTCCTTTGTTTTGTGTTGTGTTGAAGCGTCTAAATTAGGAGATGGAAGTTATCTCCCACACTTATTGTACCATATCTGGGTACAGATTGACATGGATAAATGTTGCTCTCGGGATAGAGATTTTATACGTCCGGTTTATGGGACTTTTGCGATAAGATTGTCAAAAATTTAACAATCGGGTATTCCCAACTAAGGCGGGACTTTCAACAGTTTCAACATAGTTTTCAACATCTCCTTTCTCGTGGTAATTTCCACGTTAGTACCCTGTACCGGAGTACAGGATACCGGCCTGAAAATTACAGGTCAAACAGCAATTCGGCTTTGCGGTAGGTGAAGTGCTCAAGCGGGTAGTTAGAACCGGACTTGACCAGCCAGATGGGCAAACCCTCTTCCAAAAGGTAGTTCATAGCGTCTGTGGGCGCTTTGAACCGATTCTCGATATCCGGGTAGAACGCCACAGCGGGGTCATCAAAGACACGAGTATCCATGGTGTAGAAGGTGCTCTGGAGCTGTTCAGCTGAATACTGTGTCAGCAGGTACTTGTATACCCGGTGGGCCAGCTGGGAACCGTTAAGACGTGCGCTCATTTTGCAGAATCCCCCTTTGCATCAGTATAGCCACAAAGATACAGTAAAGCTTCGTCTAAATCTTTCATCGGATTTGACGGTGTGTCAGACGCAACTGCCGCACGGGCATCTGCCAAAGCGTTGTACAGCACCCGCAATTCCTGCTCTTTGTAGTTCTTGAGAAACAGCCTAATCATATTACAACCATCCTTTCAAAGTTGCGTACAGGTACAGGCCAAAGCAAACTGCAAAGGCGGCGAGAATAGGTGCGATACATTGGAAGTGATACAGTGACATTTTTCATGCCCTCTCTTTCTCGTGGTAATTCCCACGTTAGTACCCTGTACAGCGGTACAGGATACCGGCCTAGGAATTACAAGTTGCATTTACTCATATCATTAAATGTCAATTGCTTTACAAGGTAACAACATCCATAAGGCTTTGCATACATGCAAGCGGCGGCACACGCTCTACCATATGAACTATAAAGCCGTTCAATAACCGCTATAGGGTTCTTGCTACTGTAATAAAACAATACAATACGATACCATTCTTTATTTTTCATGTTAGAAATACCCCGCATCCATACCAACTTTCTTTGCAAGAGTGGTAAATGCTTTATCATTGGCACTGCAATCTTCAATCCAACAGCAACGTTCCTCAGCAGTTGTGAACATACGGGCCATATCCCACGCCAGCCGGACGTAAATATCATTATATTCGCCGGACTTCTGAACTGCTGTAACGTGTTCAGCCCACTGCTGACGATTGAACACGTTACTAAACCAATATTCAGCACGGGCCTTGAGAACCGGATAATACTTTTTCATTTTCATAGTTGTACACCTCTTCAATATACAATGGCTTGTCATCATCAGCACACAAGTAGCCGTCTTGCATGGACACCGGATTAACCGGTGTTTCGACTTAATAGTGGAAATGTTTGCCGCTATTCTCATACCACTGCAACATTTCAAGTGTATCACGCACACCCCAATTTGCGCTCATAGTATAGCCTTTTTCCTTGCCTTTCAACTTGAAATAGCAGTTTTCACCTAACCATTCGGTGGTGAATCTATTAACATGACGCGCCGTAGTGCGACTGCAATCAACCGGGTAATACAACTTGACTGTCTCAATGTATGTTTCCGGGTCAAAGCAAATTTCCATCATCAACGTGCGGTAACTGTACAGATAAACACCCTTAAATGCATTAGTCTTGTTGTCACGAATAATCTCAATGTGACAATTGGCGGCTGGCATAGAACGCATTTTGTAACTAGTAGTCATAATAGTACACCTCTTCAATGATACTTGTTGACAATTCTGTAATAGCTCTTGCATTCAGGCCCAATTTACCGGCACCCTATTGACTTGCCATCATCAGTATACAAGTTGTCATCCTGTATAGACACCAGTTACACTGGTGTTTCGGCTTTAGATATCAAGGAAGTATTTCACATACCACACATCACGTTCAACCTGAAATTCCTTGTCAGTGATACACCATTTCTTGTATTTGCTCAAATCATATATTGCACAAATCGTTCCATCACGCCAAAGGTACATATCATTGCCCCTGAATGTGACGTTGTCGCCGTTGGATTGAGTAATTAAGTCCCAACCATCGTGGAAAATAGATACCCAAATTTCAGACTTCAAATTAGATTTTTTCATAAGAACATCTCCTCAATGATTCTTTTGTGATTCAATTTGTGGTTTTCTTTCCACCTTTATTGTATCACATTTTTGGTTTCTTGTCAAGGGTTTTCTTTGAACATCCGTTTTGGACTTCTCTATGCCGTTCCGTCTTGTTCTAGGTTGTTCCCTCTTTCATTGACACTATTATACCAC
>ENA-UEOT01000287-UEOT01000287.1-human-gut-metagenome-genome-assembly--contig:-NODE-287-length-21584-cov-23.811782_pt1 | contig 21584 bp, 22 predicted proteins | sample MGYA00242889_ERZ507894 | MGnify/ENA primary metagenome ERZ507894 (study PRJEB26167, sample SAMN06115419) | human gut metagenome | host: Homo sapiens | place: China:Anhui | collected 2015-03-06... | reverse complement strand
AAATAGCTCCTTATCTTCAATTATCATGGATATTTCCATTAATTTTAGGTTTTCAATTTAAATCATTGTACAATATAATAACACCTATACTATTGCTATCAATATTATTCGTCTATTGCATTTTTATGACAGCAATATTCCCTGATTCTGATTATATATCCATATTATCAGTTCAAAGAATTCCTCTAATTCTAATGCTACTCATTATCGGTAACAATGCATCTCGAAAATTATCACAAAGCCAATTACAAAAGGTACTCTTAATAGCAACTAGCATCGGAGGTTTTCTACTATTAATTTCTTTTTATTTAAAACCTGGAGAACTTAGCTATAGTGAAAACTCTTTGCAATTAGGTACACGAAAAAATACTTTAGCAATACTAATTCTGACCTGCATATATATAGTTTACAAACTAAATACAAATAAAAATCGTATTTCGCAGATATGTATATTTATCTATTTTCTTTCTGCAATATTCTTAATGATTTCAATGAAATGTAGAACAGCAATCTTCTCCATTCCTCTAATTTGTGTATCAGAATTTATTCTATCAAAGAAAAAATTTAAACTTTCCACAATAATTAAATTAATTCTTGTTTCTGTTGGTATTATATCTTTATTCCCCAATATATTCCAATACATCTTTACTGATTTCATATACGACGATATTAATACTAAAGAAATGAATTCAATGAATGTGCGATATTCAATGATTGAAACATTTAATAAATTATTTGCAAACAATATATTTTGTGGAACGGGTAAACTTTTTATTGAGAATTTTTATCTCATGAACCTTTTAAATCTAGGCATAATAGGTTTCACCCCTTTATTGTTATTCCTATTTTGGAGTTATAAGGTATGTTTTTCTCTCAATAATAGACCACTTTTTTCTCTGAATAAAATATTATTTATTTTATATACATTTAATGGGCTATTAGAAGGCGAATCACCATTTGGTCCAGGAACCAGATGTTTTATCTTATGGTTCATTATAGGGTATTCCATCTCATATTATGGGAAAACTAAAAAAACAATTATGAAAACTATAATCTCGCATAAAATTGAATAATATTCTTAAGAAAAGTATTTAAACACAATATATAAAACACCTTCTAAAAGTAAACTTCCAAAATTGGCGTATTGACTAGCATGGCTCTTTCCCATACCTTCGTGCTAAACTTAAAACTTGAAAGATTATGTTTAGCGAAAAAGACTTTGAAAGACTGTGGTTCCTATACAAAACCGAGGGTGAGCCCAAAGGGGTTTCCATCAACTCATTCTGCATTAGCAACAATATTCCATACACGGCATTCTATGACTGGTTCAAGAAGGCACAAAAGAAGGTTGTACCTGTAGAAGTGGAAGGAATTCCGGAAGAGTTGATTCGGACAGGCAATGAAGAACGGCAGGATGTTGCTAAAGACAAGCCCAAACGTACAACTCCCCATAAAGGAAGCATCATGGTGACGATAAAAACACGTGAAGGCTTGTGCATTCAGAAGAAAGGCTTAGACTATCAGGGGCTGAAAACGCTGGTAGAGAAACTGGAGGGCTTATGCTGAGCATCAACGGTCTTCACAACTTCTACTACCTTCCTGAGCTTCATGATATGAGATGCAAGGCTCAGCGTATATGTGAGATAATCCGCGGCAGGTACCACCGTGACCCGATGAACGGCGATGTTTACATGTTCATGTCTAAAGACTAGCGCAAGGTTCGCATGATACACTATGAGCGCAATGCCTATTATCTTCATGAGAAGTCCTTCATAAAGGGCTACAGGTTCATGAGGATAGAGCGCAAGGATGACGTGACAGTGTATAAGATAGACTGGAAAGACCTGGTCACAATACTTGAAACTCCGGTAATAACGAGCATAAGAATTTAATGATAAAACTCTGAATATCAGCAATAAAAGCTCTCTAAACATTTGCGTATCTCACTGAAAATGAGTATCTTTACATAAAATTTAGAGAACATGGAAACAGAGGAACTTATAGAACACATACTCAGACAGAAGCATCTTGAAGAGATGATGAACAGGCCTGAAAAGGAGCATACACCCCTTGAAGGTATGGATAATGAGCAGATAAAGAGGTTCGCCCTGTTCCTGTTTGAAGAGAATCAGAACAAGAGCAAGCAGCTTGATGAAATGATAGCACGACTTGATGAAATAGGAAAAGACCTGAAGGACGCCAACCGTAAGATTGATTCCCTTACAGATGCCCTGCTTAAGGCAAACAGCAAGGCTGAGAAGGCTGCCATTGAATGCAAGCTCCGCGACAAGGAATACAAAAAGCTTGAGAAAAAGCATAACGCCCTTGTCGAGCGTCTTTCACTTATGAATAACCAGACTTACGCTTCATCCAAAAGCCTTAAAGGCATTGACCGCAAAAAGGTCGTAAAAGGAAAGCATGATGACAAGGATAATTAGAAAGATGTCAATACCGGCATACAGGGAGGCAAAGAACCGTCTGTCGGATATGGACTGGAACACCTCTGTGCAGAACCTGCTGAACTGGGCCGACAAAGGTGCCATGCAGCTGAACAAGCTGATACCTGCCCTCAAGAAAATTGCCCTTCAGGACGGCGCCAATTCTCTCCCCTTTTATATGTATCTTGACAATGAGTTTATGGATATAAATCATCTCTGCTGTCTGGCTCATGCAAGGGCTAAGTTCAAGTATGCCTTCGACCAGGGAAGCCTGCAGGCAAGAATCTTCCTTGAGCTGATAGGAAAGTTATACGGCATGGAAGATACTTACCGCCGGGAAAAACTTACCGCAGACGAGATTTACCACAGAAGAAACAGTAAGGAAACGACGGAAATCATTGATAGGATAAGGACAGAGCTTTATGATCTGCTTGCAAATCCGGATGAGAGCCGAAGTGAACTTATGGGCAAGGCCCTTAAGTATCTGAAGAACTTCTGGAATCAGATCTTCGCCTACAGAAACGATGGAGAATACTCAATAGACAATATGGCGGCTGAAAGAGCGATAAGACCAATCACTGTCCAACGAAAGAACAGTCTGTTCTTCGGAAGCGTGAAAGGAATACAGAACTCCGCAATCTATAATACCTTTATAGAAACCTGCAAACAGGTAGGAGTCTCCTTCAGGGATTACTTCTGCAGGCTGCTCAGAGAATTAAAAAAAGGAAGAACGGATTACGAAAACCTGCTTCCCATGACAATATGCAAATAATAATCGTTAAATTTGTGGACTCTTTTTTAGACGGGTGCCTGCTGGCGCCCGTCTAAAAAGGGGTACCCTAAAATTGGAAGTTTACTTACCTAAAACACTTATTTGAATGTAATTTTCATAATAAGGATTGCGACAAAAAAGCTTTTCTACCATGTTCTAATAAGCCAAAATATGTTAAAACAAAAAATATTTTCTTGCGAATATTTTTATTTTATCGATTGAAAAACAGACAATAAAATCTTCGCAGCGAAAATAGAATGATTACAGTCATTTTAAGGATATTAATAAGACGAATAAAACAATATGTAATGAAAAAGAATAATCCAATGCGTATATTATACGTCAACGGTGGTTTAATGAACCGAGGAGGTATAGAATCATATATGATGAACTATTACCGAAGTTTTGACCGCGAAAAAATTCAGATAGACTTTATCGTCCACAACGCAGGAGGATCTGGCTATTATGACGACGAAATTAAAAAATTAGGAGGTAATATCTATGTGGTACCTCAAAAAAGCAAACATCCACTTACATATCCTTCTTATTTAAAGAAGATTTTTAAAGATAATAATTATAAGATTATTCATACACACATGGATGCGATGGGTACTTGGGTGTTGAAAATAGCTAAAGAATGTGGAATACCTGTTCGGATAGCCCACAGTCATAATACTCAACATCTGACTACCAACCCTATTAAATTATTTTTCTTAGAACAAGCTAGAAAAAAGATAAATTTATATGCAACGCATAGAATGGCATGTTCTGAAGCGGCAGGAAACTGGCTTTTCGGCAACGCTCCATATCAAATAATCAGAAACGCCATTGATTTAGATAAATTTGTATTCTCGCCTGCTACTAGAGAAAGTGTAAGAAAAGAATGGGGAGTCAAAGAAGATGAGTTTCTTATCGGACATGTAGGACGCTTTGACACCCAAAAGAATCATACATTCTTAATAGAGGCCTTCTATAAGATTCATCAAAAACTTCCCAACACAAAGTTAATGCTCATTGGAGAAGGTATGTTGATGTCTAAGATTAAAGATAAAGTAGAAAGACTAGGTTTAAAAGACAGCACAATATTCACTGGATCAAGAAATGACGCCAGCCTATTCTATAATGCTTTTGACTTGTTTGTTTTACCATCATTATTTGAAGGACTTGGAATAGTAGCTATCGAAGCTGAAATAAGTGGTTGTACGACTTATCTATCTGACCAAATACCACAAGATGCAAAAATTGCTCAAAATGTATCTTTCTTACCACTTGACACAAATACATGGACAGATAAAATAATTGCCTATGTTTCCCAGAAAAACATACGACAACAAGCTTTATTCGATATCTACAAATCAGGATATGATATAAAAACAGAAGCTCAGAAACTCCAAGACATATATTTAGATCTATGGAAAAACAGTTAAAAAAAATTCTTTTTATCACCAATATTCCAGCACCCTACCGAATAGACTTTTATAACGAATTAGGTAAATATTATAACCTTACAGTCTTATTCGAGGCTAAAAGAGCACCAGGGATTACATTCAACTGGAAAGAAGATGCAATAAAAAACTTCAAAGCCATATTTCTTAAAGAAGGAAATATTGAAGAAAAGAAAATAGATTGGAGCGTTTTTAAATATATCAAATCTCTTAAATATGACAGAATAGTAGTCACAAATTATGCCTATGCAACCGAAATGATGGCGCTGCTTTCTATCAAATTAAGAAAGATTCCATACTATTATGAATTGGATGGAGCAATGGCTAATTATCATGAAGCAAAAATAAAACGCTTCATCAAAAGATTTTTCCTTTCGGGAGCTAAAGGGTATATAAGTCCAAGCAAGATATCAGACGAATATATTAAATTTTATGCAGGAAGTAAATCTAAGATTTACAGATATCCCTTCACTTCATTAAAAGAATCTGATATTCTGCAAAATCCTGTAACTTATCAAGAAAAAGCAGATATAAAAAAGCAACTGAATATTACTGAAAACAAGATAATATTAGCTATCGGACAGTTTATACCACGAAAAGGATTCGATATCCTACTGAAAGCATCCCAACATATAAATAAAGAAGTAGGCATTTACATTGTTGGAGGAAAGCCAACTCCTGAATATCTCAAAATGCAGCAAGAAATGAATCTTACAAATGTACATTTTGAAGGATTCAAAACGAAACAAGACTTGTCTTTATATTTTAAAGCGGCTGATATTTTTGTGCATCCGACGAGAGAAGACATTTGGGGATTGGTTATCAACGAGGCAATGGGATATGGCCTTCCAATAATTACAACAAATAAATGTGTGGCAGGAATGGAATTACTTCCTTCCGAATGTATCATAGATACTGAAAACGTGGAACAATTATCTAACAGCATAAATAAGCTGTTGGCTGATGAAAATTTATGCAAAGAACTCTCAAAAGAAAATCTTGAGAAAATTAAAGAATATACCATCGAAAAGATGGTTATTGCACACCAACAATTTTTATAATTGACTCACGATGAAATCAATCTGCATTATAGGACAATTTCCTCCCCCAATTCATGGCCTTTCTAAAGCTATTGAGACTTTATATAATTCTCACCTGAAAGATAAATATCGGTTTCACAAAATAGATATTACAAATAACAAGAACATTTTAAAGAATCTGTGGAAAATATTAGTCTCTCACAATGATTTATACTATTTCACAATATCACAAACTAAAGGTGGAAATTGGAGAGACCTATTAATATTAAAACTCATTGCATGCAAAATAAAGAAATGCATTATCCATCTTCACGGAGGATATTACAGACATCTAATTGAGGAAAATTGTGGAAATTTACAACGCAAGCTCAATTATGCTTTAATAAAGAAACTGGATGGATGCATTGTGCTTGGGAATATGCTACAAAGTATATTTAAAGGCATGATTGACGATTCCAAAATCTTTACAGTTCCTAATTGTGTAGATAATGAATATTTACTTCCACAGTATTTGATAGAGAAAAAAACAAATGATATTGAAAACAACACTACATTACATATCTTATATTTAAGTAATTTTATTGAATCAAAAGGATTTAAAGATGTTTTGAATTTAGCAGTAATAGCTAGAAAAAACACAAAAAAAAATTTACATTTCCACTTTGCCGGAAAGTTTTTCAAAGAAGAAGATCACATTTTTACACAAAACTTCATTCAGCAAAATCAATTACAAGAATACGTAACTTTTCATGGCATTGTTTCTGGAAAAAATAAGAAAGAGTTGTTACAGCAATGCCATATTTTTATCTTACCCACCCGCTATCCAAATGAAGGACAGCCTATTTCCATCTTAGAGGCGATGGGCAATGCCATGGGTATTATTACTACCAATCATGCCGGTATTCCGGATATTACAAAAGATAAAGTTAATGGATTAGTCGTGGATAAGAACAATATAAACCTAAATGAAATCTATGATTACATACAATATCTAAATCAAAATAGAAATGTACTTAAAAGCATTGCAAGCAAAAACTATCAGACTGCAATTACACAATATACAGAGTCACAATACATTTCAAATTTAGACAGAGTATTTCAAACGGTCTTAAACAAATGAAAACGACAGATTTATCTTCTTTTACAACAGGTAATTTTGACAAGGGGGCTGGATTCATCAAACAGACACTATGGTATTTTACAAATGCATTGTTAGTCCGTGCGTCATGGAATCCATTTATGGGAATCAAAATAGCATTGCTTAAAGCTTTTGGAGCAAAAATAGGAAAAGGTCTTGTCATCAAAAATAATGTATGTATAAAATTTCCATGGAAAATAACCATTGGTGACAATGTCTGGCTAGGAGAATATGCCTGGATTGATAACCTAGATTACGTAACTATTGGGAATAATGTCTGTATTTCGCAAGGAGCATTACTATTGACTGGAAATCATGACTATACCCGTTCCTCTTTTGACTATAGGAATGCACCTATCAAAATAGAGGACGGTGCTTGGATTGGCGCCAAGACTGTTGTGTGCCCAGGTGTAATAGTAAATAGCCATGCCATCCTTACTGTGGGTTCTATCGCAACTAAATCCATGGAAGAATATGGAATTTATCAAGGCAATCCAGCTAAGTTGATAAGAAAAAGAATATTCAAATAATCAATTTGCTAATGAATCGCATCATTCTTACCAACTACTACAACTACTACTTAAATGGTGTGAAAGACATAGCAATACACGAGATATCTTCAGAAGAGACTAAGCAAATTTAAAGACACAATACAATGCAAAATCACGTAGTAATTATGGCAGGCGGAATCGGCAGCCGGTTCTGGCCCATGAGCGTACCGGAATATCCCAAACAGTTCATCGATGTGATGGGCGTAGGGAAATCACTGATACAACTAACCGCAGAACGTTTTGAAGGAGTGTGCCCGAAAGAAAACTTTTGGGTAGTTACCTCCGAGAAGTATGTCGGCATCGTAAAGGAACAGTTGCCGGAGATTCCGACACAGCACATTCTGGCAGAACCGGAAGCCAGAAATACGGCTCCCTGCATCGCGTATGCATGCTGGAAAATCAAAAAGCAGTATCCGGACGCAAACATCGTGGTCACCCCTTCGGATGCGCTGGTACTGGACAAGGAAGAGTTTAAACGGTGCATCAGACAGGCGCTGGAATTCACGGCCTACTCGGAAGCCATTGTCACACTGGGAATGAAACCGACACGCCCGGAAACGGGATATGGATACATTGCCGCAACCGGAGAAGGACAGAACGGAATCTACAAGGTAGAGGCGTTCAAAGAGAAGCCGAACCTGGAAACGGCACAGAAATACGTGGCACAGGGAAATTATTTCTGGAATGCGGGTATCTTTGTATGGAACGTGCAGACCATTACCCAGGCCATCGAGAAATATGCCCCGCAGATTGCCGGAGTAATGGAGAAGATGGCGCCGGATTTCTACACGGAAAAGGAAACGGAGACCTTGAAAGCGGACTTCCCTACCTGCGAAAAGGTGTCCATCGACTATGCCGTGATGGAAAAAGCGGAAGGTATCCATGTACTTCCTGCGGAATTCGGATGGAGCGACTTGGGCAGCTGGGGCTCGCTGCACGGGCTGTTGCCGCAGGATGAAAACGGGAATGCCCAAGTGGGTAATCACGTAAAATTGTTCGACTGCCGGAACTGCGTGGTACACGTGGCCAACGAAAAGAAGGTGGTGCTGGAAGGACTGGACGGTTACATCGTGGCAGAAAAGAACGGAAGACTATTAGTATGCCGCTTGACGGAAGAACAACGTATCAAAGAATTTTCACAAGCATAAAACAAAAAGCATTATTTGATTGATTCTACCATTATGGAAAGAAAAGTAGCACTAATCACAGGTATTACAGGACAGGACGGATCATTCCTGGCCGAATTCTTATTGGAAAAAGGATATGACGTACACGGTACCATCCGCCGCTCGTCAGTGGACTTCCGCGAACGTATCGCACATCTGGAAGGTAAACCGAATTTTCACTTGCACTATGCGGATTTGGGGGATTCCATGAGTATTCTGCAAGTGGTAAGCAAGGTACGCCCCACGGAAATTTACAATCTGGCTGCACAAAGCCACGTACAGGTAAGTTTTGACTCTCCGGAATTTACAGCCAACGTGGATGCAACAGGTGTACTCCGAGTGTTAGAGGCTGTCCGTCTGTGCGGACTGAAAGATACTTGCCGCATCTATCAGGCATCTACTTCGGAACTTTACGGAAAGGTGGAAGAAGTGCCGCAGAATGAAAACACACCGTTCCATCCTTACAGCCCGTATGCAGTGGCTAAGCTGTATGGCTTCTGGATTGTGAAAGAATATCGTGAAGCTTACAATATGTATTGCTGCTCGGGTATCTTGTTCAACCATGAATCGGAACGTCGTGGGGAAACTTTCGTCACACGTAAGATTACGCTGGCTGCAGCCCGCATTGCACAGGGAAAACAGGAGAAGCTGTATCTGGGTAACCTGGACTCACTGCGCGACTGGGGTTATGCCAAGGATTACGTGGAATGTATGTGGCTGATTCTGCAGCATGAAACGCCGGAAGATTTCGTCATCGCTACGGGTGTACAGCATAGTGTACGTGAATTCTGTTACCTGGCATTCAAGTATGCGGGCATTGAACTGGAATTCAAGGGTGAAGGTATCAACGAAAAGGGTTACGACAAGGCTACCGGCAAGTGCCTGGTAGAGGTAAGCGAGGATTTCTACCGCCCGACAGACGTAGTGAACCTCTGGGGTGACCCGACAAAGGCAAAGGCTAAATTAGGATGGAACCCGTCGAAGACAACCTTTGAGGAACTGGTAAAAATCATGGTGGACGCGGATATGGCAAAAGTGGCCGTAGAAAAAGCGGGAGAACAGATTCGCACGAACTTGGCAGAGTACCTGGAGAAGGGAATCGTGAAGTAATGAAGAATGAGGAATGAAGAATTAATAATGAAGATTATATGTTCTTTTGTTCTTCTGTCTCTGAAACAATAAACAATTAATTTGTCGAATATGGACAAATCAGCGAAGATATATGTAGCGGGACACCACGGACTGGTGGGTTCCGCTATCTGGAATAACCTGAAGGAAAGAGGTTATAATAACCTGGTAGGACGTTCGCACAAGGAACTGGATTTGCTGGACCCGATAGCGGTAAAGAAGTTCTTTGACGAGGAACAGCCGGATGCGGTGATTCTGGCTGCGGCACATGTGGGAGGCATCATGGCCAACCTGAAATATCGTGCGGACTTTATCTACCAGAACTTACAGATTCAGCAGAACGTGATTGGCGAGAGTTTCCGTCACGGGGTGAAGAAGTTGCTGTTCCTGGGCAGTACTTGTATTTATCCGCGTGAGGCTCCGCAACCGATGAAGGAAGAGGTGCTTCTCACCTCCCCGCTGGAATATACGAACGAGCCGTATGCCATCGCAAAGATTGCGGGACTGAAGATGTGTGAAAGCTTCAACCTGCAGTATGGCACGAATTACATCGCCGTAATGCCGACCAACCTGTACGGTCCGAATGACAACTTCCACCTAGAAAACAGCCACGTACTGCCAGCCATGATCCGCAAGATTCACCTGGCGAAATGCCTGAATGAGGGCGATTGGGATGCGGTACGTAAAGACATCAACCTGCGCCCGGTGGAAGGTGTAAACGGAAGTAATACGGACGAGGAGATTCTGGAAAAGCTGGCGAAATTCGGCATCACACCGGAAGCGGTTACGCTTTGGGGTACAGGTAAGCCGATGCGTGAGTTTTTGTGGAGTGAAGAAATGGCGGATGCCAGCGTACATGTGTTGCTAAACGTGGATTTCAAGCAGACGTATGATGCGTCAAAGAAGAATGCGGACGGTATTACTGAAATCCGTAACTGCCACATCAACGTGGGTACGGGCAAGGAAGTGTCTATCCGCGAAGTGGCAGAGAAAATCATGAAGGAAATCGGCTTCAAGGGTGAACTGCGCTGGGATGCATCGAAACCGGACGGCACACTGCGCAAACTGACGGACGTAAGCAAGCTGCACAGCCTGGGATGGCACCATAAAGTAGAAATAGACGGAGGTATTCACCGCTTGTATGAATGGTACCTGAAAGGTATCTGCATCAATCATCAGAGGGTATAATCCGAATGGAAATTCCCCATGCATGATAAAAACGCCGTATAAAGCAGACCGGTAAAAGTATTTGATAAAAGTATGCTTCATTCCATATTTTTAATTACCTTTGCTAATAATCGCAGTAAATAAAATGGAACTCACTCACTTCTTTTATAAAGAACCTACCTGGGAACTAACCCAAGCCATTCCTTTCAAGGCTGTCAATCTGCTTGTAGGAAAAAATGCTGTAGGCAAATCGAAAGTCATTGCCGCAATTTTTAACATGGCCAATATTATCTTGCAACAAGATATGCCGTTTGTATCAAGAATTTCCTGCTCTTCCACTTTCTCCTTTAAGGATGAAGAAGAAGTAATAGAATACCATTTCACATATCAACGGGGGATAATAACGGAAGAAAATCTGACAATAAACGGACAAAACCTGCTGAACCGAAATGAAAAGGAAACATTGCTGGAAGGGATGCCAATCAATCCTCCAACGGATAAGCTGACGCTTCACGTGCGCAGAGACATCATACAATACCCCTATTTTGAGAAAATCATTACATGGGCGGAAAATGTGTACGGACAACGTTTCAATGAAATTGAAGCGGACAGGGGAAATAAAACCGATTCATTCCTTTCGCCTATTCATAAAGATGATTTGTTCACCATGGTAAAATCACTTCCTTCTGAATCCATACAAAGAATAATCGAACAGGCCCAAAATCTGGATTACCACCTGGAAGCCATCAAAACTTTCAAGCCGGAGAGATTTAAAATCGTTCTATTCAAGGAAAAAGGCATCAAAGAACCTTTGTTCATATCTTCTTTATCAAAAGGTATGTGCAGAGCCATCAGCCTTCTGATTCAGATGGAATATCTTTCCGCACAAGGAAAGCCTTCGCTCTGGCTGATTGACGACTTAGGCGAAGGATTGGACTATGACCGCACGGTCAAACTGGGAAAACTACTGTTTGACTTCTGTCATGAAAGAGGTATCCAGCTGCTGGCCAGTTCAAACGATACTTTTCTGATGGATATTGTGGACCTGCAGTATTGGAATATTCTGGAACGAAAAGGTGAAAAAGTGATGCCTGTCAATACAACCAACAGTCCTGATCTGTTCGAAGATTTCAAATTTACGGGTCTCAGCAACTTTGACTTCTTCTCATCGGACTATATTTCACGCCATACATAAATTAAATCGGGAAAAAGATGAATATCAGAAAGATTGCGGTTTTCGTGGAAGGACAAACCGAATACATCTTTGTTCGGGATTTTCTATGTGCATGGTATGAGTTTGACGCAAAAAAATTAGGACTGGAATGTTATCAGTTCAATGGAAATAAAGAAAATAAAATTCCTTATCCTCATGGAACAAGAGACAGTGAAAACTTTTATCTCATTTATAATGTGGGGAATGACCAAAGTGTACTAAGCAAAATGCTGAAAGAAGCTCCGCGTTTACAAAACAGCGGGTATCAGCAAATTGTGGGACTTAATGACATGTTCTCTGATGCATACCACGCGAAAGTGAAGAACCGTCAAATTGACTTAAAGGTAAATGAAACATTCAAGAATATACGAAAGAATATAATCCAACAAAAGAAGTTTGACAAGATAATGACATCTCACTTTGCCATCATGGAGGTAGAAGCATGGTTTTTAGGGATGTACGATTATTTACAAAAAATCAATTCACAACTAACCCCCGAACTGATAAAAACTCAACTGGGTACAGACATCACACAAGACCCGGAAATTACAGTTTATCATCCGGCCAAACTACTGAATGATATTTATCAACTGGTAGGTATGAAATATGATAAACATAAAGGAGACGCGCATGCCATTACATCTAGCTTGTCTAAAAGTGATTATATACGCTTGAAAGATTCTGGTAAATGTGAATCGTTCAAAGAATTCATTAACGATATTGTATAATTTGGAAGTTTACAATAATATGAAGAATTATACCATTGCCGTAGCTGGCACAGGCTATGTAGGTTTATCCATAGCCACTTTGTTGGCCCAGCATCATCAAGTAACGGCTGTTGACGTGATTCCTGAAAAGGTAGAGAAAATCAATCACCGTATCAGCCCGATTCAGGATGAGTACATCGAAAAGTATTTAGCAGAGAAGGAACTGAACCTGACCGCTACGCTGGATGGAGCATCGGCTTACCGGAATGCGGACTTCGTAGTGATTGCCGCTCCTACCAACTACGACCCGGTGAAGAATTATTTCGATACGTCGCATGTAGAAGAGGTGATTGACCTGGTACTGGAAGTGAACCCGGATGCGGTAATGGTGATTAAAAGTACCATTCCGGTGGGTTACTGCCGCAGCTTGTATGTGAAGTATGCGGAGAAATTCCGCTCCACTCCTGCCCTTGCGGGAAAGAAATTCAACCTGCTATTCTCACCGGAGTTCTTGCGTGAGAGCAAGGCGCTGTACGATAACCTCTACCCCAGCCGTATCATCGTGGGCTTCCCGAAACTGATTAACGGACGCGACGAGGAGAACGCGGCTATTCAGGCGATTGCCGGGGAAGATCTGGAGGAAAAGGCGCATGAGTTTGCGGCGCTGTTGCAGGAGGGTGCCTTGAAGCCGGACATCGATACGCTGTTTATGGGACTGAAAGAGGCAGAAGCGGTGAAGCTGTTTGCCAATACTTACCTGGCTCTGCGTGTAAGCTACTTCAATGAGCTGGATACGTATGCAGAGGTGAAAGGCCTGAACACACAGGCCATCATTCAGGGTATCTGCCTGGACCCGCGCATCGGTTCGCATTATAACAACCCTTCTTTTGGTTACGGGGGCTACTGTCTGCCGAAGGATACCAAGCAGCTGTTGGCCAACTACCAGGATGTGCCGGAGAACCTGATTCAGGCCATTGTGGAGAGCAACCGCACGCGTAAGGATTTCATTGCGGACCAGGTGCTGAAGAAAGCGGGATACTACGACTATTACAACCGCGGGGATTACAGTCCGGAAGCGGAGAAGGAATGTGTCATCGGGGTATACCGTCTGACCATGAAGTCGAACAGCGACAATTTCCGCCAGAGCAGCATCCAGGGGGTAATGAAGCGTATCAAGGCGAAGGGTGCCACGGTCATCATCTATGAACCGACTTTGGAAGACGGCACTACGTTCTTCGGCTCAAAGGTGGTGAACAACCTGGAGGATTTCAAGAAGCAGAGCAACGCCATCATTGCCAACCGCTACGATGCGTGCCTGGATGACGTAAAGGAAAAAGTTTATACACGCGATATTTTCAGAAGAGACTAAATCAATTAATAATTAAAAAGTAAAAATTAAAAACGAGAGGGTGTCTACCGTTATTAATTTTTCATTATTCATTTTTCATTATGGAGACTTTCAAACGTAACATACTGATTACCGGCGGTGCCGGATTTATTGGCAGCCACGTGGTGCGCCTGTTCGTAAACAAGTATCCGGAATACCGTATCATCAACCTGGACAAGCTGACGTATGCGGGTAACCTGGCGAACCTGAAGGACATTGAGAACCTGCCGAACTATGTGTTCATAAAGGCGGACATCTGCGACTACGAGAAGATGCAGGAGCTGATGGAGCTGTATCACGTGGACGGTATCATTCACCTGGCTGCAGAGAGCCATGTGGACCGCAGCATCAAGGATCCGTTTACCTTTGCACGCACCAACGTGATGGGTACGCTGTCTCTGCTGCAGGCGGCTAAGGTGTACTGGGAAAGTCTGCCGGAGAAGTATGAGGGTAAGCGTTTCTATCACATCTCTACCGACGAGGTGTACGGAGCACTGGAGATGACACATCCGGAAGGTATCGAGCCGCCGTTCACTACCACGGCTTCGTCGTCGGAACATCACCTGGCGTACGGAAAGGATTTCTTCTACGAGGATACGAAGTATAATCCGCACAGCCCCTACTCTGCCAGCAAGGCGAGCAGTGACCACTTTGTGCGGGCATTCCACGACACGTACGGCATGCCGACCATCGTGACGAACTGTTCGAACAACTACGGGCCGTATCAGTTCCCGGAGAAGCTGATTCCGCTGTTCATCAACAACATCCGTCACCGTAAGCCGCTGCCGGTATACGGCAAGGGGGAAAACGTACGCGACTGGCTGTATGTAGTGGATCATGCGCGAGCTATCGACGTGATTTTCCATAACGGCAAGACGGCAGAAACCTATAACATCGGCGGTTTCAATGAGTGGAAGAACATTGACATCATCAAGGTGGTGATTAACACGGTAGACCGTCTGCTGGGTCGCAAGGAGGGTGAAGACATGGACCTGATTACCTACGTAACCGACCGTCTGGGCCACGACATGCGTTATGCCATCGACTCTACGAAGCTGCAGAAGGAACTGGGCTGGGAACCGAGCCTGCAGTTTGAAGAGGGCATCGAGAAGACGGTACGCTGGTACCTGGACAACCAGGAATGGATGGACAACGTGACGAGCGGTGACTACCAGAAGTATTATGACTTGATGTATAAGGGACGATAAAAAATAGACCTGAAACGAGAAACGTATGAAAAAACCACCGTGAAGGAAACAAACCCTCCAAAAACGGTGGTTTTTTGAATTTCAGCAACAATTTTAATATGAAACCTGTTTATTTTTGTTACATTTGTCCTGTCGATTGATAGGAAAATAGCAACAAATATGATTTATACAGACTTCTCAGTAAAAAACTATAGAGGGATTCGCCAATGTAAATTGGAAAAGTTAGAATTGATAAACCTCTTCTTCGGAAAAAACAACTGTGGCAAGTCTTCTTTGCTGGAATCATTATTTATATTGTCAGGCCCTGACAACCCCACATTACCCATTTTAGCAAACAAGAGCAGAGCACTGGATTCATTGGAAGAAACGGATTTAAAAATTGAGTTCTATCAAGCAAATCCAGAACACATTATACAATTAAACAGTCTGGGAGAACAAAGCCGACAGGTTTCTATCCAAATGATAGAATCGCACTCCCAAAACATTTCACTGGAGGACTTGCAAAAGAACTCATCGGAAAGTGCCGGTAAACGGTATGGACTGAAAATCAACTTCTCCACAGAAGCAGAGAAAGAAAGCAAATATCATTCTGAACTGGTGGTTACAGAAGAAAAAAGCGGAAACATTACCTCTGACAAAAGATACAAGGAGGCTCTTTACGCGGAATACATTCCTTCTAACCACATACAAATCGACATCGTGGAGAAAATGACTGAGATTATTCAGAACAAACAAGAAAAGGAAATTGTGGAAGCTCTCCAGATTGTAGAACCTCGTATCACTGACGTACAACTGGTAGGTAAAAGGGTAATGGTAGATGTAGGACTGCCGACCCGACTTCCAATCAATGTGTTGGGAGACGGAGTACGCAAAGTACTGGCTGTTATTCTTTCCATTTACACATGCAGAAATGGGGTGCTTATCATAGATGAACTGGATAATGGCTTGCATTTTTCGGTCATGCCGCAATTATGGGAAGTCATCCTTTATATGTGCCAGAAACATCATACACAGATTTTTGCTTCCACACACAGTATGGATTTAGTTAAATCGCTGGTCAAGGCTATTGGCAAATCAGCACAAATGCCACAGATAGCATCCTATAAGCTGATAAGAAAAGCTGACGACGAACTTGTGGCTCTACGTTATAGCGCAGAAGAACTGTCGTATGCTATCAAACAGGAAATGGAGGTAAGATAGGATGACACAGATTTTCATTGAAGCACGGTATGAAAAAACATCTGAGTATGTATTTTTAAATACAATCATAAAGGAGCTTGGATTTTCCGAAGCACAATATAAGATAATCTGTGTCGGCGGAAATAGCAACTTGATAAAAGCAGCCAATAAATTCAAGGAGAATACCATTGAAGGTGGAAAAAATCTGATTATTTTTGATGCGGACACACCTGCTACGGGGTATGGATTTTCGGCTACCCTGCAACGCATCAACCAGGAATTGCAAAGCAATGGAATGCAGGCTGACGGAATCTTTCTTTTCCCAAACAATGCAGACGATGGCATTTTTGAAAATTTACTGGAAAAACTGATGCAAAAAAAGACTCATGAACAATGGCTACATTGCTATTCTGACTATGAAACTTGTTTGGGGAATCATTATCTGACTCCTAATCTAAAGGGTAAATTGTTTACTTACATCAGTGCGCAAAAGACCCTGAGTAACACACAACGAAACAAATTGGGGAGCGGACAATGGCTGTTCAACGATGCCCAATATTGGAATCTCAACGCTCCTGAATTACAACCTTTAAAGGATTTTCTCTGTAATAACATTTCTTGAAATAAATTCTTCATTATGAAAAGATATTGCCAGACACTGGAGCTTTATGACGACAAGGAGCTGATTGAGGCCTACGTGGCGGAACATGCGCACGTGTGGGAAGAGGTGAAAGCGGGTATCCGCGAGGTGGGTATCACGGACATGCAGATTTACATTGACGGAAACCGCCTGTTCATGATTATGGATACCACGGATGAGTTTGACATGGAACGGGATTATGCACGGCTGGCTACCCTGCCCCGTCAGGCGGAATGGGAAGCGCACATGGCGAAGTTCCAGAAAGCTGCTCCGGGAGCGACCTCGCAGGAGAAATGGAAGCTGATGACGCGGATATTTAAGCTGTAAAGAGTGAAAGAGTGAAAAATTAAAAGTTAAAAACGAGTGGATGTTTTCTCTTTTGACAAAAGAACAGAAAGACAAAAGATTTAATAATAAAGTGAAAACGGGATGCTTTTACCGCTTTTACTTTTTAACTATTAACTTTTAACTCTATATGTTCTTCTGTTCTTATGTCTAAAAATATATGCTCATGAAAAAGTTATTGTCATTGCCACCAAATCTGGTGGAATGTTTTCACGATATTATGCACGCAGACCACAAGGAGTGGTTCTGCACATCGGACCCGGTGGGAAAGAAACTGGGTTCGGGAGGTGGTACGGCCTGGCTGCTGAATGCTTGCCGGGAGGAAGAGGATAAGGATGCCGCACTGGACGACTGGCTGGCACGGGAGAAGCGTATCCTGCTGCATGCAGGGGGACAGAGCCGCCGTCTGCCGGGCTATGCGCCGTCGGGCAAGGTACTGACGCCGATACCGGTGTTCCGCTGGGCACGCGGACAGCGCATCACACAGGACTTGCTGTCGCTGCAGCTGCCGCTGTATGAGGAAATCATGGAGCGGGCACCGGAAGGGCTGCGCACGCTGATTGCGAGCGGCGATGTGTACATCCGTGCCACGGAACCGCTGCAGGAGATTCCGGATGTGGACGTGGTGTGCTACGGCTTATGGGTGGACCCGGAACTGGCGAAGAACCACGGGGTGTTCGTGTCGTCGCGGAAGGAACCGGAGAAGCTGGACTTCATGCTGCAGAAACCGAGCGTGGAGGAAATGGGCCAGCTGATGCAGGATTACCTGTTCCTGATGGACATCGGTATCTGGCTGCTGAGCGACCGGGCTATCGAGCTGATGGTGAAACGTTCTACCGACAAGGACGGGGGCGTGAAGTTCTACGACATGTACTCGGAGTTCGGACTGGCACTGGGAGCGCATCCGCGCATCGTGGACGAGGAGCTGAACAGCCTGAAGGTGGCCATCCTGCCGCTGCCGGGCGGTGAGTTCCACCACTACGGTACGAGCCGGGAGATGATTTCGTCGACACTGGCGGTGCAGAACTGCGTGACGGACCAGCGGGCGATTATGCACCACAAGGTGAAACCGCATCCGGCGGTGTTCGTGCAGAATGCGGAGATGGAGTTCCCGCTGACGGCAAACAACGCAGAGGTGTGGGTGGAAAACAGCCACGTGGGCAAGAGCTGGACACTGCACAGCCGGAACATCATCACGGGGGTGCCGCGCAACAACTGGGCGCTGAACGTGCCGGAAGGGGTGTGCATCGACGTGGTGCCGATGGGCGAACGGGAGTTTGCCGCACGTCCGTACGGTTTTAACGATAAATTCAAGGGGAGCCTGAAGGAGGCTTCTACGGCATATCTGGGCCGTCCGGTGACGGAATGGCTGGCGGAAAGAGGTCTGACAGCGGACGAAATCCGGGGCTGTGAGGACTTGCAGTCGGCTGCGATTTTCCCGGTGACAGACTCGATAGAGGATTTGGGCACGGTGCTGCAATGGATGACGGATGGCGGACAGGGTGAAGCCGGACGGGCTATCTGGCAGAAGGCACGGAAGGTATCGGCCGACGAGATTTCGGCGTATGCAAACCTGCGACGGCTGTTCGCCCAGCGGGAGGTGTTCCGCAAGGAGAACTGGAGCCTGCTGGCCAAGAACCAGGAACGGAGCGTATTCTATCAGGTGGACTTGCAGGAGGCAGCGGAAGCGTTTGCCAAAGGGGGCATCGCCCTGCCGGAGGAACTGCCGGAAGGGACTTCCCTGCTGAAGCGTATCAGCGACGCGATGTTTCGTGCGAAAGTGCGCGAACTGGAGGGGAATCCGGAAGCGAAGGAGCTGGAGGCACGGGCGTTCGGCCTGATGCGTCAGGGACTGACCAGCACGATGGACTATCGTCAGCAGCCGAAGTTGTCGGTGTATGCGGACCAGATTGTGTGGGGACGCAGCCCGGTGCGTATCGACATTGCAGGGGGATGGACGGATACCCCACCCTACAGCCTGATGGAGGGCGGAAATGTGGTGAACCTGGCCATTGAGCTGAACGGACAGCCGCCGCTGCAGGTGTACGTGAAACCGTCGAAGGAGTACCGCATTACGTTGCGCTCGATTGATTTAGGTGCCATGGAGGTGGTGTCTACCTACGAGGAGCTGCAGCATTTCAACAAGGTGGGTTCGCCTTTCTCTATTCCCAAGGCAGCACTGGTACTGGCTGGCTTCCATCCGGATTTCTCCATGGAACGGTTTGCTTCGCTGGAAGCACAGCTGAAAGCGTTCGGCACGGGTATTGAAGTGACCTTGCTGTCGGCTATTCCGGCGGGTTCGGGACTGGGCACCAGCTCTATCCTGGCGGCTACGGTGTTAGGGGCGCTGAATGATTTCTGCGGCCTGAACTGGGACAAGCAGGGCATCGGCAGCCGTACACTGGTATTGGAACAGTTGCTCACCACAGGGGGCGGCTGGCAAGATCAGTACGGAGGTGTGCTGCACGGGGTGAAGCTGCTGCAGACGCAACCGGGATGGCACCAGGAACCGAAGGTGCGCTGGTTGCCGGATTACCTGTTCACAAGCGACGAGTACCGCAAGTGCCATCTGCTGTATTACACGGGCATTACGCGTACGGCCAAGGGCATCCTGGCGGAGATTGTGAAGGGCATGTTCCTGAACTCGAACCGTCACCTGCACCTGCTGGAACAGATGAAGGGTCACGCCATGGATATGTACGATGCCATCCTGCGGAATGATTTCGAGGAAACGGGACGACTGATACGGAAGACGTGGAAGCAGAACCAGCTGCTGGATGAGGGTACGAACCCGGCGACAGTGCAGGCCTTGACGGAACGGATTGACGACCTCTGCCTGGGATATAAGTTGCCGGGGGCCGGGGGCGGCGGTTACCTGTACATGGTGGCCAAGGATCCGGATGCGGCGGTGCGTATCCGCCGGATTCTGACAGAGGAACGTCCGAACGAACGGGCGCGCTTCGTGGAGATGAGTTTATCGAACAAGGGACTGGAAATCAGTAGAAGCTGAGATGGAAAAGATTGGATTAGTAAGGACCAGGGACGGAAAGAGTTTCCTGGTTCCTTTTATTTTGATTACTTCCCTCTTTTTTCTGTGGGGAGTGGCACACAGTATTCTGGATGTGCTGAACAAACATTTTCAAGATACACTGGAGATTACCCGCACGCGCTCGGCCTTGATTCAGGCGGTGGTATACGGAGGGTATTTTATCATGGCGCTGCCGGCGGGACGGATTATCCGCCGCTTCGGCTACCGCACAGGGGTGCTGACGGGCCTGGTGCTGTATGGCATCGGGGCGTTGCTGTTCATCCCGGGAGGACGAATTCAGTCGTTTGAGTTTTTCCTGCTGGCACTGTTCGTCATCGGTTGCGGACTGACCTGCCTGGAAACGGCCTCGAACCCGTATGTCACGGTGCTGGGTGAACCGGAAGGCAGTGAGCGGCGCATCAACCTGGCCCAGTCGTTCAACGGGCTGGGCTGGATTTGCGGTCCGCTGGCGGGAGGTTTCTTCCTCTTTGCCGGAGGAGGTGACGTGACTACTCCTTACGCGGTGCTGGGTACGGTGGTGCTGTGCATCGCCATCCTCTTTTCGCGGGTGAAACTGCCGGAAATAGGCCGGGAAGTTGAAAGCGGACAGGCTGAAGCGAGCGGGAAATCGCTGTGGAGAACGACCTCGTTCACGGTGGGACTGCTGTCGCTTTTCCTTTACGTGGCCGCACAGACGGGCATCAACAGTTTCTTCATCAACTATGCCACCGAAAATGCGGGTGTTTCGGCACAGGAGGCTTCGGTATGGCTGTCGTTCGGCGGCATGGGACTGTTCATGGCCGGACGCATGGGCGGAAGCTGGCTGATGCGCTTCGTGAAGGGGGAAAAAGTGCTGGCCGTTTGTGCGGCTGGTGCTTGTGTATGCATGGCGGCAGTCATTCTGATGCCGGGCGGAGCAGGATGGTATTTCCTGTTACTGTGCTTTTTATGTGAATCACGGCTCTTTCATTTAAGCTTAGATAAAGGCACATAATTCCCCCACCCACTTCTTATGGGAAGCAGGGATTTTGT
>ENA-UEOT01000269-UEOT01000269.1-human-gut-metagenome-genome-assembly--contig:-NODE-269-length-22636-cov-4.097965_pt1 | contig 22636 bp, 20 predicted proteins | sample MGYA00242889_ERZ507894 | MGnify/ENA primary metagenome ERZ507894 (study PRJEB26167, sample SAMN06115419) | human gut metagenome | host: Homo sapiens | place: China:Anhui | collected 2015-03-06 | study... | reverse complement strand
CATAAAGCTAAATTGAGGGAATCGTTTTCCGTTTTAAACAGTGAAATGGCTTTATCGCTTAGATTGATTGCTTTAGTATAATCTCCCAAGTTGCAGTATCCTACACTCATCAAATTATAGATATGCCCTTTCAAGTCATTCTCATTTTTGGAAACTAATGCGTCTGCTTCGTATAAAGCTTGAATACATCCGTCGAAATCTCCAAGTAATTTTTCAGCTTGTGCATAAATATAGAGTGCTTGTGATTGTTGAGAAGACGAGGTTGCCATTGCTCGTGCCTTTGTTGCATAATATGCCGCTTGTTGCGGATTCGTATACAATTCTTTCTCAGCCTTGTCTAAGAAACTGTTGACATCAGTATCTGTTGTCTGGGCATGGATGAATTGGGGGAGAAAAAGGAACAATAATCCTATTATATAAAAGCTGATGTTTTTCATTTTTGTTTTTTGATTTTTACAAAGTTATAAAAACTCTTATAATCATAAAAAAAAGATATGAAAAACAGAATATTAACAATCATAGTAGATAACTTATTGATAACTTAGAAATAAAATAGATACGTAATTCCTTCAAAAAGCCGTACCTTTGCACCCCGAAAATAAAACGACGTATATGTTATTGCCTTATTTGCATAAAGACCTGATTGAAGCCGGATGTGATGAAGCCGGACGTGGTTGTCTGGCTGGAGCCGTGCATGCGGCAGCAGTAATCCTGCCTTCCGATTATGAGAACCAGCAGCTGAACGATTCCAAAAAGCTTACAGAGCATCAGCGATATGCACTTCGGGAAGTGATAGAAAGGGATGCAATAGCATGGGCTGTAGGGGTAGTAACACCTCAGGAAATCGATAAAATAAACATTCTGAATGCTTCTTTTCTGGCAATGCATCGTGCGATAGACCAGTTGAAGGTACGTCCGCAACATTTGCTGATTGACGGAAACCGATTCAATAAATACGAGGATCTTCCTCACACGACTGTAGTTAAGGGAGATGGTAAGTATCTGTCGATTGCGGCTGCTTCTATTTTGGCAAAAACTTATCGTGACGACTATATGAACCGGCTTGCAGAAGAGTATCCTTTATATGACTGGCAGAAGAATAAAGGTTATCCGACAAAAAAGCATCGGGAAGCAATTGCCCGTTATGGGACCACTCCTTACCACCGGATGACAGATAATTTACTGGGAGACGGACAACTCTCCTTCGATTTTTAAAAAGAGAAACGGTTATATTAACCAGTATTTATTAACAGCCTGTTGAAAACTCTGAAGTTATCAACAGGCTGTTAATAATTTGTAGTGATGTAATAGAGGTGAAACACCTTTGTCGTCCTATATTAAACGTACTGTCGTATATTCTTAAAATGGTTTCCGTTATTTTGCCCAAACAATAAATCAGATGTAAGTATATGAAAAAAATGTATAGACAATGGTTGGGTATAGCGGCTCTGCTTTGCCACATTACGATGCAAGCTGCCGGAAATAAGGCGGTGGTAACAGGTACTGTGAAAGATACTCAAGGCAATCCGATTGCAGGAGTCGTTGTAACAGATGGAAAGCATGTGACAGCTACTGATAGACAAGGTATATATATGTTGGATACTGATCCGTTCCGTCAGCCAATGGTTTATATTTCTACTCCTGCTGATTATGTTCTTCCCGAGAAGGAAGGAGTGGCTGATGGCTTTTATCACTATCAGGATACTTCAAAAGTGGGGAATCGTTGTGATTTTATTCTTCAGAAACGTAGTAAACAGACCGATGATTTTGTATTTATTCCTATTTCAGATCCTCAGGCTAAAAATGAAGCACAGTTGGATAGATTCCGTAAAGAAACCGTTCCCGATTTGATTCATACTGCCGATTCTCTGAAATCTTTAGAAGTTGTAGGTATGGGATTGGGCGATCTGGTATGGGATGCTATGGATTTGTATGCTCCTTACCGGAAAATTGTATCCAACTTGGGATTGACTATGTTTCAGGTTATGGGTAACCATGATTTCAATTTACTGTATTCGGATATGGAACGTACGGCAGATCCTGGAAACGGATATGGAGAGAAGAACTATTATGAGATATTCGGGCCAACAAATTATTCTTTCAATATAGGTAAGGTACACGTCATAGCAATGAAGAGTACAGATTACGAAGGAAAGAAAAAGTATGTAGAACGTTTTACCGAAGAGCAGCTTGAATGGTTGAAAAAAGATTTAAGTTATGTACCAGAAGGAACAACTGTCTTTTTGAATATTCATGCTCCGGTAGCGAATACAACGGTAAAAGGGGGCGACAATGTGCGTAATGCCAATGCTTGTTCCGTATTTTACGGCCTTATAAGGTTCATATCTTTTCGGGTCATACACATTTTTATGAAAACTCGCTTCCGGCTGCCGGTATATATGAGCATAACATCGGGGCAGCTTGTGGAGCCTGGTGGGCAGGTGATGTGAATCGTTGCGGTGCTCCTAATGGTTATCTGGTGGTGACGGTCAAAGGGAATGATGTGAAATGGCGTTATAAGGCAACCGGACGTCCGGCTGACTACCAGTTCCGTGTATATAAGCCTGGCGAATTTGAAACTCAGAAACAATATGTTGTTGCCAATATTTGGGATTGAGATATAGCCTATACTGTAAACTGGTATGAAGACGGAGTGCTGAAAGGTGCCATGCAGCAATTCGATGACGAAGACCAGGACTATCTGACAATGAAGAAGGGCAAGCGTACTGGCTATCATACCCGTCATTTATTCCGGGCATGTCCTTCTAAACAAGCAAAAAAAATAAAAATTGAAGTAAAGAATCGATTTGGTGAAATCTTTATACAGGAAGTAGAATTGTAGAAATACCTGTTTTTTATTTTGATTATTCCCCCTCTCAGTCTGTGTGAAGATAGAAAGGGGGATTTGTTTTTATTGACGGTTCTGTTTATCAGGGGATATATTCAGTTGGGATGATACATAAAAAGAGTGAAAACTTATGCTTAATACGAGGGATATTTTGTATTTTTGCATGTTGTAAAGCATACACTCGATATATCAACTTTTAAACAAAATAATATTATGGCTAAGAAAGCTCTTTTAATGATTCTTGATGGTTGGGGATGTGGCGACCACAAGAAAGATGATGTGATCTTTAACACTCCTACTCCGTATTGGGACAGTTTGCTGGCAGAATATCCTCATTCACAGTTGCAGGCTAGCGGTGAAAATGTTGGTTTGCCTGATGGCCAGATGGGTAACTCTGAAGTAGGTCACTTGAACATCGGTGCAGGACGTATCGTTTATCAGGACTTGGTGAAGATCAATCGTGCTTGTGCCGACGGTAGCATCATGCAAAACAAAGAAGTTGTTTCAGCCTTCTCATATGCTAAGGAACATGGAAAGAATATCCATTTCATGGGATTGACTTCAAATGGTGGTGTACACTCTTCATTGGATCACTTGTTCAAATTGTGCGACATTGCTAAAGAATACGGACTGGAAAATACATTTATCCACTGCTTCATGGATGGTCGTGATACAGACCCGAAGAGTGGTAAAGGATTTATCGAAGAACTGACAGCTCATTGTGCACAGTCTGCTGGTAAGATTGCTTCTATTGTTGGTCGTTTCTATGCAATGGACCGTGACAAACGTTGGGAACGTGTAAAAGAAGCTTACAGCCTGTTGGTAAACGGTATTGGAAAGAAAGCTACTGATATGGTTCAGGCTATGCAGGAATCTTACGACGAAGGTGTAACTGATGAATTTATCAAACCTATCGTTAATGCAAACTTCGATGGTACTATCAAGGAAGGTGATGTAGTTATCTTCTTCAACTATCGTAACGACCGTGCAAAGGAATTGACTATTGTATTGACTCAGCAGGATATGCCTGAAGCAGGTATGAAGACTATTCCGGGATTGCAGTATTACTGTATGACTCCGTATGATGCATCTTTCAAGGGTGTTCATATCCTGTTCGATAAGGAAAATGTACAGAATACATTGGGCGAATATCTGGCTGCCAATGGAAAGACTCAGCTTCACATTGCTGAAACAGAAAAATATGCTCACGTAACATTCTTCTTCAACGGTGGACGTGAAACTCCGTACGATAACGAAGATCGTATCTTGGTTCCGAGCCCGAAAGTTGCTACTTACGACTTGAAACCTGAAATGAGTGCTTACGAAGTGAAAGATAAACTGGTTGAAGCTATCAATACTCAGAAGTACGATTTCATCGTAGTAAACTATGCTAACGGTGATATGGTAGGACATACTGGTATTTATGAAGCTATCGAAAAAGCTGTAAAAGCTATTGACGACTGCGTGAAAGATACTGTAGAAGCTGCCAAAGCTAATGATTATGAAGTTATCATCATTGCTGACCACGGTAATGCCGACCATGCACTGAATGAAGATGGAACTCCAAATACAGCACACTCTTTGAATCCGGTTCCGTTTGTTTATGTAACTGCAAACAAGGATGCTAAAGTAGAAAACGGTGTACTTGCTGATGTTGCTCCTTCTATTCTGCACATCATGGGAATGCCTCAGCCTGCTGAAATGTCAGGTAAAGATTTGATTAAGTAATAAAATACTTTTTTATATCAAAAGGGAATAATCTCACTGGATTATTCCCTTTTTTTGATTGATACATCTATATGTTCTTTTCTCAGCTCAGGTCTTCAGAGCCTTTTTTCGTGTCTGTTTTCTTTGTTGTACGACAAAACTCCTTGCAATAATCTTTTGTGATACAATAAAATTCCATAATTTTATACTTTGAAAATAGGAGCAATTGTTTTTCCTGTTATATTGATATTGCCAGTTTTGATAGCTTTATGATTTTAGTAATTAACAGGTTGCTCCAATCTTAAATCGAACTTATATAAATATGCTATGACGAATCGACAATTGAATTTTGAGAATATTCATAGAGTAGAAAATCTTACATACGAATCTCTGGAAAAGAAATACATCAACGTACAGGTCGTAGGAACTGTATTGACGTATATCGGTATGATGCTTCTTGTGCTGTTCATCCTTTTGGTAGAAAAATTATCCTATCGTACTTTCATTGTTGCCGGTATGGAAGGTTTGCTGCTTTGTTCAGCTATTATCAATCTGATTCTTCTACCCAAGGCATATGCCTATAAAGGGTTTGCTTTCCGTGAGCACGATATCACCTACCGGTCCGGCCTCTTTTTCCCTACTATTGTGACGATTCCTTTGTGTAAGGTACAGCAAGTGAGTATACAGCAGAATCCTATCAGCAAGATTTTCGGTCTGTATTCGATAGCTATAGTCAACGGAGCACAGTTTGAGGCTGAAACAGTTATCCCGGGACTGACGAAAGCGAGAGCAGACGAAATGAAAACAATCATAATGGAGTACATACAACATGGAACGATCTGACTTCTCTGTACCGCGCAGAATGAGTAAGAGTGCCTTTATCATCCTGTTGGTAAAGGAATTATTGAGTTATGCCGGTCCATTTCTTATTTGGGCTATTATCAAGCTGTTCAATTCCGGCAGGCAGCGTTCCCTTATGGAAACAATGGAGATGTTGTTGTTTCTGTTTATCTGTTATCTGGTATTCTCTGTAGTGACGGCATTTATCAGTTATTACTACAAGAAGTATTATATTAAAAACGGAAATCTGATTTTTATTTACGGATTTCTTAAGAAAGAAACAGTCATACCGTTGCAAAAAATACAGTCGTTGAGAACCCGACGAGGCTTTATGTACCGTCTGCTCGATATGAAAGGTGTTTCGTTCGATACACTTGCGTCCAAAGCAGCGGAAGTAGAACTCATTTTGGATTATAAGGACTGGGACGCCCTGATTGAAAGGATCGAACAGCAGGAACAAATGCCGGAGGAGGATAAACAGCCGACGGAAGAGAATTGTGTAATCCGAGAAGCAAAGCCTGTTGCTAATAAATACACGCTGAAACTGAGTAATCTGAATCTGATAAAAGGGGCCTTCTGTCAGAATCATTTCCGGGGAATGATTGTGTTGCTGGGTATTCTGTTTACATTTTACGATAAAGTACTTTCGGCAAGCGATAGAATATTGAATCTCTTCATCGATTATGTCAATGAACATGCCGATTATGCTTCTTTGTCGGTAACGGTATTTGTCATATGCATTATCGTATTATATCTTGTCATAATGATATTGTGGATTGTGAACGTATTTATGCAGTATTACAATATGGAGGTACAGATAGACAAAGCTCAGTTATCTTTCGAGAGTGGTTTGTTTACTCGTTTCAGCAGTCGGTTTTCGTACGATAAGGTTTGTACAGTTTACGTAAAACAAAATATTATAGAAAAATGCCTGGGCTGTTGTACGATTATGCTGAAGCAAGCCTTCAATGCAACCCAAAAAGATAATGAGAGTGATGTGAAAATATACGGATCGAACACTTCCGAACATTTTCTGAACTGGTGGCTAGGCAAAGATTATGTGTCTTCGCAGAGTATAATATCTGCGAAATCCGGTAAAGGGGTTATAGGGTATACTGTCAGGTTTGATATTCCTGTTTCGCTGATTGTCTGTATCGTATTATGTTATTACGAATTATACTCATGGCTGGCAGTACCTGTGGTATATATGCTCATATCTTTAGTAAAAGGAATTCTGGCCGCTTGCAGAAGCAGCATCATCTTAAAAGAGGATTATCTTGAAATAAACAACGGTAAGTTGGCCGATATCAGAAACTACATTAAATATACGAATGTTGAGTTTGTAAGTCTTAAACAAACGCCATTCACTCCTTTCTTTCACCGGGTAAATCTTATTATTTCTACAAATGGAACTTCATTCAAAGTGAGAAGTCTGAAAGAGGCAGAAGCAAGAGATGTGTATGAGCTTCTGATAAGTAATAGTGTGGAACAAGAAAAGAGTAATAGGAACTTGAAATGATAAATAAGGCGAGTCTGATATAAAATCAGGAAACTGTAAGTAGATTCTTACTGACAGATCTTGCATTTTATACCAGACTCACTTTAATATTAGCAAATACCTTTTATTCTGTCTTCAAAGGCAGAAAGGGCAGCCTTAGCTCCTTCACCCATCGATATGATAATTTGTTTATATGCTACGTCGGACACGTCGCCGGCTGCATAAACACCAGGTATGGCTGTACGACAGTTTCTGTCGGTTAAGATTTCTCCCATGCGGTTGGTATCCAGCTCTCCGGCGAAAGGCTGGCTGTTTGCTGCGAGCCCGATCTGAACAAAAACACCATCAAGCGGTAATATGCTTTCTGTTTCATCCAGGCGGTTCTTGATGCGCAACGCAGTCATAGCCTCTCCGTTGCCTTGTACTTCGAGGGTCTGTATCGAAGTAGAAACCTCGACATTCTCCAGTGAACGTAATTTATCCTGCAACACTTGGTCGGCCTTCAGTGTATCCATAAATTCCAGCACGGTCACTTTTGCACAGATACCTGCCAAATCGATAGCCGCTTCTACTCCGGAATTTCCTCCACCGATTACGGCTACATGTTTTCCTTTGTAGAAAGGACCGTCGCAATGCGGACAGAAGGCTACTCCACGACCGATATATTCGCTTTCTCCCGGCACATTCAGTTTACGCCAGGAAGCTCCGGTAGCGATAATTAGAGCGGGTGCAAGAAATTTTTCTCCACCTTTAACGGTCAATTGCTTATCACTGCCCTGCAAGGAGAATGATTCTATCTGGCGGTTGTCACATATTGTGATGTTTTCATAATGCGACAGATGGGTCCGTAAATCGGAAGATAGGTTTTTTCCAGTGGTGTAAGGAATGGAAGTTACGTTTTCGATTCCTACTGTTTCGTTTACCTGACCTCCTATGCGTCCGGCAACCAGTCCGACCTTCAGCCCTTTTCGTGCTGAATAAATGGCAGCAGAAACACCGGCGGGACCCCCTCCTGCTACCAATACATCAAAGTGTCGCTCTTCTGTTGTAGGTTGAGAAGAAGAGTCAGTTCCCATTTTACTTTCCAGCTTATCCAGCAGTTCTCCCAGGTTACTGCGTCCTACATGTATGGATTCTCCATTCAACCAGACAGAAGGAACTGCCTGAATCTTGAGTTGTTGAACCTCATTTTCATGTAATGCCCCGTCTACGATACGGTGTGAGAGCCGAGGGGTAAGCAGCGTCATTACATTGATCGCTTGTACTACGTCCGGACAGTTTGTACAAGAAAGTGACATATAAGTTGTTACCGTAGCATTTCCTTGCAGACATTCAATTCTCCGTCGGGTAGCATCGTCGGGAAGATTTTTCCCTTTGCCATCAGCATTCAGCACTGCGAGCAGCAGTGAACTGAATTCATGTCCGTTGGGCACTGCCTGAAAACAGATACGCAAGTCTTCTCCATTTCTTAAAATCCGGAACTCCAGTCCTTCGCTTTCGCGGACGGTACACGATATTTTATCCGAACACGATGCTGTATCTTCGAGTAACTCAATCAGTTCATTGCGGCTCTCATGCTGAGGATGTACTGCAATGTCGAATACATAGTCAGCTTCCAGTCCGGCAAAAATCTGTCTTAGTTGTTCTTTAAACGCTGTATCCAACATAAACAGTCCTCCCTTTCATTATCAGATTTTACCTACCAGATCGATGCTTGGCTTCAATGTTTCCTTACCTTTTTTCCACTTAGCAGGACATACCTCACCGTCGTGAGAAGCTACAAACTGAGCTGCTTCTACCTTTCTCAATAGTTCATCAGCATTTCGTCCGATACTGTTGTCCTGTATTTCTACTAGTTTGATAAGGCCTTCCGGATTCACAACAAATGTACCTCTGTATGCCATTCCATCTTCTTCAATCATTACTCCAAATGCACGTGATAAAGCTCCTGTCGGATCGGCAAGCATCGGATACTGTATTTTACGGATACTTTCGGATGCATCATGCCATGCCTTATGTACAAAGTGTGAATCGGTACTTACAGAATAAACTTCCACACCCATTGCTTTAAACTGTTCGTATTTCTCTGCCATATCTACCAGCTCGGTCGGGCAAACAAAGGTAAAATCGGCAGGATAGAAAAAGAAAATAGCCCATTTACCTTTGATGTCTTCGTTTGATACTGTAATGAACTGACCATTGTGAAAAGCCTGTACCTTAAATTCAGGTACTCTAGAGTTGATAATTGTAGTCATAATTTATATGTTTTTAGTTTTTGGTTGATTATTTTTAAATTTGTAATTATTACAATACAAAGGTACGCTTCTCTTACCGTACGGGCAATACCTACTTTTAGGTATATTTCTTTGTTGAAAAATCTTGGTTGTGACTGTTATAATTCTGCTATTTGCTTCTTTACCATACTTTTTTGTAATTTTGCAGCATTAATGACTAACCGATATAGATAAAAAGAAAATGGTACAGATAGATGATGTAATAGTCAGTTTGGATGTATTTCGTGAGAAGTTTGTTTGTAATCTCGATGCCTGTAAGGGAGAGTGCTGCATTGAAGGAGATGCTGGTGCTCCTGTAGAGCTGGAAGAAGTAGAAAAGCTGGAAGAGGTACTTCCTGTTATATGGGACGAACTTTCTCCGGAAGCTCGTGCGGTAATCGATAAGCAGGGAGTCGTCTATACCGATTCGGAGGGAGATCTGGTTACTTCTATCGTGAATGGCAAAGACTGTGTGTTTACTTGTTACGATGATAAAGGCTATTGTTATTGTGCAATAGAGAAAGCCTATCGTGAAGGCCGCTGTAATTTTTACAAGCCAGTATCGTGTCATTTATATCCTATTCGTGTAGGCGATTACGGACCTTATAAGGCAGTGAATTATCATCGCTGGGATGTATGCAAGGCTGCGGTTTTATTGGGAAAGAAAGAAAATGTACCGGTTTACAAGTTCTTGAAAGAACCATTGATAAGAAAATTTGGCGAAGCATGGTATGCCGAATTGGAGAATGTCGCTGAAGAATTGGAAAAGCAGCATATCATTTAATCGGATATAAACAAGGTGTAAGAATATTGGAGTGATACGTCCTATTTTCTTACACCTTGTTTATATATAAAGAAGTTGGAAAGCTATTTCAGCTTAAATCTTACTTTTTTTACAGGTCTGAGGTAGTATTTTACAGTTCTTCCTGCATCTATTATACGATTGTTGGCAAAGCTGAAAGTAGACTGTGCATTGTTGCATAAGTAACGTGCTCCGTCGCTATATTTAAAGAATGCAAGTCCGTATTCACTGATAAATTCATTCAGTTCACTGACCGATCCCTGAAATTGGTTCCGGAACGCTGTAGCTTCTTCCGTTGTAAACATTCTCCATCCTTCTATGCCGTCTTCTGAATAAGTATCCAGCAAATCCAGAGCATCTGCGGCCAATGTATACCATTGTTCCGGGGCGATGATGATAGCTTCCGCTTCGGTAGAGGAAATACTGGTAGTCTGCCAGACATAAAAATATCCCCATATACTATCTGCACCAGGCATTTCGGATACGATGAATGTGTCATATTCCGTGTCATTGTCACCAGAACTGTCTTCTCCTCCGGTATTTCCCGAATTGCCGTCATTTGTCCCTTCATCATTACCGTCATCTTCTCCCTCATCGGGTAAAATCTCATCGAAGCCGAATTCACAGTCTATTTCCGGTTGCCATCCTTCCGCCTGAAATTCTCCGTCGAGTGTTACTCCACCTTTATAGTTTCCCGTGAAATGATATGGATAGCCAGCCTTCAGTGTTGCCTGATATGTATAGCCGTAAGCTTCATTTCCTTGTGAAGACTGAAGATTGATAGACAGATGAGTCTGCGAACTTTCGTTAGGGAACACATACGTTGCATCGCTGACCCATTGGCTTCCTTCTTTCCGGCAGGGAATAACACATTGTTGTTTGTCGTTTTTATAATCTCCGTTGAATGAAACAGCAGAGCTTACCGGTGAGACCTTTACTTCGGTAGCTGTTACATCTTGAGGAATACCGTTGAGGGTGAAATTGAGTGAGGCTACTGCATACGAAAGAATGACTGTAATTCGAGTTGATTGAGTGAGGTTTACACTGGCTTTTCCTATTTGCAGAGGCTCTTCCGAGCAGTTGTCTGTCTTGAGACTGATATAACTGTCGGGAATAATCTCCAGCGGATACGAATGATCATTCTCGTTGAGGCCAGATAGCAGGATGAGTGTATACTTTCCTTTAGATATGGAAGAACTGAATTCACTTTCTTCTGTAGGAATCGTTTCACGTACTACACAGTTGTTTTCGTCGTCGAACAGAAAAAGTGAGAGTGGATAATTGATTTTTGCATTGTTACGGCTAGTCACATTTAGCTGTAAGGTGTACCGTGCTTCCGTCTGTTCATCCTGAACTGTTTCATTTTCTTCCGATTCTAGTTTGTATTCTCCACAGGCACATAGCAGGAAGAAGCAGCTTGTCAATAAAATACTTTTTGTTAATTTCATGAGTCCCTTCTACTGTTTTTTTCTTTTAGTAACGCTGCTTTTTGAAAAAGTATACGTTTCATTAAAAACTTCTTGAAAAGGTTCTGAAAAAAACATTATCGAGAGGACCGTAAAATTTGTACAAAAAATAAAAAAACATGCTGATGTTTTCCGGAAAATATCAGCATATTTTTTCGAAGACATCAGCATGTTTTTCGAGACTATCAGAATGATCTGATAATGAGGAACTAATCTTGTTTTTGTACCTCCTCCATTACTCTCAGGAAGTTGCCTCCCCAAATCAATCGGAGATCGTTCTCGCTGTAACGTTCGTATAACATACGGCGTGTCAGATTGATCAGTTCCGAAGAATCATTACAACCGATAATTCCCCCGTCGCCGTCGAAGTCGGTTCCGATGCCTACATGCTCTATGCCCATGATGTTGACCATATGATGCAGATGTTCGATTGCATCGCAGATTGTAGCAGGAGCATCTGTACGCAAGAAGCCACTATACAGACAAACTTGTACGACACCTCCTTTACGGGCAATAGCTTTCAGCTGCTCATCCGTCAGATTTCGTGGGTGGTCACATAATGCACGGCTCGAAGAGTGTGAACATACCACTGGCTTGCTGCTTATGTCCAGTGTATCGTAGAAGGTCTGTTCTCCCGCATGCGAGAGATCCACCATCATACCAATGCGGTTCATCTCCCGGATAACCTGTTCGCCGAAAGGAGTTACTCCGATGTATTCGTCATTATATCGTGCCGAACCGCAGATATCATTATTTCCGTTGTGGCAAAGTGTCATGTAAACAACTCCCCGGTTGCGGAAGCGTTCTACATTCGTCAAATCTTTTCCGATAGCATATCCATTTTCTATTCCTAGCATAATGGCCTTTTTCCCTTCTCGTTTCAGACGGTATAGATCGGCTGGAGTGTAAGCAATATCTACTGCGGTGCAGTTCATCGCTACCGTACGCTCTATTTCGTTCAGCAACTGGTCGGCTTTGGCTGTAGCGGCAAGTAAGGCTTCGTCAGTACGTTCTTTTTGTGCCAGATAAGCAACCATGATAGTAGCATCCTGCCGTCCTTCGGTCATTTTGTGTAGATCGACTTTTATTTTGGCATCTCGTGTAGCAAAATTAATGTCTTGTCCGAAAAACATCGGTGTGTCACAGTGAGTGTCCAGAGTCAGTATACGGCGATGCATCTGCTTGGCTGTACGGAAGGAAGTTGCTTCTTGCAATAACCATTCGAACAGTGGCATCATGTATTCATCACCATTCAGAATGAAACACTCCGGATGCCATTGTACGCCCAGCATCGATTTGTATTCAGTACTTTCTATGGCTTCTGCTACCTGATCGGCAGCTCGTGCTGAAATACGGAATCCCGGAGCAGCTTCGTTTATTGCCTGATGATGGAATGAATTGACCGGCAGCGAAGTTGTTTTCATGATTCGTGCCAGCAGACTATCATGTTCTATTTGTATGGTGTGTGAGGCGAAAGCTCTGTCCATATCCTGGCTGTGCTTGATACGCTTGCCCTCCATCTGTACATGAATGTCCTGATAGATACTTCCGCCAAGTGCTACGTTCATGACTTGCATTCCACGGCAAATGCCTAGTATCGGAATCTGGCGGTTGGCTGCAAGTCGCGTAAGAAGTAGTTCCTGACGATCGCGGAAAGGATTGATGTTGTGTAATTCTTTTACTGGCTCTTCTTTCAGGAATAAGGGATTTATATCTGCTCCTCCTGTCAGTAGAAGGCCGTCTAAACTATCGAGAAGGCTTATCAGAATGTCAGTATTTTCGAAAGGGGGAATAATGAAAGGAGTACCTCCCGCTTTCAGAATGGAAGTATAATATCCAGGAGCAAGTGTTAAATTTCCTTCACTGAAATTCCCGGTAATTCCTATTACAGGTGCATCTTTATGGTTGGGAAATCGGTTATGGAGCGCATCGTATTCCGCTTCGATGTCAAATGTTTGAAACGTTTTCATAAGTTAAATATTTCGTAGAAACCAAGCAAATATAGAGATAAATTCAGATTTATTTTTCATATTTGCTAAAAATCCAATGGTATGGAATTGATTAGAACCCTAACTCAGCTGGTGAATAATTTGCGTTCGCTTGGTATCCGTCGGCGGGTTGCTGTGGTATGTCCCAATGACCCTCATACAGAATATGTCATTATCCGTAGTTTAAGGGAGGAAATAGCCGAATATCTGCTGGTGACCGATGAAGCTCATGTTGAAATCGCTCATAACTTGCGTGCTGCCTCTCCCGATTTTGTCCGTGTTTATATAACTTCCACTCCCGATGAAGCAGCTGCGCTTGCTGTAGAACTGGTGCGTACGGGAGAGGCTGATATCCTGATGAAAGGACTTATTAATACAGACAATCTGCTGCGTGCAGTGTTGAAAAAGGAGAAGGGATTGTTACCTCCGGGAGGGGTGTTGAGCCATGTTGCCGTGGCACAGATTCCACTGTATCATAAATTACTGCTCTTTTCTGATGCGGCTGTCATTCCTCGTCCGGGACTGTTACAGTTTCGTGCAATGATAGAAAACGATGTTGCCATATGCCGTAAGCTAGGCAATGACCAGCCTCGTGTGGCGTTAATACATTGCTCTGAAAAAGTCAATGAAAAATTTCCGCATACGTTGGACTATATACAGTTGAAAGAAGAAGCTCAGTTAGGCCGATTCGGTTCTGTCTTTGTAGACGGACCTATGGATGCCAAGACTGCCTGCGACCGTCATAGTGGTGAGATAAAAGGATTAAGTTCGCCGGTCATCGGGAATGCCGATATTATGATTTTTCCGAATATCGAGTCGGGCAATACTTTTTATAAAACACTGTCACTTTTTGGTGATGCGAACATGGCAGGCATGCTTACAGGGACAATAGCTCCGGTAGTTGTACCTTCGCGGAGCGACTCGGGAAATTCTAAATTTTATAGTCTTGCATTGGCATGCATGGCTGGTAATCAAAACGATTAATATTGATATTATATGAAAATACTAGTGATCAACCCCGGTTCTACTTCTACCAAACTGGCTGTTTACGAGGATAATGAACAGGTCTGGAGAAAAAGTGTATTTCATTCTGCAAAAGACTTGTCGGTTTTTCATCATATTAATGAGCAATATGAATATCGTCGCTTGCATGTTACAGAAGCTTTGCGGGAGGCTGGAATTCCCTTGTGCTTCGATGCTATCATTGCCCGCGGGGGATTACTGAAGCCTACTCCCGGTGGGGTATATCGGATAAATGAGCGTATCAAGCACGATTTGTGGCATGCTGATATGGAACACGCTTCCAATCTGGCAGCTCTGATAGCAGATGAACTGGCTGCTTCGGCAGGATGTCCTGCTTTTATTGCAGATCTGGTAGTCACCGACGAACTGTGTGATGTAGCCAGGCTGACCGGTATTCCGGAGATTCCTCGTATCTCTATTTTCCATGCGTTGAACAGTCGGGCGGTTTCTCGTAATTATGCAGCCCGGATTGGCAAAAAATACGAGGAGCTTAATCTGATAGTTGTACATCTGGGAGGAGGAATCTCTGTCAGTGCGCATCATTACGGAAAAGTGATTGACGTAAATAATGCGCTGAACGGGGAAGGACCTTTCAGCCCGGAACGTGCAGGTACAATTCCGGCCAGGCAACTGGTAGATTTGTGCTTCAGCGGCAAATATACTTATCAGGAAATTCGTAAAATGCTGAATGGCAGAGGAGGCTTGTTGGCTCATCTGGGTACAACCGACGTACCTACTATTGTACGATGGGCAAATGCCGGCGATAAAAAACATAAACTGGTGCTGGAGTCTATGATTTATACAGTAGCCAAGCAGGTAGGAGCGATGCATGTTGCCTTACACGGACAGACAGATGCTGTTATTCTGACCGGAGGAATCGCCAACAACAAATATTGTGTAGCTTTACTTCGTGAATGGCTGGAAGGCATTGCTCGTATTGTAGTTATTCCTGGTGAGGATGAGATGGGAGCTTTGGCCATGAATGCACTTGGAGCATTGAGAGGAGAACTGCCTTTGCAGGAATATAACCCGCATTGATCGGGAACAATAAAGATATAATAAAAATCACAGATTCCATTGGTCCGTTAATGCAAGTATTAATTAAACCAATGGAATCTGTGATTATAAAATAGTTTTCTGATGCAGAATTTCAAGATCGGGATTCGTATTCATGTTTACGTTTAGGGTTCATGGGAAACCATCCCTTCAGCACCCGTTCTCGCTGCTCGAATATTTCTTTGATGGTCCAGAAAGAGGAAAAAGAGAATACGCCCAGTAATGTCGATATCAATATGTCACCGATAAGTACCGAACCAATGATACCTGCAATGCCTAGCAGCAGGAACCACCACCAGCAACGTGTTCCCCAATAGTATTCGGCTTTAACTACAATAGGATGAAACAGTCCTATTATTAGAAAAGTACATATGCCTATTACTATTCCTTCAAAATGGAGAGTTGCAAGCCAGTCCATCCTTATTTTTCTTTGCGGATAGGAATTTCCTTCTTAATGCTCTGCTCGAGTGAAATCAGGGTTTCCGTTGCAGTCACACCGGGAATTTCCTGAATTCTGGAGTTCAGCAATTCCATCAGATGCTCGTTATCTGTTGAATATAGCTTAGTCAGCATTGTGTACGGACCGGTAGTAAAATGGCATTCTACAATTTCAGGAATTTTTTCGAGTTCGGCTACTACGCTTTTGTACATGGAACCTTTTTCCAGCTTGATTCCTACATATGTACAAGTGCTATATCCCAGGCTTTTGGGATTTACGTGGTAACCCGAACCAATGATAACTCCCAAGTCGATCAATCGCTGTACACGTTGATGAATGGCTGCACGTGAAACACCGCAGTCGGCAGCAACGTCTTTAAACGGAATACGAGCATTCTGCGAAATAATTTCCAGAATCTGTTTGTCTAGGTTATCAATTTTTTCCATAATAAGCAATCTATATTATCATTTTGTAAGCAAATATAGGAAAACTTTTTTATAAGTCTTATAAAAGCCGATAAAAAACATATTTTTTTTTACAGAAAAGAACAGAAAATATTAGCTATTCGTCTACTTCTGCTTTGATTTCGCCTATTTTTCGTCTTCTTTCGAAGGAAAAAGTATCACTATGTGTATCCAGGTATTCCATCGTATACAGTGCCTTACGGTATAGTTCTTTTTTCTCTTTGGCAGAGCTTTTTATGGAAGCGTCATAACATAGCAGTTCGGAGAGCATCTCTATCCGTTGAAGGAATTCCTGCTTGGGAAATTCCGTTTGGAGGTAATGAAGGATGAATTCGGCATCTTGTTCGTAAAAAAAACTTTCAGGCTGGTGAAAATAGGCACGATACATGCTATGGATTTCCAGCTGAAGAGTTGATGATTGTTTTTCGGCTTTCTATTCTTTTAATTTTTCCAAAGCTTCGAAAAAATGTCTGCTTAACCGCATAATGTAATCTCGTTCCAACATGATTCTCTCTTTTTATAATTTGACTGGCAAATATAGATAGTTTTTTGACAGCTTTTTACTTTTGCAGACGGATGTTTATCACTCCTTTCTCAGGTGAATACCTTACTTATATATTTTTTTGTGTTAACTTCCCCTGTTGTGTTTTCATTTATCCTATCTTTGTAGAGTTAAATATTATAAATCTTTTAAGATATGCACCCGCTGGATTTGTTTAAATATTGTCCCAAGTGCGGATCCTCTCATTTCGAGATAAGAAATGAGAAAGCAAAAAAATGTGCCGACTGCGGTTTTACTTATTATTTTAATTCAAGTGCCGCTACGGTTGCTTTTATTTTGAATGCTGGAAATGAACTTTTGGTATGCCGGAGAGGAAAAGAGCCGGCAAAGGGAACACTCGACCTTTCGGGAGGTTTTATCGATATGGCAGAAACTGGAGAGGAGGGTGTTGCACGTGAAGTTCGTGAAGAAACCGGTTTACAGGTTGTAGAGGCAACTTATTTGTTTTCGCTTCCTAATACCTATTTGTATTCTGGTTTTCTGGTACATACCCTCGATTTGTTTTTTCTATGCCGGGTGGCAGATGATAGCAAATTGCTGGCAATGGATGATGTGGCCGATTCGTTTTGGATGCCTTTGGATCAGGTTCGTCCGGAAGAATTTGGACTGGATTCGGTCCGTCAGGGTGTTGCTCGTTTTTTAGAAGAGCATAAAAAGAAATAAGAATAATAATATCTTGCAGATATGAAGAACAAGAAACATGTATGGGTGGCAGGAGCCATGTGTGTATTGCCTTTGATGGGAATGGCACAGCAGACTGAGCCACTGACAGATTCCCGTCGTCTGTTTGACGATGGAAAAGAGTTATTTCTTCGTCGTGACTATGCAGCGGCGCAACAGACCTTGTCGCGCTTTGTACAGCAGAAACCGCAGGCTTCATTGGCTGATGAAGCCGCTTATATGATTGCTTGCACGTCGTATGAACTGAAATCTCCTGACTGTATTAAGCAGCTGGAAGGGTATCTGGAACAATATCCGGATTCGCGTTATGCCAATCGGGTGCAATCTCTTATCGCTTCTGCCTATTTCTTCCAGGAAAAATATCCAGAGGCTATTGCTTGTTTTAAAGGATGCCAATTCGATTTGCTGGCTGATTCTGAGCGGGATGCCTGTACCTTGCGTATGGGAACTGCTTATCTGAAAATGGGAAACTTGCAGGAAGCTGCTGTCTGGTTCAGTATTCTGAAAGAGGTGAGCAGTGAATATCATATAGATGCCGTTTATCATCTGGCTTATATCGATTATGTGCAAAAACAGTACGATAAGGCTTTGCAGGGATTTCGTGAGGCAGGCGAATCTTCTAAGTATGCGGCTTTGTCGCCTTACTATATAGCCGATATTCATCTGGTCAGAGGAAACTACCGGCAGGCCAGACAGATAGCATCTACTTATCTCGAAGCTTATCCACGCCAGGAAAAGGCAATAGAGATGAAACGCATTTGCGGAGAAGCTTGTTACGGCTTGAAGCAATATGCTGCTGCCATTGATTATCTGTCAGCTTATCGCAGCGAAACTGAGGAACATGCTGAAAGAAATTCCTTGTATAAGTTAGGAATGAGTTTCTTCCATACGGGGGTCTACTCGGAAGCAGCTGCTGCATTGGGTGAGGTGACTACTGTGCAAGATGCCTTGACGCAGAATGCTTATTTGCACATGGGACTTGCTTATTTGCAATTGAAAGAACGAAATCGGGCACGAATGGCTTTTGAACAGGCGTCTGCGATGAACTATGACCGTGACATCAAGGAGCAGGCTTTTTATAATTATGCTTTGTGTATACACGAAACATCCTATTCTCCGTTTGCTGAATCGGTTACGGTATTCGAACGTTTCCTGAATGAATTTCCTAACTCTGTTTATACAGAAAAGGTAAATGATTATTTGATAGAAGTATATATGAATACTCGCAGCTATATGGCTGCACTTAATTCTATTGCTAAAATCAGCCGTCCGGGTAACCGTATTCTGGAAGCTAAGCAAAAATTGTTGTTCCGTCTGGGTACGCAGGCTTTTGCACAGGCTGCTTTCGAAAATGCTATAGAATATTTCTCTCAATCGCTTCAGTTGGGACGTTATAACCAGCAGACTCAGGCTGATGCTTATTATTGGCGTGGAGAGTCAAAGTATCGTCTGGAACAGTACGGTGCTGCTGCATCCGATTACCGCCAGTATCTGGAGTTTGCTCCCGACCGTCGTTCTACAGAATATGGACTGGCTTTGTATAACCTGGGCTATACAGCATTTAAGCAAAAACAGTACGATAAGGCGTTGACTTGGTTTACCCGCTGTGCAGAATCGGGAATTCGTCTGGAGAACGATGTCGTAGCTGATGTGTATAATCGAATGGGTGACTGTAATTTCTATGCACGCCGATTTGATGCAGCCGATGCGCAGTATGCACAAGCATCCGGTTATTCGATGTCGTTATCAGATTACTCGTTGTTCCAGCAGAGTATTATCAAGGGCTTGCAGCGTGAGTATGGTAAGAAAATTGAATTGCTGAACCGTTTGATAACAGGATTCCCTGAGTCACAGTATCTGGATGATGCACTTTATGAACAGGGACGTGCTTTCGTGCAGCTGGAAGACAATGATAATGCTGTAAAGCGTTATTCTCTTTTGGTTCAACGTTATCCGGAAAGTCCGCTTTCTCGTCGGGCAGCAAATGAGATAGGTTTGTTGTATTATCAGAATGATAAATATAATGAGGCTATAGCTGCATACAAAAAAGTAATTTCTACTTATCCGGGTAGTGAAGAAGCTCGTCTGGCTCAGCGCGATTTGAAATCTATCTATATTGACCTGAACCGGGTAGACGACTATATGGCTTTTGTTTCTACGATTCCGGGAGGAGCCAATTTTGATGTGAATGAACGTGACTCGCTGACGTATGTGGCAGCCGAACGTGTGTATATGCGTGGAAATATCACTGAAGCTAAAAACAGCTTTGTACGTTACCTGCAATCTTTCCCACAAGGAGCATTTAGTGTAGATGCTCATTATTATCTGGGCTTGATTGATTATAATGAGAAGAATTACACGGGGGCTGTTTCACACTTGGATAAGGTTGTCGAATATCCTGATAATAAATTCTCTGGCGAAGCGATGGCTATGTGTGCTGACATTGCTTATCGTGAAAAAGAATATGAAAAGTCATTGGGACTTTATAAACGTATGGCAGATCGTGCTGTATCGCAGGAAGAACGTGTGACTGCACGTACAGGAGCTATGCGCAGTGCCTGGATGGTGAAAGATTGTCAGGAAATTATTTCTGTGGCTTCGGGTCTGATTGCTGAAAGCAAGCTGGCTCCCGAATTAGCTAATGAGGCGCATTATTATCGTGCAAAAGCTCTTCTTGCCGAAGGACAGAATAAGGAAGCAGCAGGCGATTTGGCTGTTTTGGCAAAAGATACCCGTAATGTATATGGAGCTGAAGCTAAATATTTGTTGGCTCAACTTTATTTTGACAATGGAGAAACAGGAAAGGCAGAGAAAGAGGTACTTGATTATATAGAGGTAAGTACCCCGCATGCTTACTGGCTGGCCAGAAGTTTTGTCCTGTTGTCGGATGTGTACATGAAACTTGGACGTAACTTGGATGCCAAGCAATATTTGTTGTCATTGCAGCAGAATTATCAGGCAGATGATGATATTGCGGAAATGATAGAAACTCGATTGGCTAAACTAAATAAGGGAAGTAAACAATGAAACATATATCTGCAATTTTAGTAGCTGCGGCATTGTCGCCCGTAGTAAAAGGCTATGCACAGGAACAGGTGAAAGATTCTACACTGAATCGTACGGTTGTAGTGGAAAATCAGTATAATCCTGAAGTGATGGACGCATTTAAAGTGAATGTCTTGCCGAAAGTGGAAGAGCCTGCTGTTGCCAAACAGCATATAGATTATGCAACATCGGTTCGTCCGTTGACAAGCTGGGGCTTTTCTCCGATGGAAGCCATAACAAGTGAACAGAAGCAGGTTGATGCGCCGCGAGGATATATCAGAGGAGCTTATGGTAACCGGAATAATGTAGACCTCAAGGCTTCGTATCTTTGGGATATTTCTCGCAAGGACCGTTTACAGTTTATGGCTTCTCTATATGGTATGAATGGAAATATTTCTTCTCTGCTTCCTGAAGAAGGAGAATGGAAGTCGCGCTTTTACCGTACAGATGTATCATTGGATTATAAACATGATTTCCGGACTGTTTCACTTTCTTTAGGTGGAGCTTTTGTATCTCAGGTATTCAATTATATGCCTGTGAGAGATGAAAGTATTCAGAATTTATATGAAACGAGCCGTCAGCGTTATACCTTAGGTGAAGGATATGTAGGCATAGCTTCTGTAGAAGGTGAATTGCCTGTGGAATTCTCTTTACAGACAGGCTTGCGCAGCTTTAGCCGCAAGTATGACATTCCTTATATGCGTCACGGTTCGGAAAATATTTTTCATACTGTCGGATTTATTTCCGGAGCGTTGAACGAGGAACAGCATGTAGGCATTGCTTTGGGTATGGATAACCTGATTTATGATGCGGAACAGGCTGATTATACATTGTTGCAGTTGAATCCTTATTATACGCTTGAAAATGATAATATACGGTTGCGTGTGGGAGCTCATGTTGACTGGCAGTCGGCCAATGGAAGTGGTATAAAAGCTGCTCCGGATGTTAAGCTGGATTATACTTTTGCTGATACCTATGTGGCTTATCTGCATGCGACAGGAGGAACCCGCTTGAACGATTTTCGTCAGCAGAATGAAGAATCTCCATACTGGGGAGTAATAAACCAGATGCGTACTTCCTATACACCGGCGGATCTTCAGGTCGGTTTTAAAGCATCTCCATTACCTGGACTGGGCTTCCATTTATTTGGAGGATACCGTGTGACTAAAGATGAGATTTTCCATCTTTATCCGGATATAACAGACACCGACTTCCCGTACTGCTATTCACTCTTGATGCAAGAAAAGGCAAAAGTTGGATATGGAGGAATAAAAGCTGCTTATGGATATAAAGATATTTTTGATTTCTCCGTAGGTGGAACATATTATGGCTGGAATGTAAAAGATGAAGCAAAAGTGTTGCTTTACTTGAAGCCGGAATTTGTATTAGATGCTTCTGCTCGTGCAAAGGTGTATGATGAGTTTTGGATTTCGGCAGCCTATCGTTATGAGGGACGTGTAAAGGCTGGAGAACTGGAAAAAGCCGATGCAATAAATAATCTTTCACTTTCTGCAGGGTATAAGTTCTTTAACAGCTTGAATGTTTTTGTACGTTTCAATAATTTGCTGGATCAAGATTACATAACCGAGGCTGGTTACCCCGTTCAAGGATTTAATGCCATGGCAGGTGTAAGCTTCCGTTTCTGATAATAATAAAAGCCTGTATCGGGATATATCCGTTACAGGCTTTGTTGTATCCTGACGTTATAATACTCTTCAGGTGTAATCTTTTTCGCCTGATTTTTCTGTATGTTTTCCATATCCGGAAATATTAAAAAATAAGAAATTTAGAAAAACGCACCTTATTATATGGCGTACTTCAGGTTTTTTCATACATTTGTCCCAAAATCACTAAATGGATTACAGAAGTTATGCAAAATAATCTGGTAATAGTTGAGTCCCCCGCAAAGGCAAAAACTATTGAAAAGTTTCTTGGAGAGGGGTA
>ENA-UEOT01000235-UEOT01000235.1-human-gut-metagenome-genome-assembly--contig:-NODE-235-length-26435-cov-5.308711_pt1 | contig 26435 bp, 30 predicted proteins | sample MGYA00242889_ERZ507894 | MGnify/ENA primary metagenome ERZ507894 (study PRJEB26167, sample SAMN06115419) | human gut metagenome | host: Homo sapiens | place: China:Anhui | collected 2015-03-06 | study... | reverse complement strand
ATATTGTCATCGAACGCCTTGTTGATGTTCCGATGCTGTGATTCGAACTTCATAGTGTTCTCCTTTGTTCGGTTACTTCACTATAAGACATGTTTTGGGCGCGAAAAATATATATATAGGCGCCATGTTTCCATGACGCCTATACGTATCAGCGATCAACAATCACCGGATTGTCGATAACGGCTTTCAGAATTTCGAGTCCATCCTGAGTGACGGAGCAACCGTCGTTCTTGATGTTGTTGAGAAGCTCATCTCGTTGGGTTCGGTCGAACGTTACTGTGAAGTTTTCTCTGCCGAATATTACACATTTGTCATTAGGTCCCTGTGCATCAACACAACCGCTGACGCCAGAAATGACCGGATGCTTCTTGGCGTAATATACGGACCAGCCTAAAAATCCCACTAATGCTGCGACGCTGACTCCGATCTTGATGGCTGTCTCATGATCATCATAGAACTTGACGATCTTGCTCTTCGCGTTCTCAAGTTTCTCGTTCTTCATGATTTTCCTTTCGAAATATAGTGAATTATCGCTTCATTATAATGAATGTTTATATCGCGAAAGGCCAAAAATTAAGAGGCCATGATATGGTCACGACCTCTTAATTCTTATAAACATCACTGCTTGTTGGCGATATATTTGTTATACTGCTTCGTGCGGATGCCCAGGATGATACCCAGGACCCAGTCCACGGCCATCACGACCGCCAGCACGACCTCCGCGGACGGAAGTTCGGTTGCGCCGGCGATGATGGCGTACAGCACGCCGAGACCGGGCAGAATATACTGCACGATCCACTTCATGATGTCGTACGTCTTGTCCGACATGAGCAGCGGGATGATCTCCTGTTGGACGAAATCGGGATCGAAGACCTCGTCGGTCGGTTCCTCGGGAGCCGATTCGGTGTTCTGATCGGTCATTTCTCCTCCTTTCTTGTTTCGACGATATCGAGCGGAAGCTTGTTGACCTCTTCAGCGACCTTCTTGGCGTAGCCGTTGCCGCCCATGGCGCTGTATGGGTAATAGAGGTAGTGATTGAATTCATCGAGGTCATCGAGAGTGATGCGGTTCTGCTCCAGATAATGCTTGCCGATCTCCACGATCTTGGCGTGAGCGAGTCCCCGCACCATCTTCTCGATGGCCTTGATGCGTTCGTCCTCCGAATCGTCCTTCTTCTTACGATTGTTGATGACCGTGGTGACGAACGCCCAGAGTCCAGACGAAGCGAACACTGAGCATACGACGGTGACGATCGTCTGGACCCATGGGTTCATATCGATTCAGTCACCTCCGCATCAAACGGTCAACGTCGTCGACCACTTGGTAAGGCTCTCCTTGATGCGCTTGCGCTGCTCGGGAGTGGCGTCCTTCCACATGGTCTCGACGTCCATCTTGAGGTGGTTGAGCTGCTCGTCCGGGGTCATGGTCGTCATGTCGCCATGCTGGATCGTGCCGCCATCGGAGCCCATGTCACCGCCCCAGTCGCGACGTTCGTTGCCGGGATATCGGCGGCCCACCGTGTTCCTGCGACGAAAACGACCGGACGATGTGCGATTGCGGTTCGGCATGTCGTCATGCTCGATCCATTCCTCGTCATCGTCTTCGTCCTCGTCGCGGTCTTCTCGATCGTCGCCTTCCTTCATGGCCTTGACGATGGTCTTGTAGTAGCAGGCCTCCCAGCAACACTTCTCCGCTTCGGCCAGGTGATGGATCATGTTGATCATCATGTCCATGCCCTGGACGTCCTGGATGGTGCTGCGTTCGACGTCGAGATCGTCCATCTTCCCGCGGACCTTGCGCATGAGGGAGTCCTTCATGTCGCAGATGCCGTCGAGATCCTTAGTCATATGCGTCATGGCAGCCTCCTTATGCGATCCTGCGAGCGGTGAATGCCGCGTTCGCGTCGATGGTCACTGGTTCGGTTCCGGTGTTGGTCACGGACAGTGTGACGTCCTCGCCTGGGCACACCTTAAGATATGTCCGGGCTGCGAGGTTCTGGTACGAATTGGCGGTGCCGATGGTCTCGATCATCGCAGTCTCGGCCAACGGGGTGCCGTCGATGGTCATCGCCAGCTGGACCTCGGTTCCCGCGGTGCCACTGGTGACGTTGCCGTTGAAGCTCAGATCGAAGATGCTCGCCTGGCCGCATCGGTTCCCTCGGCCACGCAACCGAACGGCTCCGGACCCCTGGCGATGATACTCGGACCCGCCGCAGCCGTTGAGGTCACATCCGGTGTGGATCGCCGTCAGGTTGAAGGTAACAGTCCCGCCGACGGGGATAACCTCCGCGGCGGAATTCGACAGAACAATCATCGGTTATACCTTCTTTCCGTGGCTCAGCAGCCGCAGGACTGATAGCAGTTCTGCTGGCAACCGTAGTAGCCGTTCGGGTTCGGCACCGTGTAGGCCGGAACCGGAGCCGGGGTCTGCGGAGAAGCCTGTTGCACCTGCTCCGGAATATAGCGCACCGTCTGGATGGTGCCGTTTCCGGTCCACACCTTGACCAGAATGGCGGAACCATCCTGCATGGGAAAATATGCGGGACTCCCGTCCGAAGGGATCTCCTTGGGAGGGATCTGGTCGTTGGCGGATATGGAACGCCCGATGAGGTGCGGAATCGCCATCGGTTCCTGGGAAGGAACGGGCTGTGGCGGCTGAGGCATGTAGGTCTGCTGCGGATTATATCCGAACGACGGTGGCTGATAGCCCGGAAGGTTGTACGGTCCCACCGCCGTCGGTCCCTGATTATACATGGGGCCGTTGTATTGAGGCATGGGCATGATGGACTCCTTTCGATACATCCTTTATGTTTATAAAAGAACCCTCCTCCGGGCCAATGACGACGGTAAAAGGATGGGAAACCCGTCATCGGAGCATCCGGAGGAGGGAAATATCATTCGACGAGTGTCCAGTACGCCGGATACGTGTCCGGATTCCACACGCACGCCGTGCCGACCGGAGCAACGCAACGGTAGTGCTGGCTATTCCAGGTGATCTGGTCGCCATTGTGGTAGGCGTCATGTGCACCGGTCGGCTGCACGTCCTCGGGCCACTCGTCGGCTGGTTCCTCGGGTTCACCGGGGTTGGTCGATGAGCCGGTTTCCAGCTTGCTCAAACGCTCCTCGACGGTCGTCTCCCATTCCTCGATGGTCTTCACACGGTCGGCCAACGGGGCGTAGGAATCGTCGGGCTTGGCGTTATGCTGCGCCTGTTCGAGAAGCTGCTTCATCTCGTCCTCGGTGAGCTCGCCCATTGCATACAAGGTCTTGATACGTTCGGTGAGGTCTGAGAGGTCGTAGCCTCCGGCGTTAATGATGGTCTGGAACGTTGCGAACACGATAACTCTCCTTACTGGTTGGTTTCCAAAGACTTGATGCGAGCCTCCAATGCTTGCACTTGCGTGGACAGACTGGCGATATTATTTGCCAAGGCGGTAATGTCGGACTGCGTCGCCAGAGCCGAACCGTGTTGACCGTTCTTGTACTCCTCCACCACGCCGAGTGAGACCGTACGGGCCGTCTGGTCGACGTAGGATTTCGTGGAATAGGTCTGGGCGGCTTCGGCATCGGTGAGAAGATCCTCGGGAGCGGGGGACCAGGCGGTGAGTTTGTTGCCTTTTTTGATTTTGGCGTTCACGTCGGCCACATCACCCTGCACCTGCGTGATGGTGCTCAACAACGAGTTGACCTTCCGGGAGAACCGGGAGATCGTGGTCTGAAGACCATTCGCGGTCTGCTCGACGATCGTGGCCTTGCTCAGGGCGCTGTTCGCCGTCGTGGCGACCTCCGAGACTGATGACTTGATCGTCTGGTCGAGCGACGCCACCGCGTCAAGCGAGGAATTGATTCCGGAGTTCAGGCTTCTCAGGAAACTAGACTGTTGGCCGGTCAGGTTGTCGTGGGCCTCGCCGATGACGTACTCGCTTTGCCCTGGATCCTGAAGGTCTAGGGTGATCGAATTAACCATGAAAAACTCGTCGGTGTCGTGGATGGCCGAACGGACACGCACGGTGTCGCCCACATTAAGATGGGTATACCCTTCCATGAACATCGAGAGATCCACGGCCTTGATGTCCAGCATGATCTGCGGGTCCTTGGACTTGTTGAGCTCCTTGATGCCGGCCCGCACGAGATCGTCGATGTTCGTGATGGTGGTGTCCTCGAAGACCTCCTCCTTGTAGCCGTAGCGTTCCACGGCGGAGGTGGAGTAGAGCACATCGCCCGACTTGAAGACGTCGGCATCGAACGAGCTGACGCCGTCCGGAACCTGTTTCAGTCCGATCGGGTCCTCGGAGACCTCGGTGTCGCCCTCGATCTGGGAGAACGAGAAGTCGTCCAGATAGACGCGGCGGTTTCCATCGTTACCGACGTTGTCGAAGTACCAGCGAGGACGGATCTTCGTGTACTCCGAAAGATTCGGCTGGAAGTCGAAGGAGAACTCGACCCACTGGTCGCCATTGTTCTTCACGGCCAGCGAGGAGTTGACGTTCACCGTCGTCCATCTGCCGGCCTGCTCGTACTGGTAGCTTCCCCGGATCGTGACGTTCGACCCGCGTTCGTTCTTCACATAGACCGTGGCTTTGTAGCGTCGTCCCGGACGCGAATAGAAGAAGCTGTCGTTGATGTATTCTCCGGTCCCCGAGACGAAATACGACGCCACACTTCCGCCGTGGGCCTTATCCCCGACCAGCGGCGTGTTCGGATGGGTCTCCCAATGTGACCAGTCGCCACCCTCGAGATCTCCTCCCTCGAACGTCGGTGAACCGCCATGCAGGAGGATCGCCGTGTACTGGTCGGTCGTATCGATGGTCTTGGTGAAATCAGTGATGTTGACGCCGAAGTCGACGATCTGCGCGTTCATGGTATGCAGATCGGCGTACAGATCGAGGACCTTGCGGCCGTCCTCGTAGTGCATGGTCAGATATCCGCCGAGGCTGTCGAGGATCTGATCGGCGATCTCGGAGGCCGTGGTTGGTTCGGACTTAGAGGACCGATAGATGAAGTTGTTCTGCTGGAGGTTCGCGCCCTGGTTGATCCCGACGTCGAACATCTTGGAGGTGTCCAGGACGTGATCGTTGTGCTGATCGATCAGCCACTGGAAATATCCGTCCACGGAGCTCGGGGCCGTGAGATCGGCCTCGCCGGCAACCGTGGAGTACGGGCGGACGTGGGTGTCGTTGAGATAGTCCATCGCCGACACGCAGCTGATGGACTTGTTGCCCTGGATATCCATCTCGATGGACTCGATGATCCCCTCGAACAGCACCGTGGAGTCCCAGGTCAGGATGACCACGCCCGCCCGTTCACGTATCGTATCGTACAACGGGTGCATGATGGCCATGGCGAAGTCCAGATAAGCCGACGCATTGACCTCGACGCTCATGCTCGCATCGGATACCACCTCGTCGGCGTTGCCGTAGGGATCGAATATGGTCAGACCGTCATACGTGATATGATACATGATTACATATACCTTCCGCATACGTAGATGCCAAAATGGGCTGAATTCTCCGTTCCGGAGTACACTTCGACGAGCACGAACTTTGGCGACGTGGTCGTCGAAGTCGACGAGACGTAGGAAACATAGCCATAGTGTTTGGCGCTGGCGCTGCTCTGGAACGTGATCGTGGCGAACGGACGGGAAGCGAATGCAAACGGGTAGGCGCCGAAATTCAGCTGGTCGCTGACATGCATACCGCCCCATGTCTGAGCAATAGACACGTTGCCGAAGTTCTTGTCGTCGATACCGCACTCCATACGACCCGACTTCCACTTGCGATACCACCATTCACCGGACTTTCCGGATGCAGTGACGTAGTCCAGTCCGAGGGCATCGAGCTTCTCGAAATTGGTGTTGAACGGAGTTGGGGAGACGTAATCCGACGGATCAACGGATTCGAGACCTAGGTTATTGGTAATCATTACAGATCCTTCCAATCGTAGGACAAATATATGTAGGCGTCCGGTGCCCCCTCGATTCGGAAATCGAGGTCGGCCCATGTCTTGCCAGCGAGCTCCTTCCACCGCAGATCGGAGATCTCGGACCATTGCCTCGGAATATCTATGACGTTGCCATCTAGTCGTTGGATGTCATCCCATCGGTACGAGGAGGCCGAATCCCAAGTCATGGCATAGGTGCCGCCGGAGCCGAGATCGGTCCAGCTCGTATTGAACAGCTCGTGGCTGTTGATGTAGATCTCATTGAAACCCTGAGTGAATATCACGTCATTGAGGCGATAGGTTCCGACCGGGACGACGGTGACGACATCCTTCCAACGGACCCGACAGGGCTGCGTGCACTTGATGACCGGATGCACGGGCTTCCTGCCGGATTCGAAACGGAACATCTTGCCTCCGGTGGGATTGAGATGGTAGGTCTGGAGACCCTTGGACTTGTAGGGATCGGCATCGATTTTTATCGAAAATATACCGACCAATCCCGGATACGAATATAATGTATGACTGTATTCGGTGACGGTAAACCGGCCATGATATGCGTATCCTGGATCCATAGTCATCTGATAATCAAACGACTTGCCATGCAAGAAGTTACTGACATCGGTTTTCACCCGTTCAAATGAATCGGGATTGACAACCATGAACGGGAATTCCTGTTGACGATTCTCATAAGTGACGTCTCCGGTCAATGACTGCGTCAGATCGATAACACCATCCCCACCGGGAATATCGACCGTATAGATCTTTGGTTCCGGAGGGGATAGTGTATATCCATCAAGCAGGACCATCTGAAACTGGATCGTAAGATCGACTCCGTCAACGATGAGCCGATTATTGGGATAATCCGGATAACTCATATTCGAGACAGACTTCCTCTCCTCAATCGAATGCCAAGCTGCTGATTCATCGGTTTGGCGATGCTACTGGCTAGTTTCTTGCCATCGACATACACGGCCGTTTCCTGGCCGGCAATCGAATCGTTGTATCGCGAAAGATCCCCACGAAGATCCGATAGTTCCTTTGCGTTCTTATCGGTTGCGGAAATCAAACGATCGAACATCTTTGCCTGATGATCTCCACCATTTTGACGATCCAAACGACCAATGAAATCAATGTCGGCCTTGATCGGATTCGTCGAAGTGCTCAGCATGGAAGACAAGTCGGATGCCTGACGTCTAACCATGGATAGATCCATCACCGGACGAATTGACGGATCCGAAATATTTGACATGTCGAGTTCATTGAATCCATTGATAACCGACTCGGCCATTCCGTATCCGGACTTTCTAACATCGGTTGCCATTCCGTCAACCGTGTTAACAAATCCATCAACCGTCATTTCACCGATCCATCCAAACACCTTCGAAGGCGAATGAATGTCGAGCGATTTCTTTGCCGCTAAGGACGCTGCGTTTGCGAGTCGTGCGGCAGCTTCGGCTGCGACAGTTACCTGAGAACTGATGCCTGATGCAAATCCTTCGGCGACATAGGATCCGGCCGAATAGAACGAACTTCTAAACGATCGAAGGTTTGAAGCCGCGGAATTGATTGACGAATTGAACATGGTTGGAATACGATCGAGTCCATTCCTCATACCATTGATCAACGATTCAGTTACCTGCTTGCCAGACGAAAGGAATTTAGGCACAGAGGATCGGACCGAAGAAGCCCCCCGAGTGAGGGACGAACGAACGGTATTGGAAAATACCGTCATCTGGCTTCTTGCGATCGACGTCATTCGATTGAATGCAGCTCCGATGGCGCTTGATCCACTCGAGATCATGTTCGCTCCAGAGGATACCGCGTTTGATGCGGAACTCATATTCAAAGAAACGATCAATCCGAGTCCGAAAGTCGCAGTGCTTATCTGGGTACGAAGCGACGAGAAAGCCGATCCGATAGTGGCGGCATTGGTCAACACCACATTACCCAACGTGACCATGGCAGAACTCAACTGAGTTGCGAACGCCGAAATATCGGCCGGTAATGTGCTGGTAATCGACTGTGTGGTATTCAACGAACTTACGAACGTCGAAATCTGGGTTGATACCCCGGAAAGGTTCGCCGACGACAAATTGGTCGCCGCTGTGGCAATGGCTTGAACCCCGGAAGCGGCATTCGACATGGATTCCGTGATCCCGGAACCAATACCCGTGAACGCCTTCACGCCGTTCGCGAGACCGGTGAGATTGCTCTCGATTCCACCGGGAATCTTCACGCCATTCCACTTCTTGACGGCACCTGCCAAATTTCCGAGAGGTCCGGTAATGGCGCCCAACGACCATCCACCGACGAACGCAAGCGAGAACGCCTTTACGCCGTTCGCAAGACCGGTGAGATTGCTCTCGATTCCACCGGGAATCGTCACACCATTCCACTTCTTGACGGTTCCGGCCAATTTTCCCAAGGGGCCAACAACCGCGTCCATCGACCATCCACCGGCGAAAGCGAACGTGAACGCCTTCACACCGTTCGCGAGAGCTTTGAGATTCCCTTCGATCTCAGAAGGGAATTTGATGGTCGACCACTTCGCGACCGCGTTGGCCATCTGGACCATGCCCGGGGCTGCGGTCGACAACGCTCCTGCTCCAATACCGCCGAGCGTGAATTTCATGACCCCGGATGCCAATGCTCCAAGACTCGTCGCCAAATCACCTGGAACGGTAACCCCAGACCATTTCTTGACCGAATCGGCCAACTGACCAAGCGGAACGGCAACCTTGGATATGGCTCCTGCGCCGAGACCGGAAAGTGTATTCAGCAATGAACCAAGGGCTGTTGCGCCCAAGGCACCGGCCATGGCGGCGAGGCCGCGCCCAATCTCATCCCAATTGAATTCGGCGAACTTACCGAATGCGGTCGCCAGATCGATCAGGCCCTGCGAAGCGAGTGTAATCGTGCCGGCACCCATCAGACCGGCAATTCCGGTTAGGGCACCTGTCGCTCCGGATATGACGGCGACCTCGCCCATGGCACCGCCCATGGCGACGAGGCCGCGTCCGATTTCGTCCCAATTATACTGAGTGAACGATCCGAATGCCTTGGCGATCTCATCAAGACCCTGAACAGCAAGAACTATGGAGCCAGATCCGATGATTCCAGACAAACCCGCGAGTTTACCCAATGCACCGCTAACGAGCCCGACTTCGCCAAGAGCACCGCCCATGGCAACCAGGCCGCGTCCGATCTCATCCCAGCTATACCGAGAGAATGAATTGAACGCCTTGGCGATATCCCCAAGACCCTGAGCAGTAAGAACTATGGAGCCAGATCCGATGATTCCGGACAAACTCGCGAGTTTACCCAAAGCGCCGGATATGACGCCAACTTCAGCCAAAGCACCGCCCATGGCGGTAAGACCGCGTCCGATCTCGCCCCAGTCGTATTGAGTGAACGATCCGAACGCCGATGCGATGTCACCAAGACCCCGAGCAGTGATAAGGATCGATCCGCCACCGATGATGCCTGAGAAGCCCGCGAGCTTTCCAAGGGCTCCAGTGACGAGTCCAACCTCGCCGAGAGCACCACCCATGGCCGTCAGACCACGTCCGATTTCGCCCCAGTCGTATTGAGTGAATTCACCGAATACTTTGGCAATATCACCAAGGGACTGCACTGTAATGAAAATGGAACCGCTACCTAGAATTCCAGAGAATCCTGCAATCTTGCCCAAGGCGCCGGTAACGAGCCCGACTTCGCCCAAAGCGCCGCCCATGGCGGTAAGACCACGTCCGATCTCGCCCCAGTCATAGCTGGAGAACGACCCGAATGCATCTGCGATATCACCAAGGGATTTGGCCGTAATGACCATGCTGACGGCAGCGGAAATGTTGTGCTTGCCGAATCGGCCGAGAAGACCAGTGACCGTACCCATCTCCGTCAGGGCGCCGCCCATGGCAGATAGGCCCTTGCCGACCTGATCCCAGCTCATGTTACCGAGCTTCTTGAGCGGATCTGCCACCATTTTGACCGCTTGGGCCATGGCGATAAGCGAGCCTGCCGTCTTGAGGTCGACCTTGGCGTAGCTCAGACCCTTGGCGGCAGCGACGAGCTCCCCCATGGCGCCGCCCATGCCGGTGAGGCCCTTGGCGATCTCGTCCCACTTGAGATTACCGATCGTGGACATGGCGTCGGCCAACATGTCCACAGCCTTCGCGAATTCTATGAGGGCCGCACCGGTCTTGATGAGATCGGTGGTCTTAACGCCCTTTATCGTCTTCGTGATCGATTTAAGACTGATGTTAAGCTCGGTCATCATGCCGCCGATGGCCGAAACGCCGCCAACGACTTCACCACCATTGAGGGCAGCGATCTTCTCCATCGAGTTAACAAGCAGCGCGATGGATCCGGCGATCTCTACAAGAGTGAACGCCTTGACGCTTCCCGTGAATGCGTTCAACGATTCTTGAAGACCACCTAGGATCTCATCGAATACGCCAGCACCCTTCTTGAGCTTTTCAGCCCCGTTACCGAAGAGGTCCTCAAAGACCTCCTTGATCTTATCGAACGCCCCGCCGATCTTCTGTGCGGCCAGGAAGATGCCACCTCCGGCGAGGCCAGCGAAAATATCACCACCGGAGATGTTGTCGGTGATCCACGTCAAGACATCACTGATGACGTTCTTGACTCGCTCGAATGCTCCACCGAGCACGTCGCCGACGGTCGAAGCGATCGATCTGACGGCCGATCCCATCGAGGAGATTCCACCGGTAAAGGAACTGAACAGACCGAGCACACCGCTGATGGCGGAACCGACCGCCTTGGCCGCACCCTCGAATACGCCGAACTGCTTGATCGAATTATCAAGTCCGACAAGCCAATCCCCGAATCCGGCGGCGATATCGAGCAGATTGTCGAACAAACCGCCCATGCTGTCGGATCCGAATGCCGTGGCGAAAGCAGTTCCGACGGCTTTAACGGCCCGCACGCCGATATCAAAGACGGAGAAGACACCTTCAGCGACTCGACCGATCTTGTTTAGCGTCGATTCAGAAGGAATGAGGCTTTCCGTAAACGAAGTGAACGCCTCGGTAATATCCATAAGTTGCCGAGACGTTGTCGGAGGAAACACCTTCCGAAACGCGTTACCGACGGTCGATACCACCTTACCGAGGGATTTAAAAACGTTGGACAGGCCTTTGATCAGTTCAGTTCTTCCGCCGAGATCCTTCCATCCCTGAAGAAGGTTGTTTCTCGATTCTGACGATCGATTGACGACATCGGAAATAACATTGGCAACACTAGACCATAGTTCCTTGGCTTCTTCGAAGTCGCCGAATATGATTTCGAAAGTATTAGTCCAACCAGACCCCAATGCTTCTTTTGTCGTATCGATCAACTGAGAGAATGTCTTGACGTCGGTTGCGGCGCCTTCGGCCGTATTGGCCAACTGGACGATTTGCTTGGCCTGTTCCTCGGTGTAACCCTGAGAAACAAGATCGGCTTCGGTATATGCTCCGGAAAGCTGCTTCAACGTCTCCGTAAGGACATCGGTAGTGAGCCATTCGCCCTTGGTCAGCGATTCTCGGAATGATCCGTACTTCTTGATCATACCGTCGACGTTGGTGCCGAAGTGCTCGGCAGTGCGCTTCAGGGCGTTCTGGAAGACCTCACCACCCATACCGGCGTTGACCACCGAGTTCCAGTCCATAAGCTGGACCTTTCCCGCGGCGATCGCCTGGGACAGCTGATACATGGCCTGAGAGGCCTGAGCGGAACTCGAACCGGAAACAGCCGCAAGGTTGGCGATACCCTTGATCGAATCCACCGATGTCTGAAGATCAACACCGGCAGCCGTGAAGGTACCGATGTTCCTCGTCATCTCGGTGAAGTTATAGATGGTCTTGTCGGCATAGGTGTTCAGCGTGTCGAGTGCTGAATTTACGTCGTCGATCGTCGATCCTTTTGACTGGGTATTCGCCAGAATCGTCTGCACGGCGTTCATCTGGGTCTCATACTCGGCGAAACCGTCACGGACCGAAGCGGTCAAGGCATTGGTAATGCTCTTCCCGGCATCAATGGCCGCATTGGTCATGCGGTTGAGCACGGAGAACGCCACGGCGCCCATGGCATTAAAGCCGGACTGGACTCCTTGAAGACCGGAGGTCAGTGGATTGAAGCTGACGCCGCTTACGGCCTTATCGACGTTGTTGATCGATTCGACCGACTTGTCGAGGTTTAATGCCTGCTTAAGTTTGCTGAGAAGACCGGAGGTCTTGTTGATACCCTGCTCGAACTGGCTGTTATCAAGACGCATCTTTACGACGCGTTCGTCGATGCTGCTCATGCAGAAGTCACCACCTTCCAAGCCTTCTCGGCTATCTTATCGAATACGGGTCGGATCGCCGGATTAATATAATCACGACCCTGAACATAGCCTCCGGTACCGGTGCCGTGACCGTACTGGAGGATGACGGCAATCGGTACGCCGTCGTTGATATTGGAATTGGTCCAGACGATCTCGGTGTAATTACGGGTGCGTTTGATCTCGTAATCCCACGCCTCGGCCGTGGCACCGGAATCGACCGGGGTGGCGTTTCGAAGTGCCTGAACGCCGTCACGGCCGAACTCATCGAGCACGTTCAGGTATTCACGACGCTTCATGCGGTTGAGAAACCGCTCGGTCTTCGTGAAACCGCCAGACACTTCGAAATTCACCCTCATTTTGACCTACTTGACTCGAATGGTTTGACCGACGTAAATGAGATTGGGATTGGCGATGTTGTTCCATGCCACGAGCTGGTTGACCGTGGTACCATACCGCTGCGCGATGGCACCAAGCGTGTCGTTAGGCCGAACAGTATACCTGGTGACACCATTACCATTCACGATCTTCTGCACTTCATCATATCGACTTCCGAGCACGACCTTACGGGTATTGCCATCGCCGTACTTGCCGCTCCAAACTTCCTTCGCAAGGGTGTTGACATCGGCGGAAGTGATGTGATTGATGAAGTTCTGCACCTCATCGTATCGGGATCCGAGATTCTTCTTACGATCCGCACCATTGCCATACTTGCCTTCCATCGTCCACGTCGCCAGCTGAAGCGTGGTTCCCGAAGGAGCGGAAGAGGATGGAACGGACGGCTTCGAAGGCTTCGAAGAGGACTTCCCATAATACTTCTTGAAGTCGTCAAGAGATCCGTAGAACTTATCAAGATCAAGATCGCCGTTCCAACCGTTCAATCGACCAGCGGGCGAATACTGACGGATGGCACAGGTATAAGCACCTTCGTTCCATGGCGTGTTCTGATACCCGGTCGGATTCGTGTCGGCGTACTGCGCGATCCACAGGCCGCAGTTATGACGTTTGGCGACCTCAGCGACCTGATTGTAACGGGATGCCGGCGCATAGATCATCGGAGGAACACCGGTTCGTGCGATAACCTGATTGATCACCTGCTCGAGATAGGACTCATTGCCCCATGCCGAATTCTGGTCGAATTCCCAGTCAAGACAGATCATCACCTTGCCGATCCAGTTAAGGATCGAATTAATGAAGAAATTTGCTTCGGCGACTGCATTTCCGCCGGAAATATAATGATAGACGCCAACTCCCTTACCGAGAGACATGGCCTGTTCAACCGCTCGGACACAATCCGGGTTGGTGTAACCGGTGCCCTGTGTCGCCTTGATGATGGCAAAATCACAAGGAACCTTAGAAAAATCAAGACCAGCCTGATAGCTGGCAATATCAATACCATTCAATGCCATGAGTATTCCTTTCATCCCTTGCTCCCAGTCTCTGCTCGACGTCGGGCATTCATCTCCCTATACATCCTCGAAACATCAGACTTTGCCATTTTCTTTTTCGGCGAGTTCTTGACGCCGAATATCTCAATCAGGGCGATAAGACGGCTGAGATGCCACGTCTCGCATGGTTGCGCGGGTATTCCAGCGGAAAACATCCAATAATAGATAAGTTCGGACGTCACCTTGGATGATGAACGACGCCCTTTGGACATGTGATTGATCGTGGTCGCCGTTTGCGACGATTCGATGTAATGATTAAGTTCGGAAAAATGATTGAGCATGATCAGATCGAGTTCGGTATCCGAAATATCATCGATCGCCATACAACGAACATATGACCGCGTTTCCTTGATGCTTTTGGATTCGTCGTCAAGGAACGGTTTTCTCCAGATCGACTCCCATTTTGAAACGGAAAGAAGCGAATGCTCGAATCGAACGATTCGCGGTTCTACAGTGATGAATTCGTTCTCCGACTCGTCGTAGAGTTCACCTTCAACCGTCAATTCGAGCATTCGCACATCTCACTTCCGTTACATCTCTGCCCGCATCATGGTATAGACCTCACCCGGAAGGGGCAGGGTCGGCTCGCCGGTAGTGTCGCCATACAGCTTCTTCTCAAGCGCGGTGAGCTTTTCCTTATCGACCTTGGTCGAATCAATGGTGATCGACGCCACCGGCTTGAGTTCCGGATGGCCTTCCACGGAGACCGGATCGGTATCGATCTCCCAGCTGAAGGTCATACCCTCGGGGGAGTCGTTGATGGTCTCATATGACTTCTCCGACGGGGAGGCGGTCGCGCCATACACCAGATGCAGCTTGTAGCCGGCATTCTGACTGACGTCGTTGCCGATCTGGGTGCGGTACGAGAAACCGAACTTGCTCCTCGACTGCTGGCCGAAGACCACTCCATCAGCGACCTCGGCGCCGCCATCGCACGGAATGAACTCGTCAGGGAAGATATAGGCCTCGATCGTCGCACCAAACGTCTCGGCGGAACGCAGCGAGGCATACTTGATGTTGTCGGCGTACATGTCGTTTGCCTCGGCGCCATCAGGGGACTCGGTGACGGCGGTCAGGCCGTTCCAAGCCACGCCGGTGCCATAAGTGCCACCGGTCTCCATCGGGTACAATACGCCATGGTCCGTACCCATCTCATACTGGCGCTTGCCGGTATTATCCCAAGTAAGTGCTACCATTCTAGCTCCTTAAAAATAGCAGTTGAACACGTCGTGGTGAAGATTGCCGCTTACGAAATGCCGATCCATCGTGCACATCGGAAGCTCGGCGATCTTCGCCGGTATCGGACTATCCGGATTTCTATCGATCACGGTGATCTGATACCGGAGTTTGAAAATATATGGATTGTTATCCGCGAATTGCGTATCGCCGGTGTCCCGTTCATACACAATACACGGATACTTCATCTGGATATTCGACGGGGGTTGAAAATATACATGACCGGTTGCATAGGATGGATCGGTATCGGTCATGATCCCCACCAGAATATCATGGAGTTGCAGCCTCGTCCCCATCGTTGTATACGCCTCCAAGGGTAAGGATGAGACGGGGCCGCTGGACCTCGACATTGGTGATGATCCAGCGGGTCCCCATCCACCATACGTACTTCATATCGAAGAAATGGTCATAGGCATACGCGTCGGCAAGGATCGAGATCGTGTTGTTCGCGAGAATATCCATGTTGACAGAGTCGGAACCCTCAAGACGACGGGTGTTCCTCGTCACATCACCATAATATGTCCGCTCATTGATCCGATCCTCGTAGACGCCAGGCGAGGTCTCCACCTGTTGACGGGAATATCCTATCTTTCCGCAGAACCTCGCCATGGCCGCGTCACTTCTTGGGCTCCAAGGTAAGACCCTTCAGAGAATACCTGACCGTGGTCGTTCCGGTGGAATCGGTGGATACCACCTCGATGCTCTGAGTATTAGGATTGGTCACGCGGAATACACAGAACGCATCACCATCGGTCAGAGTTACAGAACCCTTCTTTCCGCCCTTGAGCTCGACCGTGAACGTCGTCGGATCGGTATCGCCGAGCCAGTTATCGGCGAAGTCCAACGCCAGATAATTACCTTCCTGCTCGGTTGGCTCGGAGCTATTGAATTCGGTATATCCGGTCACGTAATGGAGCGTGCCATCGATCTTCCGATTGGTGTTGATGACAACATCATCCTGAAGATCGGAGACCTTCTTACCATACTTGGTCTCGGTGCCCGCCACAGGCTCGACCAGAACGGTCGGACCCGACGGGCTCACGCTTTTGGGTGGGTCAGAACAATCGCAGACTTGGGCATGGTCAAGGCACCGGACAGGCGGGCCTCGATCAGGTACTTATGCTGGTTATAGTCGATGTCGAAGTCGGAGAACTGGGTCAGCTCGCCGCCGCGATCGGTGCCGATGGTGTAATCACGCAGATTCACCATCACGCCATCAACAACCTTGCTCTCCTCGGTCATCTCGAAGCCTTCAAGCACGGGGACCTCGACGATGGCGGAAACACCCATGGCCGCGGCCAGCGAGGCGTCGGTGTCGTACAGGCGACGACCGACCTTGTCGCGCTGCACCATGAGCTCGCCATGCAGGCTCGGGGACAGGAACAGGGTCGGCATGCCGGAGCCCATATAGCCCACCTTCGCCTTACGGGCACGATCGACGAATGCAGTCGGATCAGTGGCCGGATTGGCACCATCGTTGTAGATGACATACAGATCGTCATCACCGACGATCGGACGGACGTTCTCGGTATTCACATGATCCTCGGCGGAGGCGGCGCGGCCGTCGCCGATGAGAATATCACGAGCCATCTCCTCGCGGATCATGACCTTCATCTCGTTCCACAGGAAGTTGACCACATTGAAATCGGTGATGTCGATCTCGTCGTCACGATCCAGACGCTGCTTCTTGTAGATCGTCTGCGGGGTGGTCACACGCTTGTAGACCTTGAAGACCTCGTCCATCTTGCGCTTGTTGTTCCTGCGGTCAAGCGTAAAGCCCTTCGCACGAGCCTCATCCTCGGTCAGATCCGCGTACGAGGTCTTGATACGGGTGAACGGGGTGTGACGGGTGCCGTTGAGCACGACGTCGACCCAGTCGGTGTCGCGCTTGTACAGGTACGGCTCGTCGCCGACCTGACGTGCATCCGGGAAGAGCACTTCGATGTTCTCGATGCCATAGTTCTGGCCAGTGTGCTGCATCCACTTCTCGGAATAATCACGGAACGAGCCGTAGTCCTTGGCCTCGGTAAGGAATTCCTTCATGTCGTCGTGGGACAGGACCGGAGCTTCATCCTCGGCACCGGCCTGTTCGAAGGCGTTCATATGCATAATATCTCCTTCTTCCTCCGAATGGGAGGCGCTATTGTTGTTCTCTCCGTCACTGTCCTCAGTGTCGGAATCACCCTGCTCCACGGCGAGGCCGATCAGAGCATAGGCGACATTCTTCTGTTCCTCGTTCAGCGTGTCGAAGACATCCCGAACGGTCTCGCCGGAAGACGAATCGTCAGACTCGTCATCGGCATGCGAAATATCGGACTGTGCAACGCTCTCCTCGGCACCACCAATGGCCGCGCCGATAAGAGCATATACAGCGTCCTTCTGCTTGTCGGTAAAAGTGTCCCAGACCTGCTGGACCGTTTTGTCCGACGCTTTCTCGGACGAATCGTCCTCAGTCTTGGCGGTCGACGTTTTGGAATCGTCGGCATGCTGCATGTCATCCTCGCTTTCCTCATCACCATGCTCAAGCACGATCTCCTCGCCGGAGTAGATCACGGCCTCGTCATCCAGAAGATCCTGCGTGCCATCCGAATGCTGAAGTGTGACATTGTCGATGTAGGCGCCGGGATTGGCGCCGGCAAGGACTAGACTCACCTCGCGGATGTTACCGTGCATGACGTTCTTGTTGCGTTCGGTCAGATGGTTCGCGTAGATCGACAGTGCGGTGATGTCACCGTGCTTGACGAGTTCTTTGGCGTCGCGACCCATCGGTGTGCTGTTAAACGTACCATAGCAGTAGACGCCATCCTCACGGTTCTCCAGTACGGCATGGCCGAGCACGTTATCGATGTCGCTATGGTTGTGCTGGTAGACCAGCGGCACCTTCTGACCGTCCTGATCGGCGAAGGCGTCCTTCAGAATAGTTCGCCCGTCGGAGCAACGGATGTTGTTCCGCGTGGCGTAACCACTGAAATCATACCCCATTTTGACTGTCTCCTTCCATTGGGGTGTTCAGCACATCCTGAATGGAAGGCTGTGCTGAATCTTGGGTTGGTTCTTCTGTGGATTCCGGCTGCTGCGCGGTCACGTCGGTGCCGAGCGGGTTGATGTTGGCGTTGCGCAACTGATCCGCCTGAGGTTCTTCGGAACGGGCGAAACCAAGGATCGAACGGAACTCGTTCGACGACATGATCTCGTTCGACGTGAATGCCGCGGCGATGTTCGCCAGATCGGTGACCGGAACCAACCTGAACGGATCGCGGAAGAACTCGATGCTCTGTCCTTGACTTCGGGCGGTTTTGGTCAGAAAGGTTCGCTTCAGCGCGTCACAGATGGCCGAGATCATCGGCTCCAAGGTGCGGTTGTGGTAGTTGAGCATCTCCTCCTGAGAGGCGGTGCCGTTCACCACGGCCTCGGAAAGGCCAAGCTGACCATAGAGCTGGGTCGTCAGATTCTGGATCTGCTGAAGCATGTGATTGTCGAGACTTCGGTTGAGCTGGGTGACCTTCTCGGAACCGTCGGTGTAGGCCACACCATAAGCGGAGTCCTTAAGCTGATCCTCAAGCTGCTGTCGCCTGATTTCGGCCTGTCGCTTCTTCTCCTCCGTGCGGATCTGGTACGGGAACTGGATGATAAGATCGAGTTTGCCGGACGCGGCCTTGTCGTCAATGGTATCGAGCTGATTGAGCTTTCGGATCAGACGCTGCAAGGTAGAGTTCGGCTCGTTCATCACCTGATAGAGCGGGTTCTGGACGATCGCCACCTTGCGCTTCGGCATGACGATCTCTTCGCGCTGGCCGGCGTTCGGAGCATCATTATAGACCGAAAGTTTAACGGCCCGAGGATACCATTCAACAACACGACCGACGCGCATGGTCTGAATATCGAACGAATTCGAATTCATCGGATTCACCGTGGTGTCAATCGGCACCAGGGCCGCGGCCCCGTCATCGCACATGGTCATCACGACATCCATGATAAAATCACGGCCTGATTGGTCGATATTGGCCTCGATGTTCAGACACTGATTGAGCCCGTCGTCGATCGTCTCCAGATATTGCTGCGTCGTCTTGTCGATACGGCAATGCCGGATCTCGATGGCGCTCACGTCGATGGCGATGCGGTTGTACAGCGAGGATATGATCGATCGATCGACTCCTCGGGTGAAGACCCGCGTATCCGGACGACGCGCTGAGGAATATCCTACGGACAACTGGAAATCGGAGGACGGATTGACGAACGCGTTCCATGCGTGCGCCAATGCATCGGTAACGACATTCATTAGGCATCACCGACCGATCTGCCTGCGAGCGAAGTCGAATGAATGTGACTGTCCGTTCCCACGGGCCCTGCTGGCCGCATAGGCCATTCCGACTCCGAGGATAATCTTCCCCGCATTCATCAACTGCTTCGACACCTCGTTGGCCGCGGTCTGCTTCATCTGGTTGCTAACCTTGTCGATAAACCGATTGCCTTTCTGCTTCTGAATTGTCGTCAGATTCGAATACTGTTGTTCGAGATTGAGTCGTTCATTGATCTTACGGATCTCGGCGTTGGACAACTTGTTCGGGGACTTCTTGAGAAGGTCTCGGCTTTCCGTATAATCCTTGCTGTCCGATTTGGAACGTTTGGAACTCACGGATCGCTTACGATCCTTACGGACGCCCCACTTCATGCCTTTGACACCGAAATGATAGAGCTCATTCATTGAAACCTCCTTCCCCTTGGATGTTGAGACGCCATTCATACTCCTCGATGTTCTTCCGGATCGATTGCTCAAGGAATGAATTGGTCGGCGGATCGAACTGAAGTCGAACCTTCTGTTGAATATACGGCTTTACGCCAGTAAGAAGTTGATCGTCATCAGTGAATTCGCTCCACGTGTCTTCGATTCCAGTGATCGAATATCCCTCTGAGGGACCAACTCCCAATTGTCTGAGATTGAAGAACGCGGAATTGATGAATACGACAAGATCGTCATCGAAATCGGATGAATCAGGATCCAGCCCAATCGCCTTTTTAATCGACTTAAGAATACTTTCATTCATCACGGTCCTCCAATCTGATAAAAATCCACCATTTTGAAGTTACCTCCATGGACATGTGTCATTGGGTTTCCGTTCGACCAATGGACGAGCCCGTTTGTCGGTTCCGAAGTGCAGATCGTTATGCGTCACCAACGAACAACTGACCAAATTGTCCGGATCGAGCAGCAAATCGTCGCCGTGTTCGATGAAATCTGGAGTCAACGGCTCGATGTGATGGATCATGATCTTTCCGGCAATGGGATGATCGGGGCACCCGAGATCGAAACCGTTGTCTCGAGCAATCACCAAATCGCGAACGTGTTTCCACTCGGGCGATCGATAGAACCGCTGATTCATCCAGCGTTCGGAACCGAATGTCGGTCTCCCGACGGATCCGTTACATTGCAGATAATGGAACCGGTCAAGAAAATCCGAATACCGGATGAGCTCGTGATAGGATCGCATCACAGACCCATCTTGCGAAGGAACTGGGCACCTCTTGCCACATTACGTGCTTTATTGATACCACTTGATGCTTTACTGACGATCTTGTTGACCATGGCCTTAGCCTCATTAGGATGACTAATATAGTATGAAGCGGCCACACCTGCGGCGGTCGTCGCAGCGAACGTTACAGCCTTGGTTCCTGCGCGAATAGCCTTCTTCGCACCACGGCCGATTCCGGTCTTAATCGGTTCGACACGATCAGTAGTCTTGCGTTGCCGTTCGGCATCACGACGAGCCTTGCCCATATCCTGTTTGGCGTACTCTTCGTCGAAGGCCTTCTTGTAGGTTGGATCTTTTGAACGCTGCCTAACCACGGAATTAATGTTGCGTCGGCGAACGCCGGCTCCTTCACCGTAATACATCTTGGAACGGGCGGTTTCCTGGGCATCTTTGCGGGCCTGCTTACGGGCCTTGTGTTCGGCTCGTCGAACGCCCCACTTCATGCCTTTGACGCCATAATGCCACAATTCATCGGTCATGATTACTCCTATATCGTTGTCACACTATCGATAATGATCTTATTGCCAATCGCTTTCAAAGCCTCGTTAGCCGGAGAAGCCCATGAATATCCAGCCCCATACCGAGCCCTCAGATAATTTATATATGGGGCGCTATGCCCGATTGCATTCTTAAGAGCTCCAACACTTGCTTTCATAAAGGCTTGACCTTCTCTAGTTGATGCAATCGCTAAACCATCCACAGCCAAAGACGCAACTGTTTGCTTTGTGGCCCTTTGGATCATCTCAGTCGTAGATGCCCGAAAATGGGATTTGCCTTTATTCATACGGCGATTGATGCGCTCAACGCCTTTCTTGCCGTAACTGGCTCGATCCGTTATACGCTGTCTGGAAGTGTAATCAGCATTCGGCTTGTTAAGCTGCGCCTTACTGGGCTTGTCACGTTTCTTGCGGACGCCCCACTTCATGCCTTTGACGCCGAAGTGATAAAGTTCGTTTTCCATGTGATTTATCTCTTCTTTGACTTCTGGTTACTCGAAAGGAGGGAACGGTATGCAACCTGATCGGCAATCCCCAGTCCGAGATTTGCAGATTGCATGCCAAGAGCGATCGTATTACTTAGACCTATCCATCGAAAACCTCCAGCGCTGTCGAGAATGGAGTTAACAGCCGCGTGTCCGAGTCCAATGAGAACGCTGTCCGCAATACGATTACCGGCCATTGCTGCTCTCGATCGAACCTGACCAGCTTTGTTAACGAAATTAGAGGTAGCCCTATCAGATCGTAGTTTAGAAACTGAGGCGTTCTTGCGAAGGGTATCCGTCGAGATCTTGCGCTTCTTTCGGACACCCCACTTCATGCCCTTTACGCCGAAGTGATAGAGCTCATCGCTATGATTCATCGAAGTTCTCCAATTCTCTGGAAGCATGTCCTCGGCGTCAAGTTGCTTATCGGAAAAATCCACCATTTTGAATCTCCAATCAGTCGAAGAGGTCGCGATTGTTCTTGTATGCGACGAACGCGTCCATCATGGCCGCAACGGCGTCGATCTTGTCCTCGCGCTTAGCCTTGTACAGCTTCTTGTTGTTGTTCGTGTCCTGAAGGACGATGCAGTTGCCCATTGTGAACGACATGAGTTCCTCGTCGAAGAGCAGACGACGATCCTCGGCCAGCTTCTTCAATTCGCCCAATGGAACGGATTCGGTCTTGGCACCCTGAATCACTTTCTCGATGCCGAACTCGCCGTAATCCATGGTATACCGCGCGACGAAGTCCTTGGCGTTGTACGGATCGTAACCGAGGCATCGCACATCATACTCCGACTCGGTGATGTACTTGTCGAGATCCTCATACACCTGCACCATATCGAGCACCGTACCATCCATGACGAACAATGATCCCTCGTTCAGGAAATTCTCGTACTTCTGACGAGCCGCCGAAGGAAGATGCTGCATGGTATAGGCTGAAATATAGTTCCTCGTCTTGACGCCGAATGTCTCGTCGGACAGGGGAAACAGGAACGTGAACGAGCAGAAGTCGTCGCCTTGGGACAGATCGGCACCGAGCGCACACGGCATGCCCCAGAAGTCCTTCTTCCGATGGGGAAGCGTCTCCTCGAAGGTGAAGAAGTAGGTGTAGCCCTCCATCGGGATGCCGAATCGCTTCGCCAGAATGTCATTGCGGGTGGCGGGAGCCTTCTCGGCGCGTTCGACGTCGAGCTGATAGGTTTCATAGGTAACCGTTTGCCCAAGATTGGGATTTGCCTTGATCCACATGTCCGGATTGGAGACTTCCTTGACATCGTCAAGCCGATAATAGAATATGGAGACATGAGGATTGACGTATTCTCCTTTGAGAATGTCCATCAACTCCATTTTGATGGTATCGCCGACCGAGTTTCGGACGGTGCCCTCGGAAGAGGTGGCCACGATGAGATAGTCGTCCAGCTTTGACGCGCCCTGTTCGATGGCGCCGATCACATCCTCGCGAATATCACCGGACAACCATTCGTCAACTGTCGATACCTTGGGACGAAGGCCCTGGAGCTTGTCAATTGACATCGGACGAACCTTAAGAAGCGAACCTGTGAGGAAATTCTCCACACCCTTCTTGGTCGAGGCGAGCTTGGCCTGAGTAGATTTCGGTCCGTTACCGGGAAGCGAGCCTTCGGAAAGGAACTTGATGAGTGGACCGGGAGATCGAATGATTGCAGTACGGAATGGTATCATGGTTTCCTCGGCCTGCTTCATGGTCGGGGCCACAACGATCTGCGAAGTCGTCGATGTATCCATGATAAGGAAATATGCCTGGATGAATTCGGCGAACATGGTCTTGGCGGCGCCACGGGCGACGATCAAATATAGTTTGTTGATCAGACGTTTGCAGATCCGACGATTCTCGTATCGACCAGGACCTCCATGTGGATTCGGAATATAGACCGATCGTTCGACGAAGTAGTACCAACCAAATATCTGCTCGCCCCAGAGTTTGAAACTATCGAGAAGATGAACCGGAGATCCGTCGGTCAGGGTGAGTTCCTTCTCGCAGAACTTAACCCATCCCTCGACCTTATCGGCGTCATAGTAGATCCCTGGATTACGAATGAGATCGTCGATGCGGTTCATCTCCATCTCGATCTCATGACATACCGGGATCTCTCCGGCCATGACCCTATCACGGAACTGACCGTAATACTTCGGAACGGCTGTGTTTGACAGGGTCATGGTTCCTCCTAATCATTCAGCCATTCTTGATACAACGAATTGGCATCGTTATAGAACGGAAGAGATCGAACAGCTCCTGGATCGTCCGGGCGATCGCCGAGAACCTCGCGATAGCTCTTTTCGAGAATGCTGTTGAAGCCATTTACGTACTCCTCGACATAGCGCTTATAGACCTTCTGGATCTTCTTATCGGTTGGATCCGAGAAGTCGTAATCTTTGTACTTCTCGTTGAGTTTGTCGATGAAATTGTTATTGGAATAATCGACTGCTTTGTTATAACTTTTGACCCAATTCTTGCGGGCGTTCTTGTCCCATTTCTTCTGGGCCTTCTTGGTCTGTTTGGCCTGACGGGCCTTGCCTTTGGAGGTGAGTGTGCCATCGGCGTTCTGATAGCGCCGAACGCCCCACTTCATGCCTTTGACGCCGTAATGATAAAGCTCACGCATCGCCATCACCTCGCGAAGGAGTTGGGCCGGACTGGTTCTGGTAATGTGATCCGAGCCCGTTGGATCCGTAGGCGCGATCGACATTGTCATGAAGGTCGAAGAAGCACAACTGACCGATCCTCATACCGGCAAATATACGAATGGGATGGTTGTTAAGATTCTTGATCTCAAGAGTAATGTCACCGGCGAACCCAGGATCAATGAATCCCGCAGACACATGAGTGGCGAGTCCAAGACGACCGAGCGACGATTTACCTTCGAAGCGCGCCGCGATGTTCTTCGGAATGGTCACGCCCTCATTTGTCGATCCGAGGATAAATTCATTTGGATCGAGAACGAAACCGTCATCGTTCATGGCGAAACGAATGTACTCCAGATTATGGAGCGTGCAATCCATGGCGTTAATCTCACCACGACCGAAATATCGTACGATGCTCTTAGAGAGTGTGACGTCGTAACTGCATGGCTGAAGCTGGGACTCATTGAATGGTGTAATCATATGCCGGGTAATACAAAGATCTTTAATTTCGGTATCGTTAAGCATAAACCGTCCGATCTCTCATCTTCAGAATTTCATTATTGGACAATGTGCTCTCGGGATGTCGCTTGCGATAGTTTTCAACGAACTTTGTCTCATTGGATCGCTTAACAAGTTTCATCGCTCCTATGGAAGTCGCAAATGCGGCTCCAATAGGACCGTACTCGTTTGCCAATGTGTGAGCAGCGATCTTTCCCTGCTCTATAGCGAACATGGAATCGATATGATCGTTCCCGAGCCTCGTGAATCCCTCGACATTGATCTTGTCGGTATCGAATACGATTAATGGATTCTTTGCAAAGTATCCGGAATTCTCTTTATCGTTCACATCGCGGATCGCACCATATCCGGCCTTCTTCATAGCTGAATAGAATTTATCATTGATCGGCTGTTGCTCCTTGGTATGAAGAACAAGCGTGGTGTTAAATGCCTTATAGGTATTATCACCGATCTTTCCGGAATCAAGTTCCTGTTTAGCCTTACGCCAAAGTTTTCCTTGCTTCGTTGTAGGAGGAACCGCGGATGCCATCGCGTCTATGTTCTTCTTAAAAACATCGAAAGATTGCTTATCGGTGTCGAACATATTCTTAAGAACCTTTCGAGCGGATTCAGGAGAGGCAACATTAATATCTCCTGCGGCTCGCATGGCCTTACGATACACGGGTCCATTCGCACCAAGTGTCTTGCCATAAAGACCTTCATACCGATCTTTGTCGTGCTTGTTGACGAAGCCATAAAACGCCCTATTGGTCGGTTCCGATCCGTCGTTCGTCAAACGACCGATCTCACTTCCCTTTTCGAATACCCGATCGGTGACTTTATCGTAATGCTTGTACGCAACATAGGCCGCTGCGGATGCTAAAGCAATACCTCCGGCAACCTTAAGGATTGTTTCTGTCTTAGCTCGATTATAAGCTTTGATCTCGGCCTCGTCCTTGGCGAATCCTTGATCGATGTATTTCTTTTCGAGATCCTGCTGACGCTTTGACTTTTTCTTCTGGTTTTCAAGTTTCAGTCGAGTCTTTGCATCTTCGAACTCTCGGCGAGAGTATTCAGCTTTAACCATGTTCGATGTCGTGGAATGCTTTTTGGCGGTCTTTCGATCAGACAGCATCTTATCGCGCTTCTTACCGAGCGAGGTAAGCGATCCATCTTCGTTCTGATACCTTCGAACACCCCACTTCATGCCTTTGACGCCGAAGTGATAAAGTTCATCTTCCATTTGACACCTCGCTTTCCTCTGCGTTTCCTGAATACGAACGGAATGCCGCTAAAGCATTGTCCATGAGCTCCTGGAGCTGACCAGATTTGTTCAGCGCATCCTTCTTGGCCTGAAGCATAGCCGTCTCATACCTGATCTTCTCCTCTTCAAGCTTGTTTCGAGTCGAAGCGAGCTTGAGATAGTGCACGATGACCTGAGATGAAGCCGTCCCCTCGCGAAGTTGCTGCTCGGCAAGGTTGACGGCGAGCGAAATCATCTGATTCTCGCGTTCCTCCGGATCGGAAGCAGGCGAGAACTGAGGGGAAGACGATCCATCGAGCTTCTTACGTCGCCCCATGAAAAATCGCCTCCAGTTCTGTAATGGTTTCAAAGAGTTCTGATGGGTTTGGTTCTCCAAAAGAGAGCACCGAATGGTTGTCCCTAATATCGAAAGGAGTTTCCTCCGGTTTTAACAACCGCCATGAGCGAGGAATTTTGCTTCGGACCCAAGCGGCACTCCCATTTGAAGCTCCAAAACACGTGGTCTGGGTAATCGACTTCTCGAAAAATATCCCGTCGGAAAAAAAATGAGG
>ENA-UEOT01000221-UEOT01000221.1-human-gut-metagenome-genome-assembly--contig:-NODE-221-length-27409-cov-8.661752_pt1 | contig 27409 bp, 17 predicted proteins | sample MGYA00242889_ERZ507894 | MGnify/ENA primary metagenome ERZ507894 (study PRJEB26167, sample SAMN06115419) | human gut metagenome | host: Homo sapiens | place: China:Anhui | collected 2015-03-06 | study... | reverse complement strand
CGACGTTCACACTTATCGGTTCGTTGAATCTGATTTTTAAAGAACTTCGCTGAAGAATTTCGTTCAGCGCAGAAGAAAAAGTTTATCTGAACTTTTTCTTCTTGTCAAGGACATTTCAACGATTCGTTTGAATTCATCTCAATGTTTCTTAACTTTCTGCCTCTCGTTCGAGGCAGGGAGCGAACTATATAGGGTTCGTTTCGTCTTGTCAAGGGTTAAAAAAATCCGCGGTCTCATGGACTGCGGATTTCTGCCGTTTAGCTGCGGATCAGGCCGGCAGCCTCAAGCTCCCTGCGGCGGCTCTCTTTGAGGACATTCACCCAAATCCGCTTTTCGCCGTCCTCATTGGTTTCCAAGTAGACGCCCTGAAGCTCTGGAGCGAATCCCGGGAACCGATTGACGCCGACGGCGAGCGCTTCGAAATACGCCTTCACCGCGCCGCCCCAGATTTCACCCGGAACACAGCAGATGACACCCGGCGGATACGGCAGCGCGCCTTCCAGGGCGATGCGCCCTTCAGCTTCAGCGAGCGGAATGTACTCGGCATTGCCGCGCATAAATTCAAAGTTCGCCTGCTGAGCAGACATGACAGCCTTGGGAAAATGCTCCCGGCGGAACATCGCTTTCTGCAGATCCTTGATATTGAATTCGCGGGAGAAATCGTGCATTTCCTGACAAAGCTCGCGAATGCGGTAACCCTCGTAGCGCTCTTCCCAGTCACGGTAAACCTGCGGAATCACCTCCTTCATCGGCGCATTGGCGTCGAGCAGACGCTCAAACCGGGCAATCTGCGTTGTCAGGGACGAGATCTTGGCTGTCGTCTGCGACGGCGTGAGCAGGAAGAGAATCGAATTGAGGTCACACTTCTCGGGCACAACGCCGTGCGCACGAAGGTAGTTGGCCAGAATCGTCGCGGGCACCCCGAAGTCCTCGTACTCGCCGGTTTCGGTATCAATGCCCGGCGTCGTTAGGAGGAATTTGCACGGATCCACAAAGTACTGGTTGGAGCCGTATCCTTCAAAGGCATGCCATTTCGCCCCCGGTTCGAATTTAAAGAACCTCAGGTCGCGTGCGATTTCCTCGGTGGGATAGCTCTCCCACGGACGGCCGATCACGACCGGCGGCACAAAAGGCTGAATGTAGCGGCAGGTGCGCTTCAACTGCTTGCGCGCCTCAATGCCGATCTTCACGCATTCGGCCCAAATGCGGCGTCCCGAGACGCCCGAATGCATCTTGGCATTGATGTCGATCGAGGCAAAAAGCGGATAGAAGGGAGAGGTGGACGCATGAAGCATAAAGGCGTTGTTCACCTGCTTATGCGTCACATACCGCGTCTGCCCTTTCACATGGGCATCCTTTTTGTGAATCTGCGAGGTCTGTGAAAAACCCGCCTGCTGCTTATGCACGGACTGCGTAACGAAAATGCCCGGATCGTCAGGTCCGAGCTCAAGGAGGAGCGGCGAGCAGTCCTTCATCATCGGAATGAACTGCTCGTAACCCACCCAGGCAGAGTCAAAGAGAATGTAGTCGCACAAGCGTCCGATGCGGTCCACCACCTGACGGGCGTTATAGATGGTGCCGTCATAGGTGCCAAGCTGAATCACGGCGCAGCGGAAGGGTCTCGGCGCATCGGCCTTTTCGGGCGCAATCTCAGCCACGCGGCGGCGCAGCTCCGCCTCGTTAAAGCACGCATCATCAATGCCGCCGATAAACCCATACGGATTGCGCGACGTTTCCAGATACACCGGACGAGCACCGGCAAGCACCAGCGCTCCCTGATGACAGGATTTGTGGTTGTTGCGGTCAAAGAGCACCAAATCACCCGGGGTGAGGAGCGAAGAAAGCACCACTTTGTTTGAGGTAGACGTGCCGTTCAGCACAAAGTACGTCTTGTCGGCATTGAACACCTTGGCTGCGTGCTTCTCGGCCTCAGCCGCTGCCCCCTCATGAATCAGCAGGTCCCCCATGTCCACGTCCGCGTTGCACAGATCGGCACGGAAGATGGTTTCACCGAAAAAGTTGGTGAATTCACGCCCGGCCGGATGCCGGCGGAAGAACGCGCCGCCTTGGTGCCCCGGGCAGTCGAACTGCTCGTTGGCTGTGCTGACGTAGCGGCGAAGACTGCGAAAAAACGGCGGCAGAATCTTTTCCTCATAACTCGTCGCTGCATCCACAAGCTGTCGGACGAAGTAGGCCTCTTCGACCGGATCGTCGTTGACGACGCCCATGCAGCGTCCGATCAGCTCGTCGGGCACGTAGCGGCCTCGTTCGACAAAAATGAAAATCGGAATGCCGAAGCCGTAAGCCTCAATGCGGTCGAGTTCGCCGACTTCGGCGTCCTCTACTGACATGAGCACCACGCTCGTCTCTGTCATTTCTGCTTCGGAAAGCTTCACGACAACCCGATCCTTCGGGAAGTTTTGGAAGGACACGTTGTTGCTCACGGCAATGGCAAGCTTCTGCATGACGAAAGATCCTGAAATGAAATGGCGGCGGCCAATAGAATGCCGGCGCGCGTATCTTAACGGGAGAAGGTGTGGATTTTGAAGCACTGCAGACAGTTCGAGCGGACTGCAGCATAAAAAGGCTGAAGCCGCGCAAGGCGATGCGGCCTCCCGCGGCTTCATTCATTTAAGCATACCGGCCGCTCTAGATGTCGGCCGGCAGGCACTCAGCTGATCAGCCGACCCACTGGCGGGCGTTGCGGAACATGCGCATCCACCCGGAGGCTTCTGACCATTGAGCCGGATGCCACGAGAGCTCAACAGCACGGTGGCTGCGTTCCGGATGAGGCATCATGATCGTAAAGCGCCCGTCATCGGTCGTGAACGCCGTGAGGCCGCCTTCGGAACCATTCGGGTTCTGCGGATAATAAACCGCAGGCTGTCCATTGCCGTCAACAAATCGGGCTGCGGCGTGCGAGAGCACCGCGTCTTCGGGCTTGAGGAATTCGACGCGGCCCTCGCCGTGACTATTGACGATCGGCATCACCGAACCGGCCATTCCGGCGAAAAGAATCGAGGGGGACTCGAGAATTTCAACCGAAACGAGGCGTGCTTCAAACTGTTCGGAACGATTGCGCAGGAACTGCGGCCAGTGTGAAGCCCCCGGGATGAGCGAACGCAGACGGCTCATCATCTGGCAGCCGTTGCAGACGCCAAGACCAAACGTGTCGCCGCGCTCAAAGAAGGTGCGGAACATGGCCGAAAGACGATCATTGTTGAGAATCGTCGCCGCCCATCCGCCGCCGGCGCCGAGAACGTCGCCGTAAGAGAACCCGCCGCAGGCTGCCAGCCCCTTGAAACCCGAAAGATCCAGACGCCCCGAGAGGAGGTCGGTCATATGAACATCCCAGGGTTCGAATCCGGCACGCAGGAAGGCCGCAGCCATTTCGTTCTGTGAGTTCACGCCTTCTTCACGCAGGATGGCAATCTTCGGACGAACGCCGGACGCAATGAAGGGCGCGGCGATGTCTTCATCGACATTGAACGTCGTCTTGGCAATGAGATTCGTCGCGCGCTCGGCCGAGATGCCTTCAAACTCTTCATCTGCGCAGGCCGGATTGTCGCGGCCGCGGGCAATGAGATGCGAAGCTTCGCTCCAGGCGGACTGGAGCTTCTCGCGCGGGAAGACCGCAAGCGTCTCACCGTTGGCGCAGACTTCAAGCGCGTCGCTCTTGATAAATTCACCCACGAAATGGCAGCAGTCGGCCAGACCGGCCGCACGCATTTCAGCAACCACTTCCTTCACGCGGTCGCTCGGAACCTGAATCAAGGCGCCGAGCTCTTCGTTAAAGAGCGTATTGAGAACCGTTGCGCCGTGAGCCTCAAGGAGAGAGTCGAGCGTGAGGCGGATGCCGATGCGGGAAGCAAACTGCATTTCTGCCGCCGCAGCAAAGAGACCGCCGTCAGCACGGTCGTGGTAGCTCATCACGCAGCCCGAAAGCTCGAGCTTGCGCAGCGACGTGACAAAGCGGCCGAGCAGCGTCGGATCTTCGCAGTCGGGCGCCGTATCGCCGAAGCGCTGCGTCGTCTGAGCGAGAATCGAGCCGCCCATGCGGTTTTTGCCCAGGCCCAAATCCACCAAAACAAGCATGCTGTCTTCAAGAACAGGCGTCTTTTTGATTTCAGGGGTGAGCGTCAGCATCGCATTCGTCACCGGCGCGGCTGCCGAAACGATGAGCGACACCGGAGAGGTGACCGTCTTCTTTTCGCCGGCATCTGTCCAGCTCGTGCGCATGGAGAGCGAATCCTTGCCGACCGGAATTGAAATGCCTAAGCCAATGCAGAATTCACTGGCGGCCTTCACGGCGTCAAAGAGACGCGCATCTTCACCGGGGGCGCCGCAGGCGGCCATCCAGTTAGCCGAAAGCTTCACGCGGGCGAGTTCGATATCGGCCGCGGCAATGTTCGTGACGGCTTCACCAATCGCCATGCGGCTCGCGGCAGCGGAATTGATCACTGCCAAGGGCGTACGTTCGCCGACGGCCATGGCTTCACCGCGATGAGTCGTAAAGCCGAGCGTCGTAACGGCACAGTCGGCTACCGGAACCTGCCAGGGGCCGACCATCTGGTCGCGCGCCGTCAAACCGCCCACCGAGCGGTCGCCAATCGTGATAAGGAAGGACTTCGAACCCACCGTCGGATGGCGCATCACATCGTACGCCGCACCCTCGAGCTCAATGCCTTCTTCGGCAAAGGCCGTGAGCACCTTGTCTTCGTGCTTGACGCTGCGGTGCATACGGGGTGCCTTGCCGAGGAGAACCTCCATCGGCATATTCACGGCGTCGTCTTCGCCCGGGCGCTCCACCTTGAGGTCGCTCTTTTCCGTAATGTGACCGATCACCGCATAGGGGCAGCGTTCACGGCGGCAGAAGGCGTCAAACTTGTCGAGTCCGGCGGGATCAAGCGCAATCACATAGCGTTCCTGTGATTCGTTGCACCAGATTTCCAAAGGCGACATGCCGGTTTCTTCAACCGGAACCTTCGAGAGGTCAAACTGCGCGCCCTTGCCCGAAAGATCGGCGAGCTCAGGCATCGCGTTGGAAAGGCCGCCCGCGCCGACGTCATGGATAGCCAGGATCGGATTGGCTTCGCCCATCGACCAGCAGCGGTCGATCACTTCCTGAGCACGGCGTTCCATTTCCGGATTGCCGCGCTGTACGCTGTCAAAGTCGAGTGCTTCGGAGTTGGCGCCCGTATTCATCGAGCTCGCAGCGCCGCCGCCCAAACCGATGCGCATGCCCGGGCCTCCGAGGACGATGAGCAGGCTGCCCGCCGGAGGCGTCAGCTTCTTCGTCTGATCATCGCGGATGTTGCCGATGCCGCCCGCAAGCATGATGGGCTTGTGGTAGCCGTAACGCACGCCGCCCACATTGGCTTCAAAAGTACGGAAGTAGCCGAGCAGATTCGGACGGCCGAATTCGTTGTTGAATGCCGCGCCCCCCAAGGGACCTTCAGTCATGATGGACAGCGGCGTAGCAATGCGGCCGGGCGCGCCGTAGGGCTGCGCGTTTTCGACGCCCGCGGAGCAGTCGGAATCGTCTTCCCACTTGTGCGGGGCTTCGCGCAGGCGGAGCGACGAAGTCGTAAAGCCCGTGAGACCCGCTTTCGGACGTGCGCCGCGGCCGGTCGCGCCTTCGTCTCGGATTTCGCCGCCCGAGCCGGTAGACGCACCGGGGAACGGAGAAATGGCGGTCGGATGGTTATGCGTTTCAACCTTAAAGACCGTATGCGTACGCTCGGTCTTCATTTCAAAGGCAGAGCCGAAAGGATCCGCATCGCTCGGGCGCGGATAGAGGCGCTCAACGTCACGGCCTTCAAAGATGGCCGCGTTGTCGGCATAGGCCGTAATGGTGAACTGCGGAGCTGCCTTGTGCGTAGCACGGATCATGCCGAAAAGCGTTTCAGCCTTCTTTTCTCCGTCAATCGTCCATTCGGCGTTGAAAATCTTGTGGCGGCAGTGTTCCGAATTGGCCTGCGCAAACATCATCAGTTCAACGTCAGTCGGATCACGCTGAAGCTTTTCGAAGGCGTCTGCCAAGTAGGCGATTTCATCGTCGGAAAGCGCCAATCCCATGTCCGCATTGGCTTCTTCAAGCGCCTTACGGCCCTGAGCCAAAAGCGGCACCGTTTCCATCGGACGCCCCTGCAGATCTACAAAGAGGTTCTGAACAGGAAAATCCGGCGGCACCGCGGATTCCGTCATGCGGTCGTGAAGGAGCGCGGCAAGTGCACGCTTCTCATCTTCCGAAAGCACCGTGCCCGCTTTCATCTGCACGGAAAAGAGCGTGCCGCGTTCAACGCGAAGCACGCCGGCGACGCCGCAGTTGCCGACGATATCCGTTGCCTTCGAAGCCCAGGGCGAAATCGTGCCGAGGCGGGGAACGACCAGCACGTCAAACGTATTTTCAAGAACCTTGGACGGCGTGGGACCGTAGTTGAGAAGAGCCTGCAGACGGTCAACCGATGCCGCATCGAGCTCCTTCTCAGCATGCACAAAATGAATGAAGCGGCTCGATACCGCTTCAACGGCGCTGTTGACCTTCTCGAGAGCGCGAAGCAGCCGCTCCTCACGAAAATCCGAAAGCGCGCGAGGCCCTTCGAGGTTGAAGACGATGCCGGCAATGGACGCCATGACTCAGTTCCTATTTGAAGAGAGGGATCAACTTTTTTACCCGCTGACTCGGCCGCATACAGATGGCCGAACGAGCGTTTTGCGCGGGATTATAAAGGTGCAGCAGGGCGCACAAAAGCCAAACGGCGCCGAAAACAACAGATTCCGCTGTTATGACCCGCAGCTTCGATGCGGAACTGCAACGCGAGCGTGATATCGAGCCTGCGCCTGAAGCGCGCAATCCGCCTTTTTTATCAGGCCGAGGCCTTCATCATGATCAGGCCGACAACAATGAAGCCCGCTGCAGTCACCCGCATGAGTGAGAGTGATTCGCCGAACATCACGACGCCCGCCGCAAACGCGCCGACAGCGCCGATCCCCGTCCAGACGACATATGCCGTGCCGAGCGGCAGCGTCTTCATGGCAAGCGCAAGGAGCGCGACTGAGCCAATCATGGCGAGCACAGTAATAAGGGACGGAATCAGCAGCGTGAAGCCGTTTGAAGCCTTCATGGCAACGGCCCAAAGCGTTTCAAGAATGCCTGCTGCAAGTAAGTAAATCCAGGCCACGGAGGCCTCCTTCCAGAAAAGAATGAAGCTCCGGGCCGTCCCGGGCATGAGTTTCCCGACAGCATCCTTTATTGCGGCGCAGCCGGATCGAGGTCGTCCTCGATAAGCTGAGGACCCATTCTCGCACGTGAAGCGCTCTGCGGAGCCCTTAAAACTTCGGGCGGCCGCCCGAAAAAGGCGGCCGCCCGAATACTGACGGCTCTATCAGATTTCAAATCAGCCCATTATTCACGCCAGAGCGGCGTAGCCTCCGACTGCTTATCGCGAAGCCACTTGTCAACCGCCGCTGCGCACTCACGCCCTTCAGCCAGAGCGTTGACGACAAGCGACTGACCGAACCGGCCGTCGCCCGCCGCAAAGATGCCTTCGGCAGCCGTGCGCCAAGCTTCAGGACCATCTACCGGCGCAGCAATAGAGCCGCGTTTATCGGTAGCCAGTCCCAACGCCTTCACAATGGCATGTGAAGGATGCGCGTAGCCCATCGCAATCAGCACAACGTCAGCCTTGACCTCGCTTTCGGTGCCTTCGATCGGCGTGATTTTGCGCCCCGGTCCCCATTTGACCTGTACGGTCTTCACGGACTCCACGGCATTCTTGCCTTCAAAACTCACTGTATTGGTAGCAAAAAGCCGCGTGCAGCCTTCTTCCTGAGAAGTAGAAGTCCGCTTGATATGGCGCCAGTCCGGCCACTCACGCATCAGATCAGCCTTGAGCGGCAGTTCGGCGTGGTAGTCGAGCTGCATCACGGAGGCAGCCCCGAGCCGGTTGGCCGTGCCGATGCAGTCGCTTGCCGTTTCGCCGCCGCCGATCACCACCACATGCTTGCCGCGAACCTGCACCGGATTGACGCCGCCGCAGGAATTCACCCGGTTCTGCGCAATCAGGAAGTCAAGTGCGAAGTGAATCCCGGAGAGCTCGCGCCCAGGGAGTTTCAAATCGCGCGGCACTTCAGCACCCAAAGCCAACACGACGGCGTCGTACTTGGCCTGAAGCGCTGCAATGGAAATGGTCGATTCCGCATCATCATGAACCCCCGGCTCAAGCGTTTCACCGTCGGTCCCCGTAACGCGGGTGGAGAGCGCAAAACGCACCCCCTCGCGCACGAGCTGATCGAGCCGGCGGTCAACCACCTTCTTGCCGAGCTTGAAGTCAGGAATGCCGTAGCGCAAAAGACCGCCCGGCTTATCCATCTTTTCGTAAACGGTAACCGCATGCCCCATCCGAGCAAGCTGCTGTGCCGCGGCCAGGCCTGCTGGGCCAGAGCCCACCACAGCCACAGAGCAGCCCGTTGAGGCAGCTGCCGGCTGCGGCGTCACATAACCTCGGCTGAAGGCCACCTCGGCAATTTTCTTTTCGATCGCCTTGATCGAAACTGCATCGCGGTGAAGACCAAGCGTGCAGCCTTCCTCGCAGGGTGCGGGGCAGATGCGCCCGGTAATCTCCGGGAAGCTGTTGGTGGAATCGAGCACCCGCCAAGCCGATTCCCAGTCGCCGTCCGAGACGTACTGCTGGGTATCGGGCATGGTGTTGTGCAGCGGGCACTGGTGCTGACAGAAAGGGATCCCGCAGTCCATGCAGCGGGACGCCTGTTCACGCCCTTCAGTATCGGAATAAATCGCAATGAATTCGTTGAAGTGCTTAATTCGCTCCTCAACAGGTTCATGGCGCGGTTCCAAACGGGTGAATTTGAGAAAGCCTCCATCGAGTCCCATTTCAGTTCTCCTCCTTCTTGAGGCTCGCAAGAGCATGCTTGTATTCGAGCGGGAACACCTTCGTAAACCGGCCGAGCGCTGCCGGCCAGTCGGCGAGCATCTCACGCGCCGTCGGACTGCCGGTGAGTTCAGCATGGCGTTCAACGAGGCGCTTTAAGAGCACTTCATCCTTCTGACCGTAATGGAGCGGCTCATCGGAGCCCTGTTCAGCAGCAGGAAGCACGTGCGAAAGCTCAAAAGCTCCGTCACTCATTTTTGCGGCGAGCTCATCGTTGGGATCCCAGACGTAAGCGATGCCGCCCGACATGCCGGCCGCGAAGTTTCGGCCGGTTCGTCCGAGAATGACTGCCGTGCCGCCCGTCATGTATTCGCAGCCGTGGTCGCCGCACCCTTCTGCAACCGTCGATGCGCCGGAATTGCGCACAGCAAAGCGTTCGCCGACGACGCCGGAAATGAATGCCTCGCCGGACGTAGCGCCGTAGAGACAAGCATTGCCGGCAATAACGTTCTCGTTCGGGCGGCCGTCAAAAGACGGGCTCTTTTTCACAGCGATCGAGCCGCCGGAGAGCCCCTTGCCGACATAGTCGTTGGCGCCGCCCGTCAGACGAAGCGAAATGCCTTTGCCGAGGAAAGCGCCGAAGCTCTGACCCGCCGTCCCCACAAGCTCAAAGAGCGCGAAGTCGTCGGGCAGTTCCCCTTGAGCTTCCTGCGCGGCAATGCCCGAAAGCATCGTGCCGACGGCGCGGTCGGTATTGCCGACGCGCGTCTGCACCCGCATCGGGCGCTTGGCCTTCAGCGATTCAGAAAGCTCGGCTGCATAGCGAAGGTCAAAGGCCTTCTCGAGCTCGTGATCCTGCGGCTCCGTCGAGAGCAGCGGGAAGCCCTTCGGATTGGGGAGCTTATAGAGGATCTTTTCGAGCGAGAGCTTCGCGGCCTTCAGGCCGTCGAGTCCAGAGCGCTTGCGAAGGTATTCCGCATGACCGATCAGATCATCGAATTTCGCCACGCCGAGCTGCGCCATGATTTCGCGCACTTCCCGAGCGACAAAATGGAAGTAATTCTCCACATGTTCCGGGCGTCCCACGAACTGCCGGCGAAGCGCCGGATCCTGGGTCGCAATCCCGGCCGGGCAGGTGTTCTTCTGACATTTGCGCATCATCAGGCACCCCATCGCCACGAGCGGCGTCGTTCCGAAGCCGAATTCATCAGCGCCGAGCATGGCGCCGATCACAACGTCTCGGCCGGTCTTGATCTGCCCGTCCACCTGCAGCCGTACACGGCCGCGGAGATTATTCATGACGAGGGTCTGCTCCACTTCTGCGAGCCCGATTTCCCACGCGCTGCCGGCGTGCTTAATGGAGGTCGCCGGCGCCGCGCCGGTGCCGCCGTCATGTCCGGAAACCACAATGTGGTCCGCCTTGCACTTGGCCACGCCGGCGGCCACCGTGCCGATGCCGGCCTGAGAAACCAGCTTGACGCCGATGCCGGCATGCGGATTGGCGTACTTGAGGTCGAGAATGAGCTGAGCCAAGTCCTCGATCGAATAGATGTCGTGGTGGGGCGGCGGCGAAACCAGCCCGACGCCCGGCAGCGAATGGCGGAGCATGCCGATATATTTCGACACTTTCTTGCCCGGGAGCTGCCCGCCTTCACCGGGCTTCGCGCCCTGGGCCATCTTGATCTGAATAAGGTCGCCGTGAGCCAGGTAGTCCGTTGTGACGCCGAAACGCCCTGAAGCAACCTGCCGAACGCGAGAGCGCAGGCTGTCGCCCGGATGCAGAGGATAATCCACTTCGACATCGTCGCCGAGAATCGCCTTGAGCGACGTTTCTGTCGTCACCGGGGCATTGCGCCGAACGTCTTCACCGCCTTCGCCGGAGTTGCTCGCGCCTTTCATACGGTTCATCGCCACCGCCATCGTCACGTGAGCTTCGGTGGAAATGGCGCCGACAGACATCGCAGCCGTGGAGAAGCGGCGAATGATTGACGCTTCGCTTTCCACAGATTCGAGCGGTATGGCCTTGCCCGGCACGAACTCAAAGAGTCCGCGAATGGTGAGAAGATCCCGGGCCTGATTGTTGATGAGCCCGGCATAGGTCTGGTACTCCGCCCAGCTGCCTTCGCGCACGGCGCGCTGCAGATGCACGACCGCGTCGGGCGTCCAGAGATGGTGCTCGCCCCCCTGACGATACATGTACTGTCCGCCCGCAGCGAGCGGAATCACCTTGCGTTCAATGGCTTCAAAAGCGCGCTTATGAACGGTTACGGCTTCTCCGGCGACATCAAAGAGATCGAGCCCTTCCACCGGACTGGGCGTATTGGTGAAGTACTGATCGATAAAGCTCTTTTTGAGGCCCACAGCCTCGAAGATCTGCGCGCCGATGTAGGACATGTAGGTTGAAATGCCCATGCGCGCCATGATCTTATTGAGACCCTTCATGATGGCGTGCAGATAGTTGTCGACATACTTTGCCCGCTCTTCCTCGTTCTTGGCGAGCGACTCCACCACCGCGAGCGCGAGATAGGGATGCACCGCTTCAGCGCCATAGCCGCCGAGCACGGCAAAGTCATGAACGGATCGCGCTGAGCCGGTTTCGACCACGAGACCCGTACTCGTGCGGAGCCCTTCTTCCACGAGACACTGGTGCACGGCCGAAGTGGCGAGGAGCGCCGGAATGGCCACGCGTTCACGCGAAACCTTCCTGTCCGTGAGAATCAGAATGTTGATGCCGCTGCGGACCGCATCGACCGCTGCGGCGCGAATGCTTGCCAGGCGCGCTTCAATGGCTTCGCGTCCCCAGGCAAGCGGATAGGTAATGTCGATCTCTTTGGAATGGAACTTCCCGTCGGTAAAGTCCGCGATGGCACGAATGCGCTCCATCTGTGCGCCGGTAAGCACAGGCTGCTCCACTTCGAGGCGAACGGGCGGGTTCACGGCCATGATGTTCAGGAGGTCCGGACGGGGACCAATGAACGACACGAGTGACGTCACCATCGCTTCTCGGATCGGATCGATCGGCGGATTGGTCACCTGAGCAAACAGCTGCCGGAAATAGTCGTAGAGCATCTGCGGACGCTCGGACAGGCAGGCAAGGGGCGCATCGTTGCCCATGGACATCACCGGATCCTGACCTTGATAGGCCATGGACTTGAGGATGCGTTCCACGTCCTCACGGCTGAAGCCAAAGACGCGCATGAGTTCATTGCGTCCGAGCAAAAGCGGAGCGGAATCTGGCGTCTGCGGAATATCGTCAAGACGGATGCGGATCTTGTCGATCCATTCGCGATAGGGATGCTGCGCAGCGAGCGAACCCTTCACCTCGTCATTGCCGATAATGCGGCCCTGCTCCAGGTCGAGCAGGAGAATCTTGCCCGGCTCCAGACGCCAGCGGCGGCGGATGCGGCTTTCGTCGATCACCGCGGCGCCCGACTCTGACGCGAGGATCACCAAGTCGTCTTTCGTCTCCAGATATCGTGCCGGACGCAGACCGTTGCGGTCGAGAATCGCGCCGATTTGACGGCCGTTGGTGAAGGCAACTGCCGCCGGTCCGTCCCAGGGTTCCATCATGGCGGCGTTATATTCATAAAGCGCCCGCAGCCTAGGATTCATGGTCTTGTTCTTTTCCCAGGCTTCCGGGATCAGCATCAAGGCAGCCTGGGCAAGCGAGTAGCCCGCCATAGTCAAAAGCTCGAACGCATTGTCAAAGGATGCCGAGTCACTTTGACCTTGGAAAATGAGCGGCCAGAGCTTTTTGAGATCGTCGCCGAGAACCGGTGAGGAAATGTGCTTTTCGCGCGCGAGAATCCAGTTGAAGTTGCCCCGCAGCGTATTGATTTCACCGTTGTGAGCGATGTAGCGGAAGGGATGAGCGAGCTGCCACTGCGGGAAAGTGTTGGTTGAAAAGCGCTGGTGAATCATCGCCAGAGCGGAAATGCAGCGTGCATCCTGCAGGTCGCGGTAGTAGATGCCGACCTGTGTGGCCAAGAGCTGACCCTTATAGACCACGGTGCGCGCCGAGCACGAACAGATGTAGAACTCTTTACAGTGCTTGAGATGCAGATTCGCAATGGCAATAGAGGAGCGCTTGCGGATGATGTAGAGCTTACGCTCGAGCGCATCGGTCACCAGCACGTCCGGGCTGTGGCCGATGAACACCTGACGGATGACCGGCTCTTTTTCGCGAACGACGGGCGACATGGGCATGGAACGGTCAATCGGCACGTCACGCCAGCCAAGGATCACTTGGCCTTCGGCCGCAACAGCGCGTTCAATTTCCTCTTCGCAGGCATGACGGGAAGCCGCCTCCTGCGGAAGGAAGACCATGCCGACGCCGTATTCGCCGGCGGGCGGTAGCTTCACGCCCTGATTCATCATATCGTCGCGATAGAGCTGATCGGGTATCTGAATCAAGATGCCCGCACCGTCACCCTGCAGGGGATCCGCGCCTACAGCGCCGCGATGCCGCAGATTCTTCAGTACGTCGAGCGCCTGGCTCACGATGCTGTGGCTCTTTTGGCCCTTGATGTGCGCAATGAAGCCGACGCCGCAGGCGTCGTGCTCAAATTCGCTTCGGTACAAGCCGCAGGAATTCGTCATGTTTCATCTTCCTCGGGATGCGGCCGTCAAAATCGACCGCCCCGCGTCGTGCTGCGCCTTCAAAGAGAGCGGCGTTTTCCGAGGACGCCTTTGAGAGCCAAAAGCTTTTAAGAGCCAGAGGTCCCTCAACTGCTTCCCGAAGGGCAGACGGTTTGTCGTAGAGATCGCGGACGCGCTCAGCGGGGAGGTCGGCGGCCGTGTCTCGGGGTTCTTACCGAAGAATGCTCGAGTTAACGAAGCGTAAGCGTCCTGGAGGCGCGTGGATTGGAGAGTTCAATTTGATCCATCACAAATAATACGAAATCGGGAGTTGTGCTTTTGAGTGGTTTACCTTATCTCCTCAGGCATTTTCCTCATCCCTAAAGTCGGTATCCGCAGGGCGGATGAACGGCTGCTTGAAAGGTCTTTTTCTCTTCACGCCGGCGGATCATTCGATGACGGCGAGAGAAAGGAATCCAAGCGAAAAAAACTCCCCGACGATCGTGTCGCCAGGGAGCCTTTTGAGAATCTTTTCAGCCCTCAGCGGCCGCCGCAGCGGTTTGTCTGGGGCTGAGAAAGGTTCTCGAGAAGCCGGATGAAGCGCAGCTTCTATTAGCAGACTTCGCGGATCCAGCCTTCAGGCGCTTCAATTTCGCCGTCCTGAATGCCGGTGAGCGTCTTACGCAGACGACCGCTGATTTCGCCCATCTTATCCATGCCGGAAGGCAGAACGATGTCGCCTTCATGCGTATGAATGAGGCCGACAGGGGCGATGACGGCAGCCGTGCCGCAGAGGCAGCATTCCTTCATGTCCTTGACTTCGTCGAAGCGCACCTTGCGTTCAATCACGTTCAGACCGAGGTAGTGCTCGGCAACATAAACGAGCGAGCGGCGGGTGATGGAGGGCAGAATCGACGTGCTCTTCGGAACGATCAGGTTGTCGTCCTTATCGACGAAGAGAACATTGGCGCCGCCCGCCTCTTCAACGTAAGTACGCGTCTGCGGATCCAGATAGAGGTTTTCAGCATAGCCGGCGCGGTGCGCATCCATCGTCGGATGCAGGCTCATGGCGTAGTTAAGGCCGGCCTTGATGTCGCCGGTGCCGTGCGGAGCCGCGCGGTCCCAATCCGACACCACGAGTTTCTGGGGCTTCACTGCGCCCTTATAGTAGGCGCCCACAGGCATTACAAAAATGCGGAAAAGGAAGGACGGCGCCGGTGCCACGCCAATCTGCGGGCCGGAACCGATCATGAACGGACGGATGTAAAGCGAGCAGCCCGTGCCGTAAGGCGGCACCCAAGCGGCATTCGCGCGAACCGTTTCAAGCACGGCCTCAACGAACTTTTCCTTCGGATAGCTCGGCATTTCCAGACGAGCGGCCGTGTTGTACATGCGTTCGGCGTTCATATCCGGACGGAAGGTGACGATCTTGCCCTGCTTTGTCGTATAAGCCTTCAGACCTTCGAAACAGCTCTGGGAATAATGGAAGACGCAGGCGGACTCCAGCAGCGAGATGTGCTTGTCAGTGATGAGCTTGCCGCCTTCCCAAGCGCCGTTTTCCCACTCATCCTGATAACGGTAGTCCGTCGGGGTATAGGCAAAGCCGAGCTTCGCCCAGTCGATGTTCTTTTTTTCCATTTTGGCTTCATCCGAAGAGTAAATACGCTCCGCCGTCCGTCTGTGGGTCGGCCGCCGACGCTCGGGCGGAGAAAAAAATCGTTCTGCTTGACGAGCCTCCTGCAGGTGAGGAGGCCGTTTGAAGCATGTCAAAAATCCTATCACCCGAGTTCGGGCCGTCTAACGAGGTTTTTAGGGCTTTTCCACTAGCCGATTGAGCTTAAAGCGAATCGAAGCCATTTTTTGCGCATCCCGCCCTTTTCCTCAATAATGTTTCCTTGTTTTTCAATGCCATTTGATTGTTCTATATCGTTTTTTGCATCAACTGAATCGAATCGGCCAAGCGGTTTCCAAAGTGACGTAGCCTAGGCATACCGACCTTTGCCCGCTGCCGCGAGCCTCATCGGACTGGCCAAAATGCGAAACCCTAGCGCTGTCTCCATGTCAGCAGGTTAATTCGCCAGCTGTCAGCAGAACCCCAGCTCTGCATGGTGACGCCGCACTGTATTTCAAACACTGAGCAATGCCTTGGTTCTTACGCACCCAAACACTCTCACCCTTGTAGTTCTGGGTTTCCCGAATTCAGGATTGATACTCCTGTCATGGAGCATCGATCTGACCGCCGACCTTCTTCAGTTCAAGCGCCGAGTCAATTGCTCCCATTTCGTGCTTTTTTCTCTCACTGTCAACGGTCAGGTAAGTTGACCCCCTAGCGGACAAATCTTGACCCCCTGCAGTTGACTTGAATCCCCCCTGTTCCGAGTATTTTGGTTACCATATCGAGCAAGCGTACCCCACACAGCTCTGCCCTTTCGAGGCTACCTGCAACAAGTGGGGTCTTTTTTTCTAGTTTTCTTTTAAGCGGTATGGATTTTTTGGACACATACAGAGTCCACACCATGCACATAACGCAAGAAATGAGACAGCAAGCCTGCGAAGGGCTTTTGCACTTTTCATTGGCACGCAGCACCATGCTGCCGCTGTATTTCAAACGCTGAGCAATGCCTTGGAAACACGCTCACCCTTGTGGGTCTGGGGTTCCTGAACGCAGGAGCGATACTCCTGCCATAGAGCAGCATCGACCTGACCTCCGGCATTTTTAAGTTCGAGCCTCTTATCAATTGCTGCCATTTCGCAGTGTTTTTCGTCCGCTGCCGCGAGCCTCATCGGACTGACCAAAATGCGAAAGACCGCAGCGGAGTTACCCTCCGTGCGGTCTTTTTTCATTGCTTGCCTTCAATGAAGACTGTTTAGGATTTGTCAGCAGGTTTGGGCGCTTCAGCTTCAGCTGCTTCCTTTGCCTGAGGCGCTGCCGGCTCCGGCGAACCGCCTTCGGGGGCAGAGTCTGACGCAGCATTCGCTGATGCGGCCTCGGCTGGCTGAGGAGCTTCCGCTGGTTTCGCCGGTTCTGTCGGCTGATCCGCTGCTGCAGGCTTTGAGCGCTTAAAAACACCTTTGAGCTTATTCAGTCCGGAAAGGCGCGAAACACTCCACTTAGCTGATTTTTGGGCGGCTCCTTCCTGCGCATCAGCCTCGGCAGCATCTTCAGCAGCGGCGCCCTCCATCTCATCCGTCGTATCGGCACCCGGGCCGGCTTCAGCTCGTGCCTGTGCTTCACTCTGTCGGGCCGCCTCTGCGGCTGCAGCCTCAACATCTCCCTTGCAGACCGGATTGCCGAGCGTGATATCTGCACGCATAGCGGCGGCCGTCTGAGCGGAAATCAAGCGCGCAGAAGCCTCAACGGTCGAAAGAAAAGTCACCTTCTCCATCTTCACTTCCGGCCAAATGCCGCGAGACGTAGCGGCCACCACAATGGGCAGATTGGGCGAAACGCGTCGGGCAGCCTCGGCAATTCGCAGAGATTCCGCACCCGATTCGAGGAGCACGAGCAGCTTGGCATTATGCAAATGCGCGTGAATCCAAGTCTCCTCCGTACTCGGATCCCCCAAAACGACAGAGATCTTGCGATCGTCGAGCGCCTTGGCATTGGCTTCATCAGAACTCACTGCCACGACCGGAATACCGCTTTCTTCGAGGGACACCGCAAGGCGATCCAGAAGCGGTCCGGAACCAGCGACGACAGCCTGTCCCTGAAGCTTTTCGGCCTCTGTATCGGCAGGCAGGGATTCATAAGGCGCGCGACGCATTGCTGCGCGTCTGGCCCAAGCAAATCGGGAGGTCAGCCAGCGGCTGATATGGGGCTCTGCCCAGAAAAGTCCCGGATTGAGCGCAATGGAAAGAATCGCGCCGGCCACCACAAGATTAACCATCGACATATCTGCCAAGCCAAGCTCCACCGCCTGACCGATCAGAATGAAGGAGAATTCGCCGATCTGCGCCAGCGCGACCGCCGCAATCATGGCGGTATGGAGCGGATAACGCATGACATAGACGAGCGCGAATGCGCCAATCGATTTGCCAAAGAGAATGATCAGCAAAACGGTGAGCACTTCAAGCGGAGACTCGATCAGGATATGCCAGTCAAAGAGCATGCCGACGCCGACAAAGAAGAGTACGGAGAAGGCGTCCTGCAGCGGCAGCGATTCCGTTGCCGCACGATGCGCAAAGCGGCTTTCACGCATCACCATGCCGGCAAAGAAGGCCCCCAGCGCAAAACTCACATGGAAGATTTCCGATGCGCCGTAGGCGACGCCGACCGCTGCGGCCAGTACAAAGAGCGTGAAGAGTTCGCGCGACCCCGTACGGGCAACCTGCCCCATGGCCCAAGGCAGCACTCGGCGGCCGACGACGAGCATGACGACCACAAAAAGCGCGGCGTTGAAAAGCGTCTGACCGATCATCCAGAGAATGTCAGCATTGGCCAGACGCGTCGAAGCCCCCGGCGTCCCCGGCATCATCAGATTGGCAAAGGGCGGCAGGAGCACGAGGATAAGCACGGTGGCAATATCCTCGACCACCAGCCAGCCCACCGCAATGCGGCCGTCTGGACTCGTGAGTTTGCCGCGCACGTCAAGCGCCTTTAGGAGCACTACGGTCGAAGCGCACGAAAGCGATACGCCAAGCACGATGGCTTCCGCCCAGTGCCGATCAAAGAACCAGTGCGCAAAGCACGCTCCGAGCACAGTAGCGATCGTCATCTGCAAAACTGCGCCCGGCACCGCAACACTTTTGACAGACCAAAGATCTTTGAGCGAAAAGTGAAGGCCAACGCCGAACATCAGCAGCATCACGCCGATTTCCGAGAGCTGCGAGGCGAGCGCAGCGTCCGCAACGACGCCGGGTGTGTACTTGCCCGCCGCAATGCCCGCGAGCAGGTAACCCACGAGAGCCGGAGATCGGAAGACACGTTCGGCAATAAAGCCGAAGACAAGCGCAAGTGAAAAAGCGATAACCAGCGTCGAAATCAAAGGCAGCGAATGGTCCATTAGCGGCTCGATGGGGATGGAGTTGGTGATCTGCGGCTGCAGGTGACGAATTTGGAAGTATACCTTTGACGCTTAAGCTATTTAGTGTATGCATCCGCCAATAAAGCAAAGAATAGAAATCTGTTGCTTAAGTTCCTCGGGAAACCTCTCCAACACCCATATTGCCCTAGCCCGAAGCGTCATAAAAACGTAAAATCCCGTCTCGAACATCATTACCAGCCTGCGCATCGCTTGTCCCTTCTGGATTCCGTGCATTGCGCCCGCAGCAATATGACCGAATCGACGGAAGATCAACTGCAGTCCGAGCCCGGGGGGTCCCCGGCTCAAGCATCGCAAAAAGTTCAAACTAAGCCCGTCGGCGCGGCAGGCATCGGCACTCCCGCAGCTGCTGTGGCAGCTGCGCGTTCCGGCATCCGCCAGTCGCCCTGCACGGCATCTCCGACTCAGCGGCCGCAGATTCAAATCGTTGCCGTTATCCCGGTGTACGACCAGCCGGCCAAGCTCGAATCGGTCGTGCAGTCGCTTCGACAGCTTGCGCTTCCCGTCATTGTCGTTGATGACGGCTCGCACGAACCCACCAAGAGTCTCTGCGATCGTCTCGCTGCCCCGCAGGTGAAGGTAATCCATCAGCCCTTCAATCAGGGCAAAGGCGCTGCCGTCATTGTCGGTTTTAAAGCCGCCGTCCGCATGGGCTTCACGCATGTGCTGCAGATTGATGCCGACGGGCAGCTCGACTTCGGCGCGGTGCCGAATTTGATCCGCCTCGCGCAGAAATTCCCGCACGCTCTGATCTGCGGCACGCCGCAGTTTGACGCCTCTGCGCCGCCCGCCCGCAAGTGGGGCCGACGGGTAACCAACTTCTGGTGCTCCGTCAACAGTCTTTCCATGTCCTTTGGGGATGCAATGTGCGGCTTGCGGATCTATCCTCTGGACTCTGCGCTCGCCATCTGCGAAAACGCCCGCATCGGGCGCCGCATGGAGTTTGATCCGGAAATTTTGGTGCGCCTCCTTTGGGCCGGCGTGCGGGTGAAAAATGTTCCCGTTGCCGTCACCTACCCCAAAGACGGCGTCAGTCACTATGCGCCGTTTAAGGACACCATGCGCATCAGCTGGATGCACAGCCGGCTCTTCCTGCAAATGGCTACGCGCATGCCGATCATCTTGTGGTCGCGCATCTTTGGCTGGACGGCTGAATGCGAGTGTCCGTCGGGTTCAAGAAAGTCCTGCTGCTCCATGCCTAAAGGCAAAACGGTCCCGCCCTCCAAAGCGCCGAAAACCGCTCAGCCGGCAGCCGCGCCCGTGAAGCCTCAGGCCAAAGCTGCCCCTAAACGTCCGCCCATGACGCCCGAAGAAAATGAACGGGCACGGCGCGCCTTTCATGCCGCAACGGTTGCCAAACGAAACGCGGATCGTGCCTTGGCCCAAATCGAGCAGGAAGCGGTTGACCGACCGGGATCCTCGGGCCGCTCGATCTGAATTCCGGATGTCTCGACTCACTCGCTCGAAGGCAGCAGACCTCTCCCATAACGCGGAAAACCACCGGCAGCCTCGTCATCCCTGCAAGCCGCCGGAATGGCCGACTTTGACCGAACGCACCAGCGTACTCGGCATCCGCATCCTGCTTTTCATTCACCGCCATTGCGGCGCTCTGCCCTTCAGAATCCTTTTGCGGACGGTGAATGCCGTCTACTGGTTCACCTCTCCCCGCCTTAGGGCAGTCGTCAGCGACTATCAGCGGCGAGTCGACCAAGCTGCGCCCTTTCTCCTCAAGGATTTCGGCACATCGGCCCCATCCGCCCGTTCCGGATTGGCCCAGCTGGAGCGGTTTTCGCTCGCTATTCTTGAAAAATTCTGTGCGCTTTCGGGGGAAGACCATTTGGCTGCGCTCGATGTGAGCGGAGACGAGCCCTTTGGCAAAGATGCGCCTAAAGCGGGATGCGTCATTCTCACGTCGCACACGGGTTGCCAGGAACTGCTCTCCCAGGCCTCGCCCGCCTACAGCAGCCACCCCATTGTGATCCTGCAGCATACCGGGCATGCCAGACGGTTTAATGAGCTCCTCGAACGAGCCGGCGCACGGCCGCCGCAAGTCGAACTCTTTGAAATCGGCGCTGCGCTCTCGCCCGCGCTCGTCATGGAGCTCGCGGACCGTGCGTCCCAAGGAGCCTATATTGTTTTGGCGGGCGACCGCACGCCGATGGGATCCGAGGCTTCCCAAGCCGTTCCTTTCTTTGGCAGCCCTGCCCGCTTTCCCACGGGCGGCGCACTGCTCGCCGACCTGCTTGGCGTGCCGCTTCGCATGATGGTCTGCACGCGCCCGAAGGCAAAAGAACGACGCTACCGCGTCAAGTTCTATGAGCTCGCCGCCGCCGGCCGCATTCCGCGCAAAGCTCGCGCAGAGCACCTCCAAAACATGGCGGCCCGCTATGCCATGCATCTTGAAGAGGAACTGAAGTCCTCTCCGCTCGACTGGGCCAACTATTACGATTTTTGGGAGAGTCTCTCTTGAAAGCAGCCGCTCACTTTATCCGAATAGCCTCTGGAGCCGTTATTTCTGCCGTTTTGGCGATTGGCTTGAGCGGATACGTTCATGCCGCAAAGGGCGCCGATATTTCTCCGGCCGCCGAAACGCCGCAAACCGGAGCGCTGTCTGCCGACGTGCGGGCGCTCCTCGCCCCCTTGGCTGCCAAGCGTGTTGAAGGAACCTTTGAAGAACGCCGCTCCGTGCCGGGCTTTCCCAAACCCATGCTGAGCCGAGGACATTTCACGCTCGAAGGTGAGAGCCTCGTGTGGCAGACGCAAACGCCCTTTGCCTCACTCATGAAGGTCACGCCCGAAGGCGTATTTCTGGAAGCCGCCGGCGAGAAGCAGGCACTCACTGCCGCTGAAATTCCTGCAGTCGGCCGAATCTGCACGCTGCTGACGAGCGTAATGGGCGGCCGATTCGATGCACTCTCCGAGCTTTTTGCGGTCAGCGCCCATTCGTCAGGCGGACGAGTTCACATTTCAGCCGATCCCAAATCACCCGAACTCGCCCAGGTGGTCAAGCACATCCAAGCCGAAGCGGGCAGCTATTTGGAAAAACTCACCATGACGGGATCTCAGGGAGACGAAACCGTCGTGCTCTTTTCCAATGTGACCGTTGAACGCTGAGCGCACGAAGCCGATCCGGCGCGGCCTCAGGATTCAATGGGCCCGAGATCCGAAGGAAGCCGCAGATCACCTCTCGGCGAGAGCGCCACAGATCCGATCTTGGGGCCGTCGGGCATACTGCTGCGCTTAAACTGCTGCGCATAAAACCGACGGAAGAAAGTTGCCGCGGTTTTGCTGAGCAAAGCTTTGTCAACCTCCGGAAAAGCAATCGCCGCAAGCGATTCAATTTTGGCTCTGGCAAAGCCCGACTTCATCACGTGATAGAGGAAGAAGTCGTGAAGCGCATAGGGGCCTAGCGCCGCTTCAGTAGACTGAATGCGTCCGGCGGCATCGGGCGGGAGCAGTTCCGGACTAATCTCCGTTGCGAGCACGCCGGCCAGCACCTCTTCAAGCTCAGGATGCATCTCGCCGAAAACCCGCACCAAATACTGCACAAGCGTCTTCGGCACGCCGGCGTTGACCGCGTACATGGACATATGGTCGCCGTTGAATGTGGCCCAGCCCAGAGCGAGCTCGCTCATATCGGACGTTCCCAGCACGAGTCCGCCCACAGCATTGGCGACATCCATGAGAATCTGCGTGCGCTCCCGCGCCTGAGCATTTTCAAAAACCACGTCATAGCGATCTTCCGGATGCCCAATATCGGCAAAGTGCTGCCGACAAGCCGGACGAATATCGATCGTGCGGAATTCAATGCCAAGCCCCCGCATCAGTGCCTCTGCACTGGCACGCGTTCCCGATGAAGTACCAAAGCCCGGCATGGAGATGCCGAGGATGTCCGAACGCGGACGTCCAAGCTCATCCATAGCCGCAGCCGCAACGAGGAGCGCCAGCGTACTGTCGAGACCGCCGGAAACCCCGATCACAACGCGGGCAATCCCGGTCTTGCGCAAACGCTCCGTCAGTCCCGCGCACTGCATGCGCAAAATTTCTCTGGCGCGCTCGCGTCGGCGATCTGCGTTTTTAGGAATAAAGGGGGCCGGATCCACCTTGGCGGGCCACAATGCCGAGCGTGCCGAGGGCGTCGGCGCCGCATGAATGCGGCGGCAGGGCTTTGTCTCAACGCCCTGCGCAAATGAACGAAAGCGAATGCGTTCGAGCTCAATGCGCTCCAGATCGATATCGGCCGAAATCATGCCGGTCTGCCAAATGGATTCCGCCGCGATGCGCCCGCCGGCAGCCGCGAGCAAGTGTCCGGAGAAAACCAAATCCGTTGTCGACTCACCTTCGCCCGAAGATGCATAAACGTATGCGCACATGGACCGTGCGGACTGCAGACGCACGAGTTCGCGGCGAAACTTCGCCTTGCCTGCCGTTTCATTAGAGGCGGAAAGATTAACGATAACGTTGGCTCCCGCCGCTGCCGCTGCTGCCGCTGGCGGCTGAGCAACCCAAAGATCTTCGCAAATTTCTGCGGCGATCGCTAAACCCGATGCCGACTCAAATATCAGATCCGTGCCGAAAGGAACCGTGTCGCCCAAGAGTTCCGCGGTGCTGCTCACCGCCTCTGAAGCGGGCGAAAACCAGCGCGCTTCATAAAATTCCTGATAGTTGGGCAGGTGACTCTTGGGAACGATGCCTAACACCCGGCCGTTTTGCAGGAAAACGGCGCAGTTAAAAAGCCGGCCGTCCGCACGAATCGGCGCGCCAAGGACAACGATGAGTCCCTCATATTCAGGCCGCCCCAGATGATCTTTAATGCACTCGAGCGCCGTCAGAACACCTTCGAGAAGCGGCGCCCGCAAGAAGAGGTCTGCTGCCGTATATCCCGAGAGCACCAGTTCGGGCAAAACCAGCACATCGGCCTTGAGGGCTTGAGCCTGATCGATGACCGAGCAGATTTCCGCTGCGTTTTTCATGGGCTCTCCAGGATGCACCCGAGGCGAACCGGCCGCAGCTTTAATGAACCCTGTGGCGTTCTCTCCGATCTTCATAACCATTCCTTCTCGTATACATCCTGCCGCGGAGCGATCTTTCCGACGACCTCACAGCGCATTCTAATAATGCCTTAACGCTCCAACCGGATACGCCGCAGCGTAAGCCCCGACGAACCGTGATACTGCACAAAAAATCACCCTCACTGCGGGATTGGCATTTGGCATGAACTTGCTAAACTCAACCGCAGCTGCGCAGTTCAACCACTGCAGCTGCCCACATCAAAATCCACACAAGCGGAGATATTTAAAGAGCATGTGCACCACCATCGTTTTCGGCGAAAAGGCTTCCGCCGACGGCTCATTCATCGTCGCCCGCAGCGCCGACAGCTCCTCGCTTAAAGCCCAGCACTTCGTTATTCATCCTGCCCGCCAGGGTCAGACCGGTTTTTACAGCTGCAAAGCGCACGGCGGCGTGAATGACTTCACCTACCCGCTTCCGGAGAATTCCCTGCGCTATACGACGATTCCCAACTGGAAGACGCAGCTTCACGGTGCCTGCGGCTTCAATGAAGCCGGCATGGGACTTACCGGCACGGAATCGATCTTCGCCTCTGAAGCCGCACTTGCCGTTGATCCGTACGTCAAGGAAACGGGCATTACCGAGGACGACATCGCCGACGTACTGCTCTGCCGCTGCCGCACCGCACGCGAGGGCGCTGCGGAACTCGGCCGCATCATTGAAGCGCAGGGGTGCGGTGAAGGTTTTGGCGTAGCGTTCGTTGACGAAACCGAGGTTTGGTACCTTGAAACCGGTTCCGGCCACCACTGGCTTGCGCAGCGTATCCCTGCCGACACCTATTTTGCCTCCGGCAATCAGGGACGCTTCCAAACTTATGATCCGGCGTCCGACGACCAGATGGCCTCGAAGAACCTGGTTGAATTTGCTGTCGAAAAGGGACTCTATAACCCTGAAACCGACGGTGAATTCAATTTTTCCAAGGCCTATACGCGTGACGACGACCGCGACCGCACTTATAACGACCCGCGTGTCTGGGTCATGCAGAAGCGCCTCAATCCGTCGCTTGAACAGAACCCTGACGCCGGCCGCAGTTTCCCCGTATTCCTCACGCCCGAGCGTAAGGGAACCATTGAGGATGCCAAGGCGCTGATGCGCGACCATTTTGCCGGCACCGAGCATGACCCGTATGGTCACGGCCTGCGCGGCGACGAACCGTGGCGTCCGATCAGCGTTTTCCGCACGTATGAAGCTCACGTCATGCAGGTGCGTCCGTGGCTTCCGAAGGAAATCGGCCAAGTCATCTATGTCGCCGTCGGTATGGCTGATCTGTCGGTCTTCATTCCCTTCTATGCGGGTCTCACACAAGTTCCGGCATCCTGGAGCAAGGGAACTGATCAGTGCGACACGGAATCGGCCTACTGGAAGTTCCGCCGCCTGCAGACGCTCGCCATGACGGACTACCCGAAGCTTGCGCCGATCGTGCATGAAGCCTTTGCGGCCTTCGAAGCTGAAACATCCGCTGCCCAGCAGCGCATGGAAGAAGAGTATCTGGCCCTTAAGGCTACAAGTGAAGCGGCTGCCCGCAGTCACCTTGACGCCTTCAATCTGAAGGTCATTGCTGAAGCCGAAGCCCTCGCCGAGAAGCTTCTCTGCCGACTCTTCACGATCCGCACCGCCGATATTGAGGCGCTTGTTCCTGCAAAGAACCGCAAGAACAAGGATTAACTTGCAGTTTTGTTTTCCCTGCCGGCAGACGTTGTTTGTCGGCAGGATTTTGGAGCCGCGAAAGCGGCTCTTTTTAATGGCTTGAATCAAAGAATCGCAAGCGAAATCCAGATGGGCAGCGTCACTATTGCTGCCAATGTCTGCAGGGATGTTGCAGCAGCAACAGCCGGCGCATTGCCGTGCATGGCGGCCGTCATCACATAGCACGACTGTGCTGTCGGCAGAGCCGCAAAATAATGACGACTCCCGCCGTTGCCGGCGGCAGTCCGCAGGCGGACGTCACTCCCCAAGCGGCAAAAGCTATTCCATGCCGCTTCACTCGCCTGCGATCCCAAAGCCCATTTGCAGACGCTGCAGCCGCAATCATCGATCGTTTGATGCATCACTGCACTGCCATTGCAATCAATGGCGAGAGCTGCAGGCTGAAAGAACACAAGCTAAAAAAATGGCTTAACCAATAACCTGCAAGCTGCAAAGGAATTAAACCCTAAGTGGCATAACTGCAGGGGGTCAAGATTTGTCCGCTAGGGGGTCAACTTACCTGACCGTTGACAATCGGCGTCTTCAACGGTTCTTTGTGGTAGTTCGCTTTAACCTCTATCCCGGTGACCTCACAAAGCCGCTGATAGTTATGTACTTGATCGTCGCGACAGACATTTCTCCAGTAGCTCGCTTAACGGAACCAAGGATCCGTTCATGCTTTCGATCATCGCTTCGACCAACGCAACATGAGAAATCTTTTCAAAAGACAAGTTCCATCCGTGCTCGTTGGCAAAGATCTGAAAGAACAGGCGTGTAGATCGCCCGTTGCCCTCACAGAATGGATGCAGTTCGTTAACTTCCGACAGGTAGTAGGCTAATTTACAAGCGCATTGCTTAATATCCATTTTGGGGAAATTCTCTCGCTGCATTTTGCTAAAGATCCCGCGGGAATACGATTCGATCATAGGAGCAAAGCAGAAGACGGATTGCCCCTTACTGATGAACCCTTGTTGACGAATCTCACCAGCCCAATCGTAAAGCTCGCCAAAAAGATACTTATGGACAGCTTGAAGGTGCTTAAGATCGAAATTCCCAGTAGGAATATCGTCGTCACTTTGCTTCGATTTAACAAACTTAGAGTCTGTGATTTGACTCTCTAATTCGGATAGCAGGTCCTGGTGTTTGATCCCGAATTTGTTTCGCAATATCCTGGTGCCAGGATAGACGTAAGGATCCTCCAGAGAATCGTATTTGTAATCGTACTCATCAGAGACGGTCGCGCGCCTCCTGCTTTGCGAGAGCCTCGGCGACATATTTCTTGATCAGATCTTGTCTGGAAATTTCGCCACGAACCATTTTCCACAGATCTTCGACTTCATTAGCAGGAACCGTTCGGCCTTCGCATGCCGATGTATGGACAGCAGCCGCAATTGCAGCTTCAGCTGTGGGAAAAAATCCGTATCGTTGTTTGACCGGCTTAAGTGTCAACTCAATGCTCAATCCGATTGCTTCCGCATACCGTTGGAGAGCAGATAAGGTGACGTCTGCTCCTGTAAGCAGACGTTTTTCGAGACGCGCAACCGCCGATTGAGTCGTGGCCATTGCTCGGGCAACTTCGGTTTGCGACAGGCCATGCTCTTTTCTGTAAAAGACCATGGCGGAGGTGTGAGTAGCAAAGTTCATTGCAGGTAAAATAAAAGAATATGCGATATTATAGCAAATGAGTCATATTCCTTCAGCGGTTCTTTGTTGCGGTTCGCTTATGTTTAGCGACAATAAGATTCCAACCAGAACCGTCAATAAGAAACCAACCACAACCGTCAATAAGGTTTGTGGCAATTTGATGGAAGACGTGGCCTAAAACTCTGGCCCAAAAACGACAAAGTCCACGAATATCAACCAATATTCCCTGGCAACCACACCAAGGGGATACAGGAATGCTATCCATGGACGTTATCTATCATATCAAGGCTCTTCACCGGCAAGGATTGACCGCTCGAGAGATTGCCGCTGCGCTGAAAATTAACCGCGAGTCGGTCCTTAAATACATCAAGCAGCCCGTGATCATCCGCTCTCCCCCTCTATGTCAAAATAGATGCCCGTTAATTTATAGAGCATCCAATGACAATACGTTATCCACGAGAGTTGCGTGAAGCCGCTTTACGCGACATCCTCTCA
>ENA-UEOT01000219-UEOT01000219.1-human-gut-metagenome-genome-assembly--contig:-NODE-219-length-27550-cov-357.383831_pt1 | contig 27550 bp, 21 predicted proteins | sample MGYA00242889_ERZ507894 | MGnify/ENA primary metagenome ERZ507894 (study PRJEB26167, sample SAMN06115419) | human gut metagenome | host: Homo sapiens | place: China:Anhui | collected 2015-03-06... | reverse complement strand
AAGACGATGTTAAGCACATTGAGGTTAAGTAATCTTTCTTGAAGTGCTATGCAGCTTTCAAGATACATTCATTGCATTGAGAAAATAATTAAAATTGGGGGCTAGTCCTGATTATGGGGCTAGCCCTTTTTTGAATATATGAATTTAATTTTGGAAAGGATCTAGGATGATAAGAATATTTATTTCACTTGTTTTCTGTCTGATGTCTGCCTTTGCCTGTGCGCAGTCAAACCAGTCAGATAATAGGTATCAATGGGGAAAAAACAAGGCCAGCGAGCAGTTGGTCAATGGTCTGAAGTCACGTCAGAAAACTCTCTGGAAAGAACAGCGCGATTTGCAAAACCGGATAGATAGTGTATATTGGGATGAAGCATTGGACGCTATTAAGGATACAACCTTTACTTTGGAAGCCGACAAGGTAGTTTTCCCGTATGGTCAGATTGCTTATGTTAATTCCAACACCAATTTCGTTTCCGTCAATAAGGACGATGCTGTTGTGCAGGTTGCCTTCAATGTACCCTTCTCCGGACCTAATGGCATTGGTGGAGTTACGGTTCAGGGAAGCGTAAGTGGATACAAAATTCAAACAGACAAGAAAGGGACTACACAAGTAAGTATGAGTGTTACTGGTATTGGTATCTCTGCCCAAATCTGGATTACCATGTATAAGGGAAGCCATGAAGCCAGTGTGGAAATTCTGCCTAACTTCAACTCTCGTAGGCTCACCCTTAATGGAGTCATACTACCTCTTCACAAGAGTACTGTATTTCAAGGGCGAACATTATAACAAAGAAGCCTGCTGACAATTATAGCCAGCAGGCTTTTTGCTTTCTTCGTCTTTCTGTCCCAAAAACTATGATTTCATGTCCAAAACTCTTCTTCGCCAGTGGGTTGCATCTTGCCCCCGCACTTTGGGCAAGTATGCATATCCCACCTGTGAATCCTGTCAGAACCACATCTTAGACATAGATTCCCAATGACGGCAAGCAGACGCCGATAATCATGTGCTTTATGATGTATGTACGCAAACAGATTGCATAAAGCGTGCAATCGTTTGCACAAAGAAATGTAACCTTTTTGAAACTTTTTCTTGCTTCATATTGGATTTCCTCTTAAATTTGCAGCCGAAAATAGATACCAACTAACAAACGAAGGCTAAGTTTAATATAAACGAAACCAAATATAAAAGTAAAGATATGATGAAGCAAACATTCATAAAATCAGCTATGTTGCTGCTGCTGATCCTTTCAATGGCAACAACGCGAGCGCAGGAGGTCGCTCTGAAGACCAACTTACTGGGATGGGCTTCCACATCTGCCAACGCCGGCATCGAAATCGGCATGGGCAAGAAAACAACCTTCCAACTCTTCGGCACCCTGAACCCCTGGAAGTTCTCGGGCGACAAGAAGATGAGATTCTGGAATGTTATGCCAGAATACAGATGGTACACCTGCCAGAAGTTTGGAGGCCATTTCTTCGGAATTCATGCCTTAGGCGGTGAATACAACATTAAAAACATTGACATGCCCTTCGGCATCCTGCCGAAAACTCTGGAGGGCAGGCACTATGAAGGCTGGTATGTTGGTGGAGGCCTCACCTACGGCTATCAGTGGTTGCTTAATAAGCACCTCAATTTCGAAGGGTCTATCGGTTTGGGATATGCCTACAGTCCTTACAAGCTTTACGGACGATGCGAAAAATGTCTCGACAAAGACCACCGCAACTATGTGGGCCCTACAAAAGCCGCACTATCTCTCATATACGTGTTCTAAGAATTTAACTTAACTGTGGTTTTAAACTGACAATATAAACACGTAATAACTAGACAGAATACAAAAAATTTAGGGAAATTATAATATGGATAAGATGAAGCTTTATGCGGTCATTTCGCCCCTCTGCATGCTCTTCTCTCAGGGCATCATGCCTGCTCAGGCTCAACAGCTGGCAGGGGGTAAGATTCAGGTAGAAAGCGTCTTGGCACGCAAGAACGGCAACCGGATGGACGTTGCCTTCCGTATGAATCTGAACGAATTGAAGATGAAATCAGAGCAGCAGATTGTTTTCACACCAGTAATGGTAGGAACTGATTCTATCGCTCTCAACCCTATCATCATCCAGGGTAGAAACCAGGCTGTAAGATACCGCCGACTTGCCGACAGCAAGAAGAATCCGCAGGCACAGGTTCTTACCCGCAAGAACAAGACCAGTCAGCAGGTTTACTTCGCCCAGTCTGTTCCTTATCAGAAATGGATGAAGAAGTTCAAACTCTCGGTGAAAGAAGATCTTTGCGGATGTGGCAACCTGATAGAACAGGACAATACGCCGATTGCGGATATCGACCGTACACCGAAGATTACGAAGGATTTCTTCGTGCAGCCGAAGGCGGAAGCCAAGAAGGTAAGAGCCGAAAAGGGTGAAGCTTATCTCAGCTTTGTAGTTAACAAGAGTTATATTCTTGCCAACTTCCGTGAGAATGCTACTGAGCTGAAGAAGATTACTTCCACCATCGACCTGGTGAAGAACGATAAGAACGTTGAAATCACAGATATTGATATCCACGGTTTTGCTTCGCCTGATGGTTCGTATGCCAACAACAAGCGCCTTGCCAACGAGCGTGCAGCTGCCCTCCGTAAATATGTGAGCAGCCTCTACACCTTAAACAGCAAGCTCTTTACCTATCAGGCTACACCGGAAGACTGGGAAGGATTCAAGAAGAAGATTCAGGCTAGTCATCTGGCTGATAAGGAAGCAATACTCGAGATAGCTAACTCCTCGCTGGCTCCCGACGATAAGGACCTGAAGATCAGAAAGCTCCATCCGGCAAGTTACCGCTACATCCTGGATCATATCTATCCTCGTCTCCGTCATAGCGACTATACGGTAACCTACACGGTTCGTCCGTTCAGCATCGAAGAGGCCAAGGAGATATTGAAGACCAAACCACAGCAGCTTTCTCTGCAGGAGATGTTCCTGGTGGCACAGACTTACGAGCCGGGTTCGCCAGAGTTTAACGAGGTATTCGACATCGCCGTCCGCCTCTTCCCAGATGATGAGACAGCGAATCTCAATGCCGCCTGCACCGATTTGCAGAAAGGTGATCTTACTTCTGCCGAAAAGCATCTTGCCAAGGCAGGCAACTCGAAAGAGGCAGAGCGTGTAAGAGATGTCTTCAAGCAGATAAAGGAATTGGAATAACAGAAAATTAGAGAATAACGATTATAAACAAGCTTGACTTTCAAAGATTATGAAGATTAAACATTTATTTGGCTTGGCTGTCATCGCAGCTATGACAGCAAGCTGTTCAAGCAATGAGGACCTGGGAACCGCAGGTACTGGTACTGGTACTAATGAAACTGGTGTTGGTTATGCTACTTTCACCATCAACTTGCCTTCGGTAAGTGGAACTCGTGCAGCAGATACTGGTGGTGCAGAAATGGCTGAAGGAACACCAGAAGAGTATAAAGTTAGTAACGCAACTGCCCTCATCTTCCAGAAGTATGGTTCAGATGAAGGCTCTTACAAGTTTGTTGAGAGCGTAACTTTACCTATAGATGGATGGACAGACGATTCCACACCTGGTATCACAACTACTTCTAAAAAGCTGGTAGCAAAGCTTACCAATGTGGATACCAAGAATGATTATAGTGTTTTGATTTTGCTTAACAATAAAAATGTTAATTTGCCTACTGTAGGTCAAAGTTATAATGATTGGAATAGCAAAAACATTTTGACTCCTTCAGTTACTGATTGGGCTGGTTCTGATGGCTTCTATATGGCTAATGCTCCGTTGAAAGGAAGTGCTGCCTCACCTGCAACTTTGGTTCCTATTGACAAAAATAAAATATATGCCAGCGAGACAGAAGCAAATAAACCTACTAACGATTGTGCTGCAACAGTTTTTGTAGAGCGTGGAGTAGCAAAGATGACAGTTGCTGCCCCTGGAACAATAACTGTTAAGGACAAGGCAACCACAAAGCCTACAAAGAGTCAAGTAACATTTAGCAATTGGGCTTTGGATATCACAAACAAGAAGACATTCGCTGTTCATAATATTGATGGCTTGAGCAAAGATTTCCCTGCTATTTGGACTACAAAACGTTTCACTGGTACTAACAACCGAGTTTATTGGGGTACGGATCCTAACTACAATTTGGCTGGACTCAATACTGCAGATGCTGCCAAAAGAAAAGGAGAATTCAATTTTATCACTGCTCCAAGTGAGATTAATAAAGACTTCACCAACACCACCAACACCAATCCGGTATATTGCTTAGAGAACACCTTTAACTTGGCAAACATGTATCAGGGTCAGACAACCCGCGTTATCTTCAAAGCAACATATACTCCTAAAAATGCTACTGGTGATAGCCTTGCAGAGCCAGATGGAACTTTCTACACCATCGGTAATATGACAACTATCCTGAAAGCAGCAGACTTGAAGAAAGCTGTAGATGCAGCAGCAACTTCAGTTCTCTCAGGTTGTACAGTTGACTATACAAATCTCAAGACAGAAGGTTCTCATGTGATTACCTTGGCAGATATCAAGGATTCTACTGGTACAACTCTTGTTGCCGATAAAGATTATAGTGGTAAGACAGGTACAGAAATCGTTAAAGAGATTAATGATAAACTCGGCTTGATTGATGGAGCAGGACATGCAGAAGCGATGGTTGGTATCAATACCTATCTTAGGGGTGTTACATATTATATCGCTCGTGTTAAGCACTTCGGCTCATTGACTCCATGGAACTCAGGTGAATCTTATGGAACAGATAACGTCAAGTATCTTGGCCGTTATGGAATGCTCCGTAACAACTGGTATGACTTGACTGTTGGCAACGTCTATGGCCCTGGCTACCCTGGTGTACCTCCAGTAGACCCAAATCAGCCAGATGATGAGAATGAGAAGTATCTTAGCGTCAGCGTAAAGATCCTTTCTTGGGCTAAGCGTTCAGACATAGTTGATTTGTAATCCATTACACATTATTATATATAGCTCAGCCGCTCTAGCGCTAAGGAGCGGCTGGCTATCTCGGAAAAATAAGAATCTATTTATACACTTTACTTTTTCATAAAACAGATAAGCATCATGGCAAACAAGAAGTTTAACAGTTGGATCAAGAATATATGCATGGGATGGGGCTTCATCATGGCCGGCAGCCTGCTAGCAAGCTGCAACGACTTGATGCACGACGACCTGCCTCCTTGTGACATGGGTGTTGACTTGCAGTTCAAGTACGACTACAACGTGCAGCGTGCCGACATGTTCAAAGATCATGTGGGCGGACTCTGCGTATTCGTATACGACGAGCAGGGCAACTTCATTGCTCGCCATGATGCCTATAACGATGCGACATCACAGCCGCTCAAGGACCCTAACTATGCCATGCGAATCAATCTGGAACCGGGCAAATACAGATTCGCAACCTTCGCCTTCCAAAAGAAATACGAAGATGCACTTGCGCAGCCAGGTGCCAAATTCCAGATAGCTCTGCCACAGCAGGGTGACAACATCACCGCCCTCCATGCCCGTCTCGACCGCGAACAGGGCAAGGTGAACAACCAGAGCCAACCGCTCGATACACTCTGGCAAGGACTCAGCAACGAACTGGTTGAAGTAAAAGACCTGCAGGTTACACGCCATACCATCGGTCTGGTTCGTGATACTAAGCAGCTCACCATCAGCCTGCATCAGACCGACGAGCCTGCCAACATCAATGCCGATGACTTCAGTTATCAGATAACCAATGCCAACGGCGATATCAGTTACGACAACTCTCTCCTCCCCGACGAGGAATTGACATATACCCCATACTACACCTGGACCACTGAGTTTAAGGATACCGAGGGCAATGTAAAGGAGCGCACCGCTCATGCCGCCCTCATGTTCTCCCGACTCATCTGGCATCCGGCAGAAGAAAACGACAAGAACGCCATCCTCACCATCACGAACAAGACTACTGGCGAAGAGGTGGCACGCATCAATCTTGCAGACTTTCTGGCTCAAGGCCGTGGCGCCTTCGAAGCCCGCCATTATTCAGAGCAGGAATTCCTGGACCGAGAGTACGACTACAAGCTCGACTTCTTCCTCCAGGGCAACCAGTGGAAGTATGTGCAGCTCAGCATTTCCATCCTGGATTGGAGCAAGCGCATCCAGCGTGTCGATTTCTAACCGTTTCAGGTGTCAGAGCCCCTTCCGGGCATTTAGCTCATAAGAGTATTTGACTTTAAAAATTAGAAACAATGAAAATACGAGATTTCATTTTAAGTTTAGTTAGTTGGTTTATATTGTTGGTTACAGTAAGTTGCTCTGACGAACTTGGAGGCGAGCGCACTCCCATTTCGTCAGAAAGCAACTTGCATGTACTCGTGCCAACCGTGCTCAGCAGCCGCGGCACCAATCCCGACGATGCTTCCGGCCTTCCTACCTATAATGCCACGGTAGATGAATGCCAGATCAACGACCTGACCCTCTATGCTTTCCCTACAGGAAATGAAGGCAAGCTCCTGAAAAAGACGCTCCCTGCCCCACTAGCTTCGATGATGCTGGAGCAGCATGTAGCTAACTATCAGCTCAATATCGAGCCGGGCACTTACCATATCTATGTGGTTGCCAATATGAACAAGGTGTTGAGTGGTAAGACTATCCTAACAGAAGATGATCTCAAAAATATAGTACTGAACTATGTAGCTGGAACAGAATCGGGAATGCCGGTTTCTACAAACATCCCGATGATTTATGAGCCAAAGGATGTGAACGGTAATATCATCGATACAAAAATAGAAAAAAGTGGTGATAAATATACCGAGGTGGCAGCTAACCTGAAGTTTACATGCGTAAAGGTTAAGCTCAACCTGCTTTTCGACCCTACTGCTGAAGGTTCTGCATTCAAAGGCAAGAGCTATCGCATCAAGGATATTCTGGCTCAAAAGCTTTCTCCTAGCACCACGCTGAGTTGGAATGGAGCATTTAGCAATTCTAATGTTAGCACAGATTATGCCAAAGGTTTTGAAAATGAAGTTTATGCAACTCCTTCTGAGGCAAGCAATAAGGGTGGTTATTATAAGGCGGGAGACTGGACAGAGCAAGCAGACAATGCCAATGTGAATAATAAGGACATCATCACCCTTGTTCAGGGTGCTACTCCTACAGCTGCTCCACAGAGTGCCGCCGATAAGTGGCTTTTCCAAGGCACTTACTATCTGCCTGAGCGTTATATCGCCAATGCCTCTCAGCAGTCTACCCTCAAAGTTAATGGCTTTGTGAATGGTAGCTTTGAGAACAACTATACGATTAATCTGGGACATCGTCAGGACGAGAGCCCAACTTTCACCGAAGTTCCGACCTTCCCTCGTGGCACCTATTATGAGATTATCGGCAACATCAAGAGTCTGGGAAACATGACTCTCGACTGTAATGTGAGCGTAAAGGACTGGACTCCTGTAACGATAGATGCCGACTTCAACCATACTACTTTGTGGGTAAGCAAGACGAAGGCGAGCGTAACATCTACCACGACAGACTCCATCGACTATGAGTCGAACGTAATGCTGACAGATGCAGATTTCGGTTGCGATGAAAAGGTAACAACATCCAGTGGTGAGAAAGATGTGATTGTGTTGAGCAAGCTAGATGCAGTGAAGAATCATAGAATCACATTCAAAATCAACGAGGACATTAAGTTTTCCGACTATAATAGAAAGTACAAGGGTACGGCAAAGGTTTGGATTAAGGCTGGTAACATCAAGAAGTATCTCGATGTAGCCTATGATGCCTCTCCTTATTTTGAGGTAAATCCACAGGAAGTAACCATCTATTGGAATAGCGACAACAATACCAAAGTGGTACAGTTTAAGACCAACCTCGGCGGTTTGGCTTTCACCAATAACGTAACCTCTTCCTCCGTAGGCAAGTCAAACATTAAGGCATCTTGCGATAATCCTGAAACTCCAGAAGGAACCTTCAAGATTGAGGCAACCAGTAACCCTGTTACCACGACAGTACATTACCTCACTGTGCAGCCAAAGGAATCTGCAGAACGCTTCAACTTTGTCAAGAAAATCAAGGTAACGGTAAAGCCTGCAGTAGGTAACTATCGTATCAACTTCCGTGCCATCAACGACCGCACACATTATAAAGGAGGTAATGGAACTGATAATTATGAGGGTACACCTGAAGAAAAAAAGACTCCTAATGGAACAACTGAAGGAAATACCAACTGGGCAGATGGATGGTATGATTTAAAGGATAAGGAAGTTTACATACCTAACCCAGACCATCATTATACCTATGTCTATACCCAGATTGGTGAGACAACCGGAACTGAAGTCAACTCTAAAGTTTGGAAATTTACAAGAAACTGGCCTGGTGATAAAATGGTTGCGGATTATACGAATGTGGGTTGGTATTACGTGGACTTCAAAGAGAATGAGAAGTCGAATGAGGAGTTGAATGAGAATGGTGCTACGGGAGTAAAGACCATCAAGCCTGGTGAAACATTGATTATATTCAGTAACAATACCAATACGGAACGAGGTTATACGCTTCATCGTTGCACTCACCACTTGGAGCCGGGTATTCCTCTCTTCGACTATGAGGATCGAGAGGGTTGGATTGTCTATGATCCAACATCAGATCCTACTTGGAACATATATGATGCCATGCCAACTATTGAGAACATCAAGTTTACCATTTACACCAAATTCCAGACTTACGGATGGTTTAAGGTATATGGTGTCGCCAATGGCAAAAATGGTGATGACAATAATAAAGAGCGCGAGTCTTTTACCATCTATGATACAGCGGGTAAAAGTTGGTCATGCGATAATTTGAATAATGGTTGGTATAAGACTGAGATTACCCTCAAGGCTGTTAAGGGAGACCACGAGAAGGACATCAGAATTATGAGAGATAAACAAATCTCTGACGACAAATCCATTCTCCTTTTCAATGGCAACAGCTATGAGAAGCATAATGACACAGGCTATTACGATGGCTCCTCTTGGCACGCTGGCAAACCATCTGAGGTGAATTAAATAAGATTAGAATCAGATTTGAACACTGTTATAAATCAGTTTAAGCAATGAAGAAGATCAAACATTTAATGATATGGATAGGATTGCTCCTCAGCCTTGTTTCCTGCAAGGATACGATGGAGGCTATCGGACTCGGCGGGGATGAAATCCCTGCCGAGGGACTTGTCTTGAACCTTCAATTGACCAACTTCACCAAGCAACAGATTGGTACAAGAGCGGGGGCCTCGGAGACATTCAATTCGCTCTGCGCTGTATTCTATGGAGATAATAACGAATACTTAAGCAAGACAGATTGCAGCAAATCTACTTTATCACAGCAGTCTGATGGCAGCTACAAGGTAAGGATAACCAATGTACCTGCTGGTACCAAGAATGTACATCTTGTAGCCAATGCCAGCGACATGACGGAGAGAGAGGCACAAAACTTGCAGTCTCTCACTGCTGCTAAGGAGAGAGACCCTCAGCTTGCTGCCCCTATCTGCTGGGGTAAAATTTCAATAGATAAACTTTTGGAAGCTAATCCTTCAGTGACGATGTTGCGCCAATGCGCCAAGATAAGTTTGGAGATAGACAATAGCATCCAGAGTAATTTCACTAATGCAGGCTTGTATGTCTATAACACGGCAACCAAGGCAGCCATAGCTCCTGCCAAATATATTGAGCCTACGACCGATGACTTGGCAGAATCTACCGTTCTCAGAACGGAAGACAACCCATTGGGCGGCGGTACCGCAACCACCGTGGCAGTAAATGAAACTTCTGCAGGCAAGGCAATGGTGATTATCAAGGCGAATTATAAGGATAGTGTAGGATATTATAAGGTGGCACTCTACAAGGATGCTAAAGAGAAAATCCAATATGCCTTGCTCCGTAACCACCATTATACCATCAAGGTAACCAAGGTAAACGACTATGGCTTCTCTACGCTTGAAGAGGCTAAGAAGAGTCTGCCAGAGAATAGAGTGGAAGTAGAGGTGCGGGACGATAACCCAGAAATCACCCAAATGATAGCTTGCAAAGACTATGAACTGGGAGTGAGCGATTATCAGGAGGTAGATGCAAACACAACAGAGGCTACCGTAACCATTGTTACTACCTTGCCAAAGGCAACGAGTAGTGATAGTGCGCTATATAGTGTCAAGAGAAATGATTCTTGGATAACCGATTGTCAGCCAGAGACCGTGAATGATATACCAGAGACAAACAGATCTTCTAAAGGTAAGAAATATACCTTGAAGCTTACGCTTGAAAAGAATAACCAATCAGAGAATCCACGTACAGGCACCATCACCGTTACTTATGGCGACCTTTCTCTTGATATAACCATCAAGCAGGCTGGTTTTGATTTTAGAAGAGAGGATTCTGCTAGAATCGTAACCATGCAGTATAATAACTTCACCGTAGCTGCCAACTATTTCAAGTGGTTGGATAGAGATGTGCAAGGCATCACTCCTGAAGAAATGCAAGGGGCTGTGAGAAATGATGGTTTGCATTTCTGCGTGGGAACAGCCGATATCACGTATCTTATCCCTAAACTTAATGGTGATCAGATTACTAAAAAGGATGATAAAATCAAAGTGGAAGAAGATAAGGATAAGGGTAAGTGGAAGGTAAGCCTTGCCAATACTACGGTAAATGAAGATTTGTGGAAGGCTTCATTTACCATCAAGAACCAGGCTGGCATCGAGATCACTTATCCTGTTTATCATACTGGTATCTTCCATAAGATAGATGAGAATTCCAAGGTATATAAGGATTATCAGTTGGCAGAAAACGGAGATAACAAGAAGAAGGTGAAGGGCTGGTTCTATTATGGTGTGGTAAAGGTACAGGGAAAAAAGGCCGATGAAACCACCACTACTTATTATATGTTAGACCGCAACCTAGGTGCATCCAACAATGGTTACTATGCCCCAGATGTGGTGGCACTGGCAAAGAACAAGAAAGCCATTGGTGGCTATTTCTGTATCTCTGAAAAAAAGAGCACCAGCGATGCCACTCAGGATCTCTCCAGCACCTTGGCACCAACAGGCTATACCATTCCAACTGATGCCGTGTTCGAAGAATTAGTTAATGCAGGCAATCTGGAGGTGGTACCACAGTCCACATCGTTAGGAGAAACCTACAACTGCGTGCGTATCAAGACGGTGGATTCCGAGTTGCCATACATCTATCTGCCTATGGGTGGATTCTTGGAGGGCGAGAGCCATAAGAACCCTATCCATGTAAATCTCTGGACCAAGACTTTGCTGTCAGGTACGCAGGGCTTCGGTACCAACAGTCCTGAATATGGTTTCTGGTATAGATACTTTGATGTTTACAACAAGAGGAAAGGATTATCCAATATGAGATTCGTGAGTGGTAGCAATGGCATGAACAATGGCCGCTACAAGGCGATGCCAATACGCCTGGTTCTGAAATAAACATCAGATAAGTGATAAATACAATAACATCTTTTACTTATATATAATTAAAGTATAAAAAACAGCTGTTTTACAAAGAAGAGGGTGTGTCATAAGCCACACCCTCTTCCTTGATTCTTAGCTTCACTCAAATCTGCAACTTCATTTCATCAATACGAACGCCAAAATCATCCATATAGCGCTTGTATATATAAGAGGCAACTTGTAATATTTCCATCATAGTCATTATTCATCTTATAGTTTATTGCCGCAGAATTCCGCTTTTTTATTGAAACCGCCAAAGAAAATCAAAATAAATCTGCAAGTTATCTGCAAATTACAACACTAAGAAATTCACAATAAATCAACAAAATCCCCCGAATATGAGTTGTAAACTATTAACTGTAAACTTTCCTCTCCCGGCGGTCCCATCCCGTACAATCTGGCGAGACCTTTGATGGTCCGCCAACCTTAGAGCGTAGCGGTTCCGAGCGACGAGGAGGAGCGGTTTCCTCCCTCTTCCCTGAGGGTGAGAGGGTCGGGGTGAGAGGTGGAGCCTTCCTTAAGGGTAAGGAAGGACGGGTAGGTTTTCGAAAAAACTACTCCTTTGCCAAAGAAGAGACAGAGCAATTCGAAAGTGCATACCCTCCAATCACCCCATAACAAACTAGCGGTATAAGAAAGGCAATCGCCATACAGCCCGTTGTATCCGCAATATACCCCATGATTACCGGAGCAACCGCTCCACCCACTATTGTCATGATAAGCAATGAAGAGGCAAGTTTGGTCTTTGTACCCGCATCCCTCAATGCCAGCGAGAAGTTAGTCGGAAACATGATGCTCTGATACAGGGCGAAGAACGCAATGAGAGTTAAGGTTCCGCTGCATACCACTACAATCAATGTAGCAACAAAGGTGAGGATGGCACAGACCAGCAGAACCAGCGCCACAGAAAGCACGAAGATACCCACCAGGCCATGAGGAATGGCAATGTTGACACCCGAGAACAGAAGCTGTCCGCCAACCAGCGGTCCTACAATCCATCCGATACCATTGAGCGACTGCGACAGGTTGATTCTGCTTCCCGGTATGAACATCAGAGCACCGATACCGAAGAGAACCAGTCCTGTTATCACTCTCCTCCTGTAACCCCACTTCCGGATAATCCATCCGGCAGGCAGCGCCATCAGAAAGTAGGCACCATAGACAGCAGCCTGCGTCAAGGCCGACATCGCCTTGCTGATATGAAACGACTCCTGGAAATGCGGATTCAGCACTTCGAGGATGCCATGGGCAAAGCCCCACATGAAGAAGAGACTGCTCCTTACCTTCTACCACACTGCATCCTGGTCTTCTCGGTTCCATCGGAATCATCACCAGGTGGTCTTCCAGGAAACGGAGGGTCATCTCATCCTGCGTACTCTCTATCTTCTCCGGCCAGAAGTTATTGTCATAATAATGACGCACCAGACCGGGAACACAGATACCGATAGAATCCTGGGCACCCGAGATGATACCATCATGATGCTCCGGATTGTTCTCGAAGCAGACCAGAATGTAGCAGGTCATAGCAATCGCTTACAAAAACTTTCTTCTTCATTATGATTATCGATTGATAATCGAAGTGCAGATAGTCATCCTCATCCAGCTGATTACCTATCTGCATCTCGATAAACATAAACAGAGTTATTTCAATTAATTATTTGATTAATTTATTTTTTATATTTTAGCCTCCAGAAAAAGTGCCAAGTACGGAACAATGGTTCACAAAGAGCCTCACCAGGATAATATCGAACGAAGTGCATATTTCTCCATATCTTCAGGAAATACTTCTTCCCCATACTCTGATGCGTAAACCCAGCATACTTCGTAAAGTGTCTATCGAAGTTACCACCATCCAGTATCTCTGCCAACAGCAACCTCCCACGCTTCTCATCCATCGGAGCTATCATCTTCTCCTCAGGTAATCCCAATGCCTCATGCAGCACATACATCACCGCCCCTGCAAACTTCCACAATCCCAACTATTTCAAATCCCGCTGCAACGCAGCCAAATCCGTGAGATTTGTGAGATCCGTGTGCCACTTCACAACAACAAAGTAGTAATCGAGAAGCTGTCTCAGCCCAATTCCTTCCGTATTATCTCCCCTATCCATCAGGTAATGTTACTAGCCAACAACAGAAAGAATATCATCAGGCGATATACCCATTCTTGTTATTGCCGAGATTTTGTGCCCACCATTAGCGTTTAAAGAATGACCACAATGATAAAGCGTATCATCAATGACAAGCCAACGATCATGGGACTCCTTACTCCATTTTCTGATACCAATATGAGCATCAGGGAACAACCTATCATGCTCCTCCATCAATCGTTGCATTCCCTGACCGACACCTACTGTATAGATAATTGCTTCCACTCCAGATTTTCTAATGTTCAGAAAGTCAAGAGTCAAGGCTGATACATATGCATCAATGACTATAACACGATGGGATGCAGAACGAACCAAGTTCTCCAAAGCCACACGTGCAGTATAGAAATCACCCTCAAAGAAAACCATTTCTGCAGGAGGTGTAGATGTACGAATAAAGAAGTCAAGCTGTTCCTGCTGTGCTGCCTGTTTATCTTCAATACGTGTCATACGCAGACTATGCTCTTCCAATCGAGAATCAAACTGTCGCTGCATCGCCAATAGTTGCTGGTTAACAGAATAACCTTTTAACAAATAATTATTTAAAACACGAGTTGCCCATCTACGAAAGGCCGTAGCATTGATGCTATTTACACGATAGCCAACAGAAATAATAGCATCAAGATTGTAAAACTGCGTTTTATAGGTTTTCCCATCAGCCGCAGTATGTTCCAAAATGGAACTAACTGAATTCTGGTCAAGTTCACCACTGTTGAAGATATTTCTCAAATGCTTTGTTATAGCTGGTCGTTTTGTACCGAAAAGGTCAGCTATTTGCTGCTGAGTAAGCCATACAGTATCATGGCTTGCATCAATCTTCACTTGAAGAGAGATGCTTTCATTTGGCTGATAGAGAACAATTTGAGACTCATCAGTAATCTGTATGTTATTATTGTCGTTTGCCATACTTGTCATTATTTACAAATAATAATTTCCAAAGTTACGACTTTTTTATCAAACCACCAAATAAAATGACTAATTCTTTTGTATTTACATTGGAAATCATCATATTTCAAATAATATGCCCTATATTTACTCATAGAAAGACGATAGCCATTGATTAACGGCTCCTTTGTCTTCCAATCTAAGAAGTTCTTCCTCTTCTGCTTTAGTAAACTTAGGAACACCAAAGTTTTTGATGTTTGAACCATTCAGCGAATAATATCCTGATGTGTAAGGCTTACTGTTAGCTACAACATAGTTCCAAAAAATATCAGACTCCAACACCTTCTGCAAAATCTTCATCTTTCGCATATCATCACCCACGAACGCCATACCATTGTATAACAGCAAGTTTGAATTTTCTACAATAACGCAGTTTAATGGCTTATTAGCAATTTTCGGGAAAAACATCTTGATTGCAGGCATTACCAACGATTGCGTCCGACCATAAGCATACCATGCTGGATAATCCCCAACCTTTCCTTTATCTCGTTTATCCAATGTTTCCCTTTGAGATTGCAGATATGAATACGCACAAGGATATTTTGCTTGTATAACCTCCTCTTTAATCAAAACAGCCTTACCACTCTTGTCAATCACATAAGGAAATATAGCCTTATGAACAAGATCAACAAGAGCCTTTTCTGAATTCAATTTATTAGAATTCACGATGTCTTTACAGAGAGTCTTCTCTATAGGATAGCTCACGTCTTCTTTTTCTAGATAATAAAACTTATCATCTTCCTTGTTGGGCAAGAATATATAAGTCTTATTACTCAATGTCGCAATACCATGGCGAGTTTGGCAAAACTCAAACAAAGGTGTGCCAACAGACTCTATTTTATTAGCCACTTTATTTTGATTCAAGTTCCATCCTTTCTCTGCATCCAGCAAATTCCAAGGTATGTCCTCATAATGCATTCGCTTGGTAAGCTTCACCTGCTCATCACAACTATAATGGAGAGCTTTGCTCTTTTCCTTTTCCAAGAAAAACAAACAGGTATAAGTACTTTTACCCTTAAACACTTGATACCCCCGAAAATCAATAATATGAATATCAAACTGATTATCAACGAAAAATGCCCTCAGCTTACGAGCATTCAAACTCTTCAGAAAAGAATTCATCGTAATATACCCTATCTTCCCCTCATCATTCAACATCTCCACAGCAATCTGGAAAAAAGGAATGTATAAATCAGTAGAACCTGAATCACATACCTCATACCATTTAGTCTTCAACCTGGTATCATCCTCCATATTTCTACCACAGACATAAGGCGGATTACCCACGATTACATCAAAGTGGTCAAAATTAGAGTTCCATTCATCCGACTTGAAATCCAACGTATCAGCACACAACAGATTGAATTCAAAATCTACGACTTCACCTTCTGTCAAAGCCAATAGATTTAAAAGTATCTGACACCTTTCTATAGAATAATTCTGGATATCTATGCCATAAATACATCTTTTGAAAATATCTCGATAAGGCATTTTTGTAGTCCTATGAATCATTCTGGCAGCGTCCATCAGAAAGCCTCCACATCCACAAGCAATATCAGCTACACGAATTTGTAATAAGTCTGTGTTCTTACGAAGACAAGCATCAAGTATATATTTTCTGATTTTCTTGGGCGTATAGATAGCCCCCGTCACGATTCTATCCGATGGAGATATAACAAACTCAAAGAGCTTGATCATATCCTCCAAGTTAATCATCTTAACATTTTGCTTATCAAGAAAGGCAAGTACCTTTCCTAACTCCTCATAATCTTTGTCGGTTTCAGAGATGACATATCTTTCTATAAACTGATTATACGCCTCTACCTCATTATATATAAGGTATATAGACACGAAGATTCTGTTAACCAAGAAAGGGTCTTGTGGTAAATTACGTTTCAAAAACGGAAATATTAGTTGCAACATTATCAAAAACTTCTACAGATTACTTCTCAAGTATTTTTCGTATTTGCGATACTCTTTATACAATTCCAAAAGAGTTCCATCACAACTTAAACCTATTGTTACTTTTTCCAACTTTTTAATTTTAGCATCCAATCGATCCAAATTCCAACAGATAGCATATCGAGCAAGATTCAATTGCAAATGCTCCACCATATAGCATCCCTGTGGAGTCTTACCAACAATATACCCATTATCATCACGTTTAAAATGCAGATTGTAATCTACATCACATGGATCCAAATAGTTAGGATTATCATCCTCCCACTTCTCCCTATTCACATATGAACAGCAATATACCAAATTACTATATTCCGATATAAGCTGAGGATAGATACTCTTAGGTTTAAAATGGTCTATTTGGAAATTACGCTGCCCTCCAAACCAATGATCAGAACAATCCGTATAGCCGCATTTATGATTAAAGTCATCAGCTAAATATGGCTTATATCTATTATACTGAGCATAATGCTTTGTAAAAGTTCGCTTAGGTGAGATATTACGAAAAGGATATGTCATACTATTCAAATTTACCAATCAGTTGGTCAACCTTATCTATTAAAGAATTCAATCGATCCATATTAGACAAATGTTTCATTTCATCAGGAATAGCCCCTGTTGTGTCAATCGTTTTCTCCAAAAATGAATCTAATTCTACGATATGTTCTTCATCTTTCACATTAGCCTTACCAGATTTTCTTTTTTCCAAAAGGACAGACAATTCCGCTTTTGCATTCTTTATTCTTGCCAAATATTTGTCGATTTGACTTTTCACTCGTTGAGCAAAAGGAACCTTACCACAATCAGATGAAAAATGCAAATTCTTCTTGATATATACAAAATTCACATCATCAGAATCTGCTACAGCATCGTCATCATAAGAAGTAATAACAAAGCATGGGAAGTCACACTTCTGCAATTGAATTTCTTTAAGCAATTCTATACCATTATAGCATACATTATATTTTATATCTGTTTTTTTATCATTTAACTGAAAATCTACAATAATAGCATTCGGTTGCCATTGTTCAATCTCTTCCAGCATTTCATTTAAAGTAGAAGATGGAAACACACATCGCACATTAGCCTCGGGCCAATACTTCTCAAAGTGATTTTCGAACTCATCATGCTGAGTCGATTCCTCATCTATAAACATTATTTTATATTCCATAATCATCGTTTATATTTAATTGGAAATATGATTTGAACCCCAAAGCCTTCCCTTGGCGTTAACAAGATAACACGAGCATCATTATCCTCAGATATCAACTTTACAAGCCACATACCTAATCCCGTACCGATTTCTTCTCCAGTACTTGTACTACGCTTAGTTGTAAAAAGAGGTTTAAAAATATCTGTTGGATTTACTATTTCGTCAGAAAGTCCAGGTCCGCTATCACGATAAGTAAAGACTATTGATTTTTCATTTTGTTCAACACAAACAGTTATCACTCTATCACGATTCTCCCTAAGCCGAATAAAAGCCTCAACAGAATTTGAAATCAAGTTGTAAAATATACTATCAAGGTCTATTTCAAAAGCCCTAATAGCAACATCAGCCACTCGATCATGCAAAAAATGTATATCACGTTCTCCAAAAATCCCAGCCCAAGTCTCTTCCAATTTTTCAAAATAAGCCACTAAGGCTACTGCCTTTCTTTTACGTTTATCCTTTTTTACAATATCTGTGGAAAAGCTAAACCAACGTTGCATTTTTGAATCATTCTCCTTAGCTTGATTTAATAGCATAAACGGATTCTTCCTTCTAACAGCAGGAAAATCTTCAATAGTTATCTTGCCATTGAGCAACTCCACTATATTGTCATAACGATTATCCAAATTAGCATTATACTTGCTCAAATCATGAGCAAAAGATGCCAGCATAAGCCCACTACTAGCTAACGCTCTCAGAATTCGCTGTTCTTCATGAAGTTGTTTAATCTCTTCATTCTTTTGTTCATTGACTGTTGCCAACAGATTCAATTGATAATCAAAAGAATTTTCATCGTCAGAAGCCACAGAAGTTAGTCTCTTCTTACGATGCTCCTCTATTATCTTATTAGCAAGTTCTTCGGCCTTTTCTCTATCCCTTGCAGCTCCATTGCGTTCTTGGTCATCTGCATCCAGTTCACGAGCTATTAATGATCTATCATCCTCAAAGATTCTTATAATCCCGATAATAATCTGTTTAAGTATCGCAAATGTCTTATTCTCCTGCAAACCCTCTCGGCTAGACTTATCCTCAAAATCAATATTTGCCAGACGAGATATAAGTATAGAGCCTGCAATATTTTCAGACTCAACACGATAACCACCCTGTTTTTTGGCAATACCAGCAGGACTGTTATTTTTTCTCATACCAATGCCTAGCCAATCAAAGGCAGAATCATTTTTTTCACCATATGGACGCACCCTAAAATTGTCTCTAAACAATTTTATTCCTCCAAATTTATCAAGCCAACTTTTACGCAGATTGTAAGGACATTGTCTATAAAAGAAACGAGCTTCATCATTTTTAGTAGCAGAGCGTTTCAAATAATAAAAGACAAAATCAAATGTACCGATTTTTGCCAAGACTCCATCTACATCTGAATCTCGGAATCCAGGTATAAGTTGTCCAAACGTACGAGTTGCATCCCAATATCCACGCATAAAGTCTTCTCGCCTATAGGGATGTTCCTGCTGATTTTCTCGATTATAGAAAGATAAAGGAATGGCTTCTACATTATATTCATTTCTATATATTCTAATATTAACATTCTGATCAGCATCTGCATGGGCAACAATTTTATAATCAAAATCATCGCAAAAGGAACTTTCCAGTTCTCCATACTTTTGCGGACTATCAAGAGACACTAAACTTATTGTAAAATCACGATTCTCACTAGGTGGAACCAACACCCCAAGATCCTCATATACATTTTTTATCGCCTCATCATCCCAAATGTCACGCAAACCACTTATTTTGAGAATCGTACCATGCGAAAGAGATTTATCCCCTACAAGTTTCTCCAAAGAAGATGTCAAGGGTAGTTGACGAAGGCAATCCATATATGTCAAATCAGAGATTCCCTCCAATTCCGCACTAACATGATCTATAGTTTTTTCTTTTCCTTCAAAATCATTCCAATTTACAATCCAATGATAGCCACAAAAATCAGATGCCTCATCATCTTCATTTTTGTCTTCATGCACAGTTGGATCAAAGAAAGTAAACATCTCACATCGTTCCCCAAGTTTATCAAGAGCAAAACGACCGATACCTTTTGCACCAGCTTTTACTCGACCACCATGAGTTGTAAAATGAGTTGACTTGTTGTCTGTGCCAATAGTCATCCAACAATTTCTAATGATAGAATCTGTCATTCCTTCACCAGCATCAATGATATACAGACTAGAATAACTCTGAAGATGCTTCTTGAGTACTCCTATTTTCTCAATATCAACATCTGGTCTCTCATAATAAGCATCCTCATTCAATTGATAGATAGAAGTCAACAAGCTTTCTTCAATCCCTAAGGACAAATACTTTTCATAAAGTTCTTTATCAAGCCTATTATGATACACACCATACCTATTGTCTATCAAAACTATAGAAAATGGACTATCTGCATCATAGCCATTCTTCACTAACTCGATAATGGCACCCTTAGCAGTAGCCACGTTTTCTCGACCAATTAATCGAGCTGTCCTTGCCGAGACTTTGAATGGAATTTTATCTAACATAACTATACCTTTAAACATTAACACATTGAGTTTTCATACCTCATTCTGGTAATTCATAAGAAGCTTCCTCATTACCTTTACTAACATTATTGTTATCATTTCTATAATCAGCAGAAAATCTATAACACAAAAGTTCTAATACTCTAACAGGTTTACATGCGAAAGAAAGGTAATCCAACAGCTTATTTACTAGCACTGTCTCAACATTATCTTGTGATTTATCAGCAGAAAAGAAGACTTCTTTATATACTCCATCATATCTAAAATCACACAAGTCCTTATTTTTGCTTCGTATTGCTTTCTTCGTATTTTGATAAGCAACATACTCTTCAGTTAACCGAACATCCAAGTACTTGACATAAACAGTCGAATACAACCAATTTATAACAATACGCATCACTATGGGAACAAGAAACACCAAAATTATCAATATTCTTGCCAAGAAAGTAATAGATACATTTTTAGAAATGGCAAAGTCTTTCATGCTCAAAATTTTCAGAGAAGCGTTAGAAGTCAAATATAGCCAAACAAATGCAGCTATCACTGCAAATATGTACCTAAACCAGACTTCCCACCATCTTTTCCATTCAAAAGCCCCTATAATATATAATCCAAAAACCATTGCCATATCCATTAATATAACAAAACAACATATACATTGATTCGTCTCTGACAGCAATCCTTCAAAGGCAAAATATATCAAAAGAGAAACACAGAGCATAAGATAAAAAGCCCCTTCTCTTCTTGCGCTTGTATCAATCTCAACAGACCTATTTTTTATTACATTTAGAAGTTCTTGCTGCTTTGGCGTACTCAAAGCGAAATCAAATTTTTTCAAGGCATTTTCCACAACAGCAAAGACATCCGGAGTCCAAAAGCGATTGAACATCATATTATCTATAGCAATTGTCACATAAAGAGCAGAGAAGAATTGTACTATAGTATTCAAATCACTTAACATAACTTACTTTTAAAAAGTTGTTCTATTATTTTTTGTGTTTCTTCATTGACGGTATATTCATATACACCTTCTACATTTTTATTACCATCAGAAGTTATCTTAGCCTGATAAGAAGGATAATCATTACCTTTAGATTCATTATTTTTCCAATTTAGAGGTCTTAGATTTTTCACATCATCTATCAAGGAAACATCACTTATGCTTTCTGACAATTTTGACTTAGGATAAATATGATCAATTTCCCAACCAAAAGGGGAAGTTCTATCTCCATACTTTTCTCTAATCATCCATGCCCCACAAGCATCCTTTCTATAACATTTTTCATTGTAGCCTTTAACTACTTGACCTTTATTCCATATCACATCAAGTCGTTCCTTATCATTTTTTTCCATATTTCCTTATTTTGTAAACCACCAATACAGCGTGCCCACTATTTATCAGTGGGTTAGCTGTACCTGGATTTTTAAAAAAAGTTTCGATTTTTTATTCTTTAACTTTAGGCAGCATGCTGAGGGAGCTCAGCGTCCTTGCCATCGTAAGCGTCCAAAAATGTCACAACGCCCCTATTTGCGGGATTTTTTGCAAAGCCCGCAAATTTCATTTTTATTTTTTTTCACTAAAAATTTCATTAATCCAAACAGATTGTCATCGGAAGCAGGTTCTCATAGTCCGTTCTACCAGATTTCACTGCTTTGAGTAAAGCCTTGAAATATTGTCTGAACGAGACTCCGACTTGCTTGCAAGTCTGGATAAAGGTATTGTACATTGCCGATCTCAATGCACCCTGAACACTACCGAAGAACAACGAGCCCTTTCGATTTACCAAATACCACATATAGGTCTTACGATGACCGAAATGAGTCTGGAATCACTCCCATGTCTCATCTACGTTTACGTTGGAACCAGGAGCCAAGGCTCGGTCCTTCAATGCTGGAAGTATTCAGGCAAGTGACTCAAATCGCACTTATGGATAATCGGCGTGCCAACTGTATGCTTATTATAAGTACGACCCTTACGAGAAGGACCATGATATATTGTCTTAGGAGTTGGTGCTCCCGGAGTTCCTTTACTAGAGTCTCTGTCTTCCGAAGAGTTATTAGGCTCTCCGGATTGAGATTTCTCTGGTTTCTCGCCATCAGGGTCTCAGCAGTTTTCAGTTTTCTCTTTGTATCAGTAAGCTCTTGCCTGTTTTCTTGTAATTGCTGAAGCTAAAGATAATTGTTGAGTCATAGTATAAATATTACTGAATATGCATTCCTTAGGTTCCTCAAATCTCAGTTTTACCACTGTGATTCAAGTACTTAGAGAATTCCGCATTACAATATTTCATATTTTTTATCCTCATCTCTAACAAAAGAGTGAGATTCATGATGCAAAAATAGATATAAATTATGGATTTCGCAAGTTTTTTATATCTTTTAACAGTAAGTTGAACTTCATACCTACTTTACTTTCACAAACTTACACTCCACGCTGCATGCCATTGCTATCAAGCCCTCTATCAACACTATGAAACGCTTGTCCTTCGCCCCCTTCACTCGCTGGTAATAACCAGAGATGCCAGCAAGTGGGCCATCGCCGATGACCACCCTTGCATTCTTCCGAAGCAGCCCCATCGTCTGGGGAGTGAGAAACTCGGGCTCGTCATAACCGTCCGACTCGTAAAGACGGATGAAGTCATCCATCTGTCTCTGTGGCACAACTATCGGAGACAAGGGATTTAGAATGAACTGCAGGATGTCCAGCCCCTTCTTCACCTTCATAATGCCATTGTAGCTGTCATGCACGAAGACAAAGTTGTGGATAGCCGGCTCCTCCCACGTCACGATTTCACCATCCCGAATCTCCTGTCTTTTCTTCATCGGGATAAAATTCTCTATATGGTGAGCATCCAAGAGTGCCTTGGCCTTCATCTCCCGTCGAAAAGGAGAACTCATCGCATACCACAAGATTTCATTGGGATCACAAGATAACCTCATACCGTCTTTTGTTTGTTTTCTAACAGCTTACTTCTCTTTAATAGCAGAGAGTAAAGTAAGTTCTTTATTTTTCTTGCCAACCTATCGTTATCTATTTTGACGATAGCAGCAAAATACAGTTAACTATAAAACACAATTTCTCATACCCTCTATAGTATCATCATAGCGTTTTATATACTTATCAACGATTTGGATAGATAAGTCATCAAGATGAGAGCATCTATTATAAATATCTCTCAATTGCATATTCCGAAGATTTTCTAAATCTTCAATAGAGTCAACTATAGTTTGAGACGGATTATCTATAACCTCATTGTTGACTTCAGATGTTTGAGTAGCCGTCAGTTTCTTTGGTTTTATCTGCTTTAATAACTGCCTGCAAGACATATAAGGCTGGTTTTGAGCTAACCAATTATAAACTGCAATAAGGCACGTCATCTGCTGTTTTTCTCTCACATCAAGTTGCTTGATCTCAACGACATCAACATAACCATCAAAAACCTGATGAAATAAGCTTTGCAATTTTTTCAACTTATCCTGTGCATCCAGCAATATCATCGTCATTCTTTGAACATCATTGATGAAGCCACCTGAAGGCTGGTAACACTGTCTGAAGAAGATTGTCAAATCAGTAGAATAATGAGAATACAAGGAGTTTAATTTCTTCAAATTATCTTTTGCACTTTGGTCTTCATTCTCCTTTTTGTTAATTTCATAACCTAATCCGAATCTATTTATTTCAGTTGCAGGCAATTCTATGTGAGTATTTAAAATCTTATCACACACATCATAAGAAACTTGATCCATTTTGGCATTGTACGCCTTTCCAACTCGATGAATGTCATCAATGCCTTGCCAATATTCTTTTATTACATCAACAAATAGCTTACGCAAAGTTATCAATTGATCACAATAAGCCTTTCTGGAAGGAAGAACATAGCTTTTTTCATACAAATGCACTATCATTGTGCGCGGTTCTTGCATATCATCAAGCGGTAACTTTTCTCTACTAATATGCTTTTCAAAAGTCAAATCTATATCTTCAAAAATCACATCTTTTATGATCTCTGAATGATATACATCTGCATTTGGAAATGCTTTTCTCAGCAAATCAATATGATGCATATTAATGCGATGCATTATATCCCCATCCCTATCTCCATTTCCAAATTGTTTCCCTGCTGAAAAATAGTCTAAGAAAGTAAGACATTTGACCTCATTTTCACAAATTTCAAACTCCAAGATATTATTTTGGATACGAAATTGCTTAACGAAGTTTTCTTCCAGCTGATTAAATGTGGCAGAATCATAACCAGCCAGTTTCAGACCAAGAAGAACATCTGCCATCTCTTCTAAATTATTAGGAACCTTAGCAGCCATCTTAAAATCAGCAAATTCTGGCTTATAAGAAAGCTGCAAATTACATATCGTTAAGAATTTTGCCAACCAAAAATAGTCTCGCCACTCTTTAGGCTTTTCCAAAGAGATAGAACTATCAAGCCATTTACATAAATAGAAATAGACCTCAGTCTGCAAAGAAAATCTTTTTCTTACATCATCCATAGTAATACCTATATGGCTTCCAAACAATTTATCAACAGATTCCTCAAGTTCGATTTCCGTAAAGTTAACAGGCACTAACACTTGCCAACAAAGAGGCGCAGTTTGCCTTAACCAATCAAACGCGGTTTGATTATTATCAATATAATGTTTAACTCCACACCACACCAATGTTCTTGCCACAATATACGCTTGCATAGAGTTTATCTTCTTACCCTCCAATTCACGTAAAAGAGAATCAGGCGTATATTTTCCTTCATCTATAAGGGCCATAAAAAACAGAGGACTTGTGTTTTCATTAATATGCTCGAATAATTCCATACCGATTTCTCCTAATCCATTTCTATAATTCCTAAATATCTCTTCAACTATGATATGAGTTCTAATGGGGTGAACATCAGAAAATCCTTCACCATTATACTCAAAGAATTCACCTTTCATTTGGTCTATACATCGAGACAGGTCCATTGGAGAAAGATGCCACAAGTTCCGAATGGCATTCACAGAGATATTTCCCTGCAAGACATTCGAGACAGATATATACTGAAGAAAGGAGGCATTTACATGATCAAGTCTTCCTATCTGTTCAGAGATTCTTGCCCTTAGAGGAACACCATGTGTCAAGAAATACACATATTCAAGCAATGTTTGAGGATGTCCGGATTCATTCCAAGCCTCTTCAAATATATCAATATGGCACAATCCTCTATCGCATAGATGATCAAAGATATCCTTTGCCTCAGATTCGGTTAAATCTAAGGCAAGAGTAGAATAATGAAGTTTCTCATTAACCTTGTTTTTACACCTATTCCAATCATCCTGCCGGATTGTTACTAAGCATTTAACAAAAGGAGTATCCTCTATTTCATTTACCACTTGAATCCATGAAGTATCGTATGGCAGCACATCTAAATAAACAAAAGCTTCACTCTTCAAGCCTTTCGAAATATCTTTGATGGTGGCAATAATCTGCGATATGTTATTTCGGTTTACATATTTAATCTCGTATCGTAAAGGAGTACCACAAATCTTCAAATAACGATATGCTAAACTACTTTTGCCAGAACCTGAGACACCCGTTATGAAAACAAGATTATTGTCTTTCAGCTTCTCATAGAGTTGTTGCAACTTTTCTTCTCTGACAACATCATAATTTTTGGCAATATGTATTTCCTTAGCAGATATACCTTGATAATAAGATATTTCAGAATTAACATCTTCCTGACAAACTGACTGAAAAAGTGGAATTACTGTTAGTCCAAATTGAGTAAAGAATTCCTTTTGACGCACAGAAAACGCTATAATCTGTCCTACCTGACAACATAAATCATCATAAGTAGCAGACATTTCATTTATCACAAGATAACAAATCCACTGAACCAAATAATCCTTTACTATTAAAGGATCAATAGATGGAAATCGATTTTTTAAAACGGATTCAACATAATTTTCCAACTCTCCTTGCGATTTAGACTGCCATAATATTTTTGCAGCAAGCTCCTTGGAAGAAGCATAATCCAAATGAAGAGTTTCCTCTTTTTTGAGCGACTTTACAAGAGAGGACACCTTCGTCAATCTATCAGAAATCACTCCTTTATCATTGCCATGTCCAACCGCCACGAATGATATTTTTACATTTGAATTTTCAGCTAAACTATCTTTACCACGAGAAAACAAAGAAGTAGATTTACCCTTGGAAAACAGATCAGAATACACGATTGTCCCAGAATAACACTTCACCTGTATGGTTTCGATAATTTGGTCATTCAAATATATGTCTAAATCTTCTCTTCCTTCGGGCACGAATACTTCTTTAGAATCAGCAGACTCTATCATTCTATACAACGTATAGAGATATTGAACATGATAACCAAAAACTGTTGATGAAACGGACATAACTATAACCTTTGTCTCAAATCTGATACTTAAAAATCAAGATCACAGCACCGAGTAGGGCGGTTTCCTCCCTCTTCCCTGAGGGTGAGAGGGTCGGGGTGAGAGGTGGAGCCCTCTTTAAGGGGAAAAAGCGATGCCAATGAGTGCAATGAAAGCTCGCTTTCAAATTGCCGAGTGCAGCTTGCTTTATCAAAAAAGAGGGACGGGGTGATTTTCGAAGATTTATTATTCAAAAATACATTTTTTGAGAAATCATTGACTACAAGGAAATAGTCAATGATTTGCCTCATTCCAATCCCTTCATCAAAGAAATGGTGATACAGATGCGTCAGCTGATAAACCACATTGAAAGCCGTCGTTGGTATAGCGATTTCTCCAATGCCATCTGGCAGGCTAACAACATTTGAGCATTGCAAATCCGCATTCCGTTTGAACCACTTCTGCAACCAGGTATGATAGATTGGATTATTCATGGAACAAGGAAAGAAATGCAACTCTACAGGCACACCATCCAAAGAAGTCTCCAGATGCTGCAGTCTGATATCATCTTCCAGTTCAAACTTCTTTTGAGCATACTCCATAATCCTCTCCCTACTGGCATTTATCCAAACATCAATATCTCCAGGAGTACGTGAATAAGGATTCGGATACATCAAGGCATTCCCCTGACCTTTCAGGACACAGCACCTCATCCCATCCTCTCTCAGCATAGCGAAGAGCTTACCAGCCACAGCATTCACCTTCATGTTCTGCCTGCGAATCTGTTGCGCCTTACCCATCCAAGACATCAGCAGTTCCCTCCCTATCGGGTTCATCTGTATATCACCATTACAGCGTCCCCACTATTTTACAAGTAGTTACACGTATCTGTTTTCGAAAAAAGTTATTTTATTA
>ENA-UEOT01000117-UEOT01000117.1-human-gut-metagenome-genome-assembly--contig:-NODE-117-length-43752-cov-7.654493_pt1 | contig 43752 bp, 35 predicted proteins | sample MGYA00242889_ERZ507894 | MGnify/ENA primary metagenome ERZ507894 (study PRJEB26167, sample SAMN06115419) | human gut metagenome | host: Homo sapiens | place: China:Anhui | collected 2015-03-06 | study... | reverse complement strand
GAGATCTCTTTACCCTGTTAGGTTTGCCCTTGCCCCCGCGGGTGTTCCGGGACTAGGTGCATCCCCGGGAGTTTGGGACACACGCGAAAAGCACTCCGGAAATGACCTTCGGCATGAAGTGGAGCCAGAACTCAATGCGGCCGTCTGCATGAAGCGGCCAGGCCTTGTTCACATAGAACTGATGTTCAAAGGCGAGATCGAACCCGTGAGGCGGATTGGTCCACAGCCAAAAAAGCAGCCAGGCGGGTACGAGCAGCCAAAGGACGATGTTCCAGTCAGCCGTTTTGCGTGCATAGGGCAAACTGAAGTCGGATGCGGAGCTGCTGCGGAACAGGTTGAAAATGGACGACATGATGAATCACAAACTGAGCGGTGACGCTCAGAGATTTGCGAGTCCTGACCCTCTCCGGACTCTGACGGTAGTGATTTTTCCTAATGGCCGTCAAGGTCGTGTAAAGCGTCCGTCAAAAGCCCGTCAAAAAAGAGAATTCCTGAGTGAAAACAAAAAGATCAGTAAACAAAATTCAGGGCCGCGAATGCCAACGAAGAAGGCGTCCCATAAAATGTTGTGCTGTGATGCGCGAACGACATGGAGAGTTCGTTTTGCGCATCTTTAGGAGACTTCAATAGCGCGAGGAACGAATGGCTAACCGCATCCTGGTCGTGGACGATAATTCTGATATTCGAGAAAACATCTGCGAATACCTGAACTTACGCGGCTATCAAACGATCGGCGCTTCGGATGCTGCATCGGCCGCTCAATTGATTGCCGAAGAAGACATTGCGCTCATTGTTTTGGATGTGGGGCTGCCCGGGGAAGACGGAATGAGCTTTTGCCGCCGGCTTCGCCTCTCGGGGTCTTCGATACTGATCCTGATGCTCACGGCGCGCGATGCCGTTGACGACCGCGTCGCGGGGCTCGAGTCCGGAGCGGACGATTACGTCATCAAACCTTTTTCGCTGCTTGAGCTTAATGCCCGCGTGGAAGCTCTTTTGCGGCGTGCGGGACGAAGCGGCGAAACTGAGGGCGGTTCAAAGGAACTGCAGGTGGGGCCCCTGGTGCTCGACCCGGATGCGCTCTCCGTTGAGCGCGAGGGCAAATCGCTTCGCCTCAACCCAACGTGTTTCCGCATTCTCACGGTGCTGATGCGGGCGAGTCCCCGCGTGGTGAGCCGAGAGGAATTGGAAAGCAAAGTTTGGTCTGACGGTGCGCCGATGTCTGATAGTCTCAGAAGCAATCTCTACCTTCTTCGGCAGGCGCTCGACAAACCTTTCAGCGTTCCGATGCTGAAAACGCACCCCGGTGCCGGCTGGTCTGTCTGTCCGCCCGAGAGGGTGAAGTGACAACCCTCATGCCGCTCGCTGGAATTGAGTGAGCGCCAGAGCATTTCATATCAACTAATTATGTTCGGCCGCAAAGCACGGCGAGACCCAAAATGACGAATTTGAGCGGCAGGAGCCGTGAAAACCTGCAGCTGAGCGCTGCGCAGGAGGAGAGGATTTCGCCCTCATCAGCCGCTCAGTCAGGGAGTTCCTATGAAGCGCAGGGGGGCTTATCCCAAGCGTCGCCTCAGGCGCGTGAGTAGCCGCGGCGTGACCTCCATCGGAAGCCGCCGAGAGGTCTTTCACAGCGCATCATGCTCGCGCTTACGGTGCTCCTCACCGGTTTGGCTGCGCTTTACTCCGCAGCGATGGTCGGCGTCATCGGCTACACCGAAGAAGAGCTGATTTCGAGCTTTCTTGAGGATGACATGGATTATGTGGTTTCGCAGATCGAACGAGGCGATACCGCAATAGGGCTTCCGCACGCTGATGTGTATGGCGACGCGCCGGGATTGAAACCGGTGCCGGCTCAGTTTCAGGACTGCCCGTTCGGGTTTACTGAAATTACGGAAGCGCCGGCTGTATTTGTCTGGCGGCGCGCATGGCAGGGCGGGAGCCTGATGATCGTGCGTGATCAGGAAGGGTTCGAAGAAAAGGAGCAGGAGCTCTTTATCCTGATGCTTGCTGTGCTCCTCGTGGTGTTCTTAGTCGGGGCTGCGGCCGGCAGAGGTCTGGCGGTGCAGGTGATGCGGCCGGTGGAAAAACTCGCTGCTGCCGTTCGTGCGGCATCGTCGCAAAATACTTGGAAGCCGCTTCCCAAAGAGCTCATCACCCGCGACGAAGTGGGGAATCTTGCTGCAGAGCTTTCGGCCTCAATGCATCGTCTGTTTAAAGCATTGAAGCGAGAAAAAGCTTTCACGGGCGACGTGAGTCACGAACTGCGCACGCCCTTGACCGTGATCGAGACGAGCGTGGAGCTCCTCAAGCTCACTGAACTCACTGCCGCCCAGCAGCGTCAGGTGGATAAGATCGAAAGGTCGTCCAAAATGATGCATGAGCTGGTAGAAGGGTTTCTCGCTTTTGCTCGGCTTTCTGAAAACGCGGGCAGCGACCGAGTGAGCGACGTGCTTCAGGCTGTCGGCCGCTTATGGATCCCGGAGGCCGCAAAGGCTGGCCGCGAGCTTGTCTTTCGCCAGGAAGACAGCTGTCCGGGGAGCTTTTCGCCGCTTCTCCTGAGCACTGTGGTGTCGAACCTCGTCAAGAATGCGCTCGCCTACTCGCATGAAGGAGAGATCGAAGTGACTGAGACGAGTACGGGCATCGTCGTTGCCGATCATGGCGACCCAATTCCTCCAGAGGAGCAGAAGCGGATTTTCGAACCTTTTGTCCGGGGAAAGACGAGTGCGGATACCGAACAGACGGGCTTTGGTCTGGGACTGTCCATCGTTTGGCGCATCTGTATGCGCATGGGTTGGCAGGTGAATCTTGCTTCGGGTCCCGATGGCAACGCCTTCACTGTAACGTTGGTGAGTCCGGCAGATGCTGCGGAGCCCGCGCACCGCTCCGATGAGCTCGGGTGAGGCACCCAATCTGGCATACGTCCTGCACGTTTGAATCGATGTGTCGGCTGAGCCCTATTCGCCGCGGATAAGTGGCCGGCCGGCATCAAAGTGCGAGGGGGCTTTCTCCATCCAAAAAACGCATAAAAAGGCATTGCTATTAAGCATTGGACATCACTGCTCTTGAAACAGAGAATGTATTCGCACGAACCAATCTGCGGTCTGTTCTTTTAACGGACCTCTCTCCTAAAGCGCAGCAGCACTGCAGGCGGCCGATGGTGCGCAGCGAATTATTGAAATAAGTTGGCATTTTAATTAAGCAATGTTTATTCAATTATTCGCTGACAAGAAAAAACTCTGATTTGCAAGGAGGCCGCGATGAGCCTTTGCGGAATTTCGCGTCGGCGTTTAATCGCCGGAACAGCTGCGGCTGCAGCGCTCTCGCAGGTGAGCGCGGAATCTTTATCGATCGCTTCGGCCGGCCGAGAAGCAGTTGTATATCAAACGACATCATTGACGGCTGAAGGGTTAGTTGCTGCTCTGCGATCCGTGCAGAGCACGCTTAAAGGCCGCATCGCGGTGAAGCTTCATACGGGCGAACCGCACGGTCCCAACATTTTGCCGCGCGAATGGGTGAAAGCTCTCATAAATGAACTGCCGGACGCCGTGATCGTTGAAACGAATACGCTTTACGGCGGGCCGCGGGCTGCAGCGTCCCGACATCGTGAAACGCTCGTTACGAACGGCTGGACCTTCGCGCCCGTTGACATCTTGGATGAAGACGGCGCAACGCCATGGCCGATTGCAGGCGGCAGTCGGCTCAAGTCCGTGACGGTGGGATCTCATTTGGATCGCTATGACTCGATGCTGGTGCTCACCCATTTCAAAGGGCATGGCATGGCGGGCTTCGGCGGATCGCTCAAAAACGTTGCCATCGGCTGTGCTTCCGGACGCGAGGGAAAGGCTGAGATTCATCAGGGCTGGGAACTCGGCCCGGCATTTCTCGAACGCATGGCTGATGCCGGGAAGGCGGTGACGGATCACTTTCAGGGCCGCATTGCCTATATCAACGTGCTGCGCCGCATGTCGGTGGACTGCGACTGTACAGGCACATCGGCTGCCGAGCCCGAAGCCCGCGATCTCGGCATTCTGGCTTCGACTGACATTCTGGCCGTCGATCAGGCCTCCATTGATTGGGTTGGAACGCTTCCGCCGGCAGAACGCCGCCCGCTCGAGGAGCGCATCGCTTCACGAAGCGGCCTTACGCAGCTCGATGCCATGGAAAGGCTTGCCATGGGCGTGAGGCGATACCGCATTGAATCGCTTGGATAACAAACCTCTTTTGGGAGACATCATCATGAATGCTCAGCAATTATCACGCCGTCACGTGATGCAGCTCGCTGCCGGTGCATTGGCCAGTGCCGGGTTGGTTCGGGGAAGCCTGGCTGCCTCAGGTTCCAATACCCGTGCGAAAGCGATCATTATTTATTTTTCAAGGACCGGCACAACCAAAGGGCTCGCCGAGGCTGCTGCCGCAGCAACCGGTGCAGATCTCCTCGAGCTCACGCTCAAGGACCCTTATGCGGATGATTATTCGGCCATGACGGGCATCGCCCGCAGCGAACGCGCAAACAATGCCAGACGAGAAATTGCCGCCGCGATTCCCGATCTTTCGGGCTATGACGCCGTTGTGATTGGCAGCCCCTATTGGTGGGGAGGCTTGTCCATTCCGATGCGTACGTTCCTCATGGACCATCCGCTTGCGGGCAAACGTGTGCTGCCGTTCTGTGTTTCGGCAAGTTCGTCGCCCTCCGGTGCATGGGCCGATGTGCGCACTTTTTGTCCGAATGCTCAGATTGCCGAAGGCTTCCACACGACGGAAAGCCGTGCAGCCTCGAGCCGAGATGATTTGGCCGCTTGGCTTAAGCGCAGCGGCCTTTGACGAAAAAACGGATGGAATGTTTTTTTTGCTGCGGGAGAAGCTGAAATGGGTGCAGGGCATAAAGAGAAGATCACAGCGGCCTGTGATGTGATGAACGGCTTGAGACTTTCGCTTTCACGCCGGCGCACGATTGAACTTGGGCTGGCGGTCGGGATGGCTTTCTCTGCGACCGGCTCCGTACGGGCCGCGGCGGAACCCCCAGAAGTATTTTTCTCGCCCGAAGTTTCGGCCGATGCGCTGATTCGTATTTATGAGAAGCTTTCGGGTGATTTGTCCGGCCGCGTCGGCATCAAGATTCACGGCGGCGAAGCGGCCGTGAATCTCCCGCTCTTTCGAGCGCTTCAGGCCCATATTCCAGGAAGCCGTTTTATAGAGACCAATTGGGCGAGCGATTTTGGCGGCAGCCGCCGGCATACGGCCACGCATATTGCCGAAATACGCAGCCAGGGCGTCGACTTTGCGCCGGTGGACGTGCTCGACAGAGCGGAGCGTCCCGAGGATTATGTGAAGCTTCCCATTCCTGGCGGCGCAAACTTGAAGGAGATTGAAGTGTGCCGTGCGATGCTCGAAGACTATGGCGGCATCGTTGTTCTCACCAATTTCAAGATTCCCAGCTTTGCGGGCTATACCGGTGCAGTGAAAAACATCGGCATCGGTTTGGCCTCGCCCGACAGCAAGGCGGCCGTGCATGAGCCGGGCTACCAGCGAACGGAAGCATTCTTCACGAACCTTGCGGATGCCGCTAAAGGGATAAAGGCGCGTATGGGCCGCAAGATGATAGCCATCTCGATTCTCTCCAACATTCATGCCGAACCCTTTGGCGGCGCAGCGCCGAAAACCGGAAACCTAGGAATTGTTGGATCGTTGGATCCCGTGGCAGCCGATCAGGCGGCTTGTGATTTGATTTGGCAGCTGCCCAGCCATACCGCTCAAAGACAGTCCATTGGTCAAAAAATAGATTCGGGTTGGCTGCAGCTCGAAAAGCTCGCGGCAGTCAGTGCAGGAAGCCGCATCTATCGCCGAACGGTTGTATGACGAAATCTTGCCGATGTGAAAAAGTAGCAATTTGCAACACTGAGAACCTATAACAGGAGCGGATTCATCAATGATATTGGCTGGGTGCGCCGTATTCGTGACGTATCTATCGGGTTAATTCTTATGTAAATCTTAAACAGCCAGGGATATAACCCTTGGCATCAGCAGGCGGGAATTAAAAACCTGTCTGCGGGATTCGAAGTGCGCTCGTGCTTCGGACAAAGCGTTTGATGTTTTCGGCATGAAGACCAACCGTTTTCAAACGGAATGCCGGAGGACATCAATAAAAAAGGAGAGAGTTATGACTGCCAATATTTCTCGTCGCCGCCTGATTGAGAGCTCAATCGTCGGTACGGCTGCGTTCGCCGGCGCAGCGTCCGCTTTTGCGTCCAAACCCGTGGCGAAATGGGATGAAACGGTAGACATCATCGTCGTCGGTTCAGGCTTTGCGGGCCTGGCCGCTGCGATTGAAGCCAAGAACGCTGGCGCGAACGTTATCGTTCTCGAAAAAATGGCCGTCTTCGGCGGCAACTCCGCCATTAACGGCGGCATTTTGACGGCTACGGGCTGTCCGCAGCAAAAGCTTCACGGCATCAAGGACTCCGTCGACCTGCTCGAAAAAGATATTCTGGCGGCCGGCAACTACATGAACTATGTCGATAAGGTTCGCTTCATGGCGGAGCGCGCCTTGTCGAACTATGAATGGACGGTCAATTATCTCGGCGTGGAATATCTGCCCGATGCCATCGGTCAGGAAGGCGGCCACAGCGTTCCGCGTTATGTCACCACGAAGAACGGTTCGGGTTCGGGCATCGTCTCCAAGGAAATCGACAAGTGCAAGGAACTCGGCATTCCGCTTCGCAACCGCGTGTTTGTTGAACGCATCATCCGCGGTGAAGACGGCCGTGTTGAGGGTCTTGAGGTGCGTGAAGGCTATCGCTTCCCGCGTGAAGACTCCGGCAAGACCAAGTTCATTCGTGCCAAGAAGGGCGTTGTGCTTTGCTACGGCGGCTTCTCGGCCGACGTTACGTACCGTATGTATCAGGATCCGAAGCTTAACGAAACGCTTGATACGACGAACCAGCCGGGCGCAACGTCTGAGCTCTGGCGTGAAACCTCAGCCATCGGCGCTCTTCAGGTTCAAAACGACTGGATTCAGTGCGGCCCGTGGGGCTGCCCGCGTGAAAAGGGCATGGGCATTGGCTGGATGTTCAATCAAACGGCTGCCGCGGAATACGGTCTTTGGGTGAATTCAGACGGCGCACGCTTCGTCAATGAGCTCGCCAACCGCAAGGTTCGCGCCGATGCGATCATGGTTGAACAAGCCAACGGCCGCAAGTGCTTCGCTATCTGCAATGAACCCAATGTCGGGCCGCTGAAGAAACAGCGTCCGGGTCTGCTCGACCGCATGCTTGAACGTAAGATCGTTGAGAAGTACGACACGCTCGAAGCTCTCGCCAAGGTTGCCGGCATCAAGCCCGATGCGCTGAAGGCTCAGGTCGAGAAGTTCAATGAGGTCGTGAAGGCCAAGGCGGATCCGGTCTGGAACCGCTACATCAATAACGATCAGGTACCGTTGGTTGACGGCCCCTGGTACGTCTGCGAACTGCAGCCGAAGGTTCACCACTGCATGGGCGGCCTTGTCACCGACAAGGAATGCCGCGTGCTCGATGTCCGCACGTATAAGCCGATTCCGGGGCTTTATGCCGCCGGTGAAGCGACGGGCGGCGTGCACGGCGCAGTGCGTCTGGGCTCGGTTGCTATTCTGGACTGCTTGGTCTATGGCCGCGTAGCAGGTCAGACGGCTGCCAAGGCCTAAACCTTAAAAATCGGGATTTCGGGTGCGCAGGCACCTGAAGTTCCGCAGAGCTTTAGAAGCCCGGTTTCTTCTTTTCGGAGAGGAACCGGGCTTTCGCGTGAAGCGCAAAGCGACTGCTTCGCCGATCAAGCGTTTGGCCTATCGATGAGTGGAGGTGTTGTCGCGCAGCATTTTCCTTTTGCCCGGCGGTTGAGCCATCCATGGAAACTTTGCTTCATGCCATTGTCGAATATGTTCAAAGCCCGGCCAGTTGAAGATTCTGTCGGGCTTAGGCGTCTCGTCCGATTCGCAGCGCATATTGAAGAGCAGACCATGTGCAAGGCCAGATTTGTCAATGCGCGCAGAAATTGCTTCAATGGGAAGGCAGCACTCGTTAGTCCCATCCCCGGACATGGTCCAAAACTTCCGCGACACGGCCGTTCTCGATCAGTACGAGCGAAGCATAGGGGGCGGCTGTGGGGCAGGCGTGGTTGGGCAGAATGCGAAGACGTCTGCCGATCGGGAAGTCCTCCTGCGTGAGGGGGGAATTCTCCGGAAGGGTGAGAATGCCGTGTTCCTGATTGGTGCCCGTCAGGACGATCGTGCCGTCGGCGAGGGGCTTCCCGTCAATGCCGCACACTAAGCCGTAGCCGTAATCGTGTGCCTGACGAGCCGTGCCGCGGTCGCGGGAAAGCGCGAGGAAGCCGCAGTCCAAAATGACGCGGCGCTTATCGACCTGACGGCCGATGACGGTAGCCAGGACGGATCCGGCGATTTCCTCAACGGTGCATGCGCCGACATTGGACATGAAGAGGTCAAATAGTGCACATACGCCGGCACGCATTTCCGTGACGCCCGTTTCGTCTTTGGCAAACATCAGGGTCGGAGTGGAACCCGCGGAGACAATTTTGACGGTATGGCCGGCGGCGCGCAGTCTTTCTGCAGCGAGAACGATCCCGGCGCGTTCGGCTTCCGCGGCAGCTTCAATTTCCGCAGTCGACTTGCATTCGTAGCTGTCTCCGGCATGGGTGAGGACGCCCACGAGTTCTGCTCCGTCAGCGAGCGCCGCCGCAGCCGGCAAAAGCTCTGCACCGTCAGGACGAATACCGGAGCGGTGACCGTCGACATCAATTTCCAAGAGCACGGGAATCGTCGTTTTTTCCCTGCGGCAGAATGCCGAAACGGCGCGCGCGGCTTCTGCGCTGTCGAGAATGATCTTAATGTCGGCGCCGAGACTGCGCAGACGGCTGACCTCGGCGAGCTTTTGCGGCGCAATGCCAACAGCATAGATGAGGTCGGTCACGCCTCTCGCGCCGAAATAACGGGCTTCGGCGAGCGTGGATACCGTGGCCGGACCTTGCGGCGTCGTCATTTGGCGCAGCGCAATGCCGATCGATTTATGCGTCTTCAGATGAGGGCGGAAGGCCACGCCGAGCTTTGCCGCTCGGTCCTTCGCGCGTCGAAGGTTCTTCTCGAGCTTCTGGCTGTCGATCACAAAGAGCGGCGTCGGAAGGCGCGGATCATCGAGCGCACAATCCTTGAGACTGGCGAGTGCCGGAGCGGCAAAACGGGAATCAACAGACATTGCGTTTTCCTTTGGGGCTTGCGGAGAAAAGGGTATATAAAAAATTCTATACCATTGGCGAGGCAAACGGTCTGACAGGCGATTTTTCTAATCATTATGGGGGTATTTCTATAACTTTCAAAGCATATTGCATATAAAAAAATCTATGTTAAGATGCCTGTATCCGAGTTTTCCTGCTGTATGCCTAAGACGCTGGACAGCCATTTCTCAATTTATGAGCACGAATCGAGCCCTTCAGCCGCCGCTTCCTGCGGCCCTTCGTCCCTATGAAGATGTGATGAAACTCCTTGCGGCTTTCAGCGGGCCGAACTGTGAAGTCGTGCTTCATGATCTTTCGGATCCCGTGCACTCCGTCGTGCGCGTGGAAAACGGTGAAGTGACGGGGCGTGCCGTCGGTCAGGGACTGCGTCACTTAGTGCCCAGCCTCTTGCGAATGTCCAGAACCGATGACGGCGCGCTCAGTTCCGAGAGCCCGAATCTCCTGCCGGTTTATTGGCTCAGAAGCCGCGGACGTCTGATTCGTGCACTGTCGCTCCTGATTCGGGACGATGCGGGCGAGGTGGTCGGCGTTCTCTGCATCAATCAGGATGTCACCAATGTGTCTGCTGCCGCGGGGCAGCTTCAGGCGCTTTTAGCGCTTCTGCCGCCCGCAGAGGCTTCCATCCTTCCGGAGGCATCGGCATCTGCAGACGCTCTCGCGTCCGAACACGCTGCGGCGCAATTGGCGTCTGCAGTCTCGAGAGACACAGAGGCCAAAGATCTTCAAAAAGATGCAGATATCGAACCGGAAGGCAGCGTACTCAAAACAGTTTACGCCATGATCGACCGCATGACGGAACGTGTTCGGGCCGGAAGGTCGTCGTCGGCCGTTCTGACCCGCGAAGAACGGCTTCCGCTCGTTCGCTTCATGGATACGCGCGGCGTGTTTCTTGTGAAGGGCGCGCTCGACTATGCCGCAGAGCGTTTGGGGGTCTCAAAGGTGACGCTCTACAGCGATTTGGATCTTCTCAGGCGCGAATCGGAATCAGCCGGCTCTTCCGGCTCAGGACGACAGAAAAAGTGAAGAACACGCCAAAACCATAAAACATCCTTCACCGCCGGAAACGGCTGGGAGCAAACAATATGAAATTCATCGATCCCGGATTTAAGGGGAAGAACCCCGGCCATTACAGCACAGCAGTGGTCTCAAACGGCATGCTTTACGTTTCCGGGCTGCTCTCTATGGACCCGGATACGCGCGAGGTCTGCACGGGCGACATTCAGGCGCATGCTGCGCAGGCCCTCCAAAATCTCGACCGAGTGCTTAAAGCCGCGGGTGTCGAGCGCAGTCAAGTGGTTTTCTGCCGCATCTATACCCCGTCCAACGAATACTGGGGGCCCATCAATGCTGTATACGCCAAGTTTTTTGGCGAACACAAACCCGGCCGGGTTGTCGTTTCGACTACTCCGCTTCACTTCGGCTGCCTCGTTGAAATCGAATGCATTGCCGAACTCGAAGCCCATGACTGATTCCAACTGATTCAAAGGGGAAGAACAACTATGTTCAGCTATGTCTGCACCGCCTGCGGCAAAAAAACACCTGCCGATACGCTTGCGCCCGTCTGCGGTTGCGGCGGGCTCTTCGAACTCGATTTCAAGAGCCCGAAGTGGGATGACGCCAAGATTGATCAGAAGTGCTGGAGTATTTTCCGCTACCGCGACTTTATGGCCGTTGACGGTGATGCTTGGCAGAGCGTCTCACTGGGTGAAGGCATGACGCCCTTGGTGGAACTCGAACCGGGTCTTTTCGTCAAGGTCGACTACGCCATGCCGACGCTCTCCTTTAAGGATCGCGGCGCGGCTACGCTGGTTGCTCATATGAAGGCGATCGGGGTGAAGTCTTGTGTGCAAGACTCGAGCGGCAATGCCGGCAACGCCGTAGCAGCCTACTGCGCGAGGGCTGGCATTCAGTGCGAAATCTATGTTCCGGAAGGAACGAGCCCCAAGAAGATCACCATGATTGAGGCGCACGGCGCCAAAGTGCATGTCATTCCGGGGTCGCGTGATCATTGTGCCGATGTTTGCCGCGCTCGAGTGCGTGAAGAGGGCATCTACTACGCCAACCACGTGGTGAATCCCTTCTTTTATGAAGGCATGAAAGCCTATATCTATGAGGTGTATGAAGAGCTCGGCCGTATCCCGGAACATGTTGTTCTGCCCGTCGGCAACGGCACGCTCTTTATCGGTGCGGTGAAAGCGCTCGAACATCTTCTGGAATCCGGTGCGATTGACCATTTCCCGAAGATTGTGGCGCTTCAGAGCGAATACTGCGATCCGCTCCTTAAAGCACGCGAATTGGGACTGGACGCACCGGTCTCCATAGACGTGAAGCCGACGATTGCCGAAGGCATCGCGATCGGCAAGCCGCTTCGCGGCAGCGAGCTGCTTGAAATGATGAAAAAGCACGACATTACCGTTGTGGCAGCTCCCGAGGACAAGATTCTTGCCGCCCGCGCCAAGATTGCACGGGCCGGGCTCTATATCGAGCACACGACCGCCGCCAACTTTGCCGCTTGGGATCATTACTGCGAACTTTACGGACCGAGCACTGACGTGCTGATTACGCTCTGCGGCGCAGGGATTAAATCAGACCACTAATGAAGCCGGGCCCGAAAGCCAATATCTGCAGATCGACCGTGCAGCTGATCTGCAGATAACAAAAAAAGCAAACCGCCACCACCACTGGAGACCTACCGCTATGCTCGGAATCCTCATAACCCTTCTTGTGATCGCAGGGGTTGCGTACTGCGTCCTCAAGAATTATTACCCGCCGATTATCCTGCTGCTTGCTGGTTTCGTGATGCTGATCTGCGCAGCCCTGAACGGAACCATGCCGGTGGCCGACGCTAAGTCGACGCACTTCTTTGGGTTTGATCTGGCTGAAGCCTTCACAAACCTGATGAAGGGACGCCTGCCGGGCCTTGGCCTTAACATCATGCTGATTGCAGGCTTCTCGGTTTATATGGACCGCATTGGCGCTTCCAAAGCGCTCGTTAAGCTTTGTGTGAAGCCGCTGAGCGCCATCCGCTCGCCTTATGTGCTCCTGGCCGTCACCTATGTGGTCGGTCAGTTCATGGCGCTCTTTATCAATTCCGCAGTGGGTCTGGGCCTGCTGCTGATGGCTTCCATTTATCCGCTCCTCATCGCGCTCGGCGTTTCGCGAGCCTCTGCTGCGGCAGTGATCGGCTCAACCTGCTGTCTGGATCTCGGACCTTCATCCTCGAATGCAATGCGAGCTGCCGACCTGCTCGGGACGGACGTGGTCACCTATTTCGTACAGAGCCAGATTCCGGTAGCGCTTTGCGTGATTGCCACGGTTGCCGTCGGTCACTTTTTCATCCAGCGCTGGTTTGACCGCAAGGCTCAGCATGCCGGAGAAGCCGAGGCTGCTGAAGCGCCGGCCGAATCGACCGATGAACGTCTTAAAAAGGCTTTTGAGGGTGCTGGTCCCGTGCACTATGCACTTTTGCCGGTGCTGCCGCTCGTTTTGCTGATCGTCTTTTCGCCGATGGTTTATGACGGCATCAAGCTCTCGCTGCAGACGGGTCTGATCGTCTCGATCATCATCGCTTTTGTGGTTGACTTCATTACTCGCCGCTCTTTCCGTGAGTCCACGAAAAACACCCAGGCCGTCTTTGAAGGCATGGGCAAAGTTTTCACTTCGACCGTCGGTCTCATTTGCTGCGCGGAACTCTTTGCGCTCGGCATGAATAAACTCGGCGGCATCAGCACGCTGATTTCCATGGCGGCCTCCATGGAGTCCGCCGGCGTGTGGGTGATGCTGCTCATCATGCTGACGATCATGGTCGTTGCTACCGTGGTGACCGGCTCGGGCAATGCGGCCTTTTTCGCGTTCTCGCCGCTTCTGCCTGAGGCTGCTGCGAGCGTAGGCATCAACGCCGCGATTCTCGCCGTCCCGGTGCAGCTCTCCGCCGGCATCGCCCGTACGATGTGCCCGATTGCCGGCGTCATCATCGCGGTTTCCGGCATTGCCGGTCTTTCTCCCTTTGAACTTGTCCGCCGCACAGCGCCGGTGATGATCCTCGCGCTCATCATGAATGTCGCAGCTTCGGCAATCTTCCTCTAATTTCCTGACCCCGCTTTGGAGAAGAAATAATGACAGCACTCCTTATTAAAAATGCACGCGTCTTCGCGCCGCAGGATCTCGGCAAAAACGATGTTCTGATGGTCAATGACCGCATCGCTGCCGTCGGACAAAATCTCGCCCCTCAGCTGCCGGATCTGGAGATCCTGGATGCCGGCGGCAAGATTCTCACGCCGGGCTTTTTTGATCAGCACATTCACGTCACGGGCGGCGGCGGCGAGGGCGGACCGTCAACACGTACGCCGGAACTCGTGCTTTCGGAATTGATCCGCTGCGGCACAACGTCCGTCGTGGGCGTTTCGGGTACGGACTATACGACGCGCTCCATTCCGAATCTTCTGGCGAAGGTTCGGGCGCTGCAGACCGAAGGCGTATCGGCTTGGATGTATACCTCCAACTACAAGTACCCGGCAACGACGCTCACGGACTCTATTGCCAATGACCTGTTCTTTGTGCCCGAAGTCATCGGCGTGAAAATTGCGCTCGGCGACCACCGCTCATCATTCCCGACGATGCAGCAGGTTCTTGCTGTGCTCGCTGAAGTTCGTGTCGGCGCAATGATTGCCGGCAAGACCGGATTCCTGCATATTCACACGGGCAATATTCCGGGTGCCTTCGAGATGTATGACGAGATCCTGGCCAAAGGGTTCCCGATCAAACATATTCGCCCAACCCATTGCGGTCGTATCCGTCACGTTTTTGATTCTGCTGTTGAGTTCGGCAAAAAGGGCGGCTGGATCGACATTACAACCGGCGCATCCTGCTGCTTTGATCATCCCGCTCAGGCCGTTATCGAAGCGGTCGGCATGGGTGTTGATCCGACGCACATAACGCTTTCGACCGACGGCCACGGCTCTGTTCCGCGTTTCAATGAAAAAGGCGAAATGGTCGGACTCGGCGTGGGCGGCGTTGACGGCAACCTCACAGAGACGATTCGCTTGATCAGCGACTGCAAAATGCCGATCGAACAGGCGCTGCTCTTCACAACGAAGAATGTGGGCGACGCGCTCGGTCTCAAGGATCAGGGACGCGTCGAGGTTGGCGCCTGTGCCAATGCCTGTCTTTTCACCGAAGATTTCAACCTCACTCATGTGGTCGCCCGCGGACGCGTGATGATGCGTGACGGGGAGGTTGTCGTTAAAGGGACGTTCGAAATTTAATGAACGGCATTTTGTGAGCGCACGCTCAGGCCTCTCATGAAAATCGGCAGGTTAACTTCACGGTTAATCTGCCGATTTCATTAAGAGAACAGCTGAAGTGTTTTCATTAAGCACTGGCTAAATTAGAGCTTGCCGCCTTCAACCACGAGATCATCAGGATTGGACGTTTTGCCGTAGACCGGGGCGAGCGTGGCTGCATAGTCCTGGTGGAAGAAGTTTTCCTTCCCAAGATTGACGATTTCCTGATTGATCCAATTGAGAAGATCCTTATTGCCTTTCTGGACGGCCGGAGCGATGGTGTCAAGATCACCCAAGGAAGGAATGCCGACCTTGAAGCCCTTATGTACCAAGGCCCAGGCGAGGACTTCAGTGTTGTCGGTGGAGAAAGCGTCGCCGCGGCCGTCAAGCAGTGCATTGTAGGCGTCGGTGTACTGGTCGTACTTCTGCAGCTTTACCTTCGGATGATTCTTTTCAAAGTAGGGTTCTGCGGTCGTGCCTTTAGCAATGATGAGCGTCTTGCCGTCGAGCTGCTTCACGTCGGTAATAACGGCGGACTCAGGCGAAACGACGCCAAGCGCAACCTTCATGTAAGGCAGTGCAAAGTCAACTTTTTCCGCGCGGTCTTTCGTTACCGTGAAGTTGGCAAGAATAATGTCCACTTTGTCAGTGACCAGGAATTCAACACGGCTTGCCGGATCGACAGAGATGTACTTCACTTTGACGCCGAGGTCCTTGGCGAGGCGGTCGCCGAAGTAGACGTCATAGCCCGCGTATTTTCCCTGGGAGTCAACGTAGCCGAACGGAGCCTTGTCGGAAAAGACGCCGATGACGACTTCTCCGCTCTGCTTGATCACGTCAAGCGGACGGGCTTCGACGGCAGCTGTGACGGCTGAGAGCGCCGCTGCAGCAACCGCGACGGCGGCAATCTTCTTCGTGAAGTTTTGGATGATGGACATGGAATTTCCTCCAGAAATACGCCGGCACTTTATGAGGTCAAGAGAAGTGCAGGGCGCCGGCGGTCCATGCCTTCCTCGGATGTTTTGATGCAGCAGCTTCGTCTCAGCTGCATCGTCAGGTTGTTGGATTCATTTGGGCGACGGGGTTTCGTCCGATCGCTTATGACGTGTGTAGGTAAAGGTTTTGAGAAATTCCGCTGCGCGCTTCGTCTTTGGCGTCGTAAAAAACGCTTCCGGCGAATTCTCTTCAACGACATGGCCGTTTTCGAGAAAGACAATGCGGTCGGCGACGGCCCGCGCAAATTCCATTTCGTGCGTGACGATCACCATTGAGAGGCCGCTGTCGGCCAGCTCCACAATGACGTCGAGCACCTCGCGGACCATTTCCGGATCAAGAGAGGCGGTTACTTCGTCAAAAAGCATCACGCTCGGGTTCATGGAGAGCGCGCGGACAATGGCCGCACGTTGTTTTTGTCCGCCAGAAAGCTGCCGCGGATAAAAATCGCGTTTGTCCCAGAGCTTCACGCGCTTCAAAAGGGTTTCAGCCTGAGCGAGCGCGTCTTCACGGGAACGCTTGGCGACATGCAGGGGAGCGAGCAAGATGTTTTCGAGCACCGTCAGGTGCGGGAAAAGGTCATAGCTTTGAAAAACCATGCCGATGCCGCTACGCAGCGTGCTGCCGAATTCGAGCGGTTTTCCTTTGAGCAAGATGCTGCCGCCTTGGATGGGCTCGAGACCGATCAGGCAGCGCAGAAACGTGGATTTGCCGCAGCCCGACGGCCCGAGAATCACCGCGACTTCTTTGTCGTGAAGCGTGAAGTCGATGCCGTTGAGAATCACAGCGTCGCCGAACTTCTTTACGAGACCGCGCGTTTCCAAAACAATGTCATTGGCCATTTTTATGCTTTCCATTTCTTTTCGAGGGCCTTGGCGGCGAGGGATACCGGCCAGCATGCAAGGAAGTAAAGAAGAAACACGGCGCCGTACACCCAAAGCGCTGCAGTCGGATACTCAAAGCGGTTGGCATCAATGATCTGCTGACCGGTCTTCAAAACTTCAACAATGCCGATGAGCACGACAAGACTCGTCGTCTTGATCATGCGGGTAATGAGGTTGATCGAGGGCGGAATCAATTGACGAACAGCCTGCGGGAGCACCACCAGGCGCATCGTCTGGAGTTTGGAGAGGCCGAGTACCTGGGCACTTTCATACTGCGTCTTCGGGATGCTGATGAGTGCACCGCGAACCAGATCTCCCATTTCGCCAGTGCCCCAAAAGGTAAAAACAATAATCGCGCTCCAATACGCAGAGAGATTCCATCCAAAGGCTCGAGTGAAGCCGAAATAAACCACGAAGAGCAGAACCAGCTGAGGCATGATTCGCACGATTTCGAGGTAAATCCGAGAGACGACTCGCGCAATGGGATTCTTTAGCGTCATGAAGATGCCGAGAAGAATACCAAGCGGAATGGAAAGACCTGCAGATAAGAGACTGATATGCAGTGTTGTCCACAGCCCTTTCAACAGAAGGAGTGAGTTGATGCCCTGAAAGAAGACATTAATTCCCGAATCCTGCATAACGCACCTTCTTTTCAAGCCAATAGCCTAAGAGTGAAATCGGGAGCAGCAGTACTACATAAGCCGAAACGAGAAGAATGAGTGATTCGTCGGTTTTGTAGGAATTGCCGATAAGATCCTTCGTGACGTACATCAGATCCGGAAGCGCAATGGCGCTGACAACTGAAATTTCCTTAATGAGAAAGATGATATTGGCGACCAACGGCGGGACCGATACCGCAAACGCCTGCGGCAGCACGACAAGCATCATCGTCTGGAACGGCGTGAGGCCGAGTACGCGTGCCGATTCTGTCTGCACCGTTGAGACGGACTCAAGGCCCGCGCGCAGCGCCTCTGCCATATAGCTGCCGCCAAGGAATGCGAGCCCAATGATGGCGCACCATTCACCGGAAATCCGAATGCCGACTTTGGGGAGGCCGAAATACAGAAAGAAAAGCTGTACGAGAAGCGGGGTGTTTCTCGAGAATTCCGTATAAATGACCGCAGCCGTATTGAGGATTGGAATCCGCCAATAACGAGCGACAGCTGTGACCATTCCGACGGCAAGTGCGAGGAGTATTCCAATCGCACCTACACGGAGTGTCAGCAGCGCTCCTTCGTAATAGAGGGGAAGAACTTTCCCCATAAAAGCCAAATCAAGCAATTAACTCAGCACGGCGGCTTGGGCGAACTTTTAAGCGTCTCAGTTGAGAGGCAACAAAAAAGGACCGCGAGCCAGCCGGTCCTTTTGTAAGTTGATGCGTATGTTCAGTCTGTCTGAAGCCGAATCAAATTCTTTGAACCGGATGGTAGGAGTCACTACAACAGCACATACTGCACAGCTCCTTCATTTCGGTTCTCCTTTGATGGTCAGACATTGGTTTATGCGCTCAATGCACACTGCATACTTTGCCCTTGTGAGCGATCAACGTCAACGGATGAGGAAGTAATACATGACTAAACAAGTAAGGAATAGGGGGTTCATCTTAGGGAGGGCCTGCGCATGAGCGAATATGCTGCCAAATGTCCTCCAGCAGAACGCTTTGTCCCATTTGATCTTGTGCTGACGTTTTGGCCGAACGGCGGGTTGGTTTATTCGTCTTTCGATGCGCCGCAGAGAACGACGCTGCCCGAAATGACTTGGCTTTCAGCCGTCATGAGCGTTCGCAGCAAAAGCGCCGCAGACTCAGGCGGAGCCATAGGGGCCGCTGCAGGGGAAAGGCTAAAGGGAAGGGGGCCCAAGAAAGGACTGCACAGTCGTATACGTTCGTGTGCAATAATGCGCGTCGGCACGAAGCGGGACTGAAAGCATGCGGGCCGCCTGTTCACACCTACCGCGCGCGAGGAAAGGGATTCATGGTCTTTTAGACCGTGAACGGGTCCCTGAAAGGGGTTGCAAAACGACAAAGCCCACCGCGGGAACGATGGGCTAAGTCAATAAGCAAGGTGTGATATGCAAAACAGTCCCCTTGCTTCGTGTCAGATCATACCACAGCAGGTTTCGATCGCAATTGAGGGCGGAGTCCATATTGATGGTCTCTTCCTCGCTGCGGTTGTCCTGATGCTGGTGCTGATCCGCATGAGGCGTTAAGTCGCAGGGGTCGTTCTCGTAAGAGGGCGGCCCCTCATGCGTTGTTCGGCGCTCCTCTGGAAATGGCGACTGGCCGCGGGGAAGCTCGTTAGCTGTTGATTGAGGCGGCTGTCAAACAGCTCAAAAGCTCAAAAGAGCTCAAATGCCGTTCGTACCGGAATGTCGTCAACTGTCAAACTCTCCGGCATGCTGAGCGAACATTGAACGTACCCATTGCATGACGAGACTCTTGTCGCTTCGCTCGTGCCAGATCAGCCGCGCAAAGTTTTCGCTGTATTCGCCCGGATAAGGGACTGCAGCGAGATTGGGGAATTGTTTCTCAAAGGATTTCGCAGTTCGTGTCGGCAGCACCAGCGTGTACTCTGTGCCTTCGAGGAAATAGGGAGCTCCGAGAAAGTAAGGCAGCTCGATAAAGGCTTCGCCTAAGCGAGGATCGGGTACCGTAACGTCATAAATTGCCCCGCGGCTTGAATCTTGAAGCTTTACAAGAATTCTCGGATATTTGCGGAAGTCTTCGGCTTTGAGCGTTTGTCCTGCCTCGTACGCTTTGATGAGCGGATGAGCACGGTTCATCAGTACCGATCGCTCAATGCGAAAAAGATTGAGACCCAAAAAATGTGTCGGAAGATCCGGCAGGTTCTGCGTCGGGTAGAGCAGAAAGTCCATGCCGCCGTCAGCGAGTTTTTGAAACTGACGGCTCTCGAGCGGAAGGATTCGGAAGTTTACTTTCGGCGCTTGTTCGCGAATGGCACGCACGACTGGCGGAAGAATGCTGATGACGGAATTGTCGGCAGCGCCGATGGTGATGGTGGCGGAGAGTTTTGCCGGCGTGAAGGATTTTTGATATTCCAGCCGCTCCATTTGTTCAAGGAGTTCACGCACCACCGGCAGCATCATCGTGGTGGTGTCGGTAGGCGTTAATCCGCGCCAAACCCGGATGAAGAGCGGATCATTCATTTCCGTTTGGAGCTTCTTGAGCATTCGGCTCGCGGCTGCGGCAGAGAGTCCGAGATTCTGAGCCGCTTCGGTGAGTGAGCCCGTCGAAACAATTTGTGCAAGCAGTTGGAGGTGATTGATTTTCAGGTCAAGCATGGCGTCAGGTGTTTTCCGATCAATTCCGGAAATCGTAAAAGACTTGTTGAGCTATTTTACGAAAAAGATGTTGTAAGTCCGAATGGGTTAGTTCGAAAGGTCTACTTAGACTGTGAACCTGTGGATGGAAGACCAAGCGCAGTGACTGCACTCCGTACTTGTTGTTTTAAGGCGCAAAACGCCGCCCTCAAACGCTCGACACCGTTGAGTTAATCCTTTCATCCTCACTTTGGCAATGCGGTTCTGTTTGGGGAATCGCTCCTTCATAGGAATTCAAATCATGAAGAACATCACGATCGGTCGCCGTTCATTCTTCCTTGGCGCCGTTGCAGCTGCTGTCAGCAGTGCGCTGCCCGCTACCGCCGCACGCGCCTCTGGCGGCTCTTCGGGACCTCACGTGTCTTTCGCGACGCAGGGTCACATCGGTGAAGTGATTGTGAATCCCTACAGCATTGCTCCGCTCACGGCCATCATCCGCAACGGCGGCTATGAGCTCACTGAAGCGACGGTGCGCATTGTTCCGAAACCTCAGGGTCAGGAAATTAAGTACAAGGTGAGCCGCTCTGAATTGCTCACTCATGCAGGCATTCCGGTTTTCGGGCTCTACCCGGACTACATGAATACCGTGGAAACGACCTACACCCGGAAGTTCCATGGTCAGACCGAAAAGTTCACGGACACCTACAAGATCTACGCTGCGCCCGTCTACCATGAAGTGAGCGGTTCACCGGGGCTTCATCACAATATGTTTGAGACGAAGGTCACTAAGGTTGATGCGAAGTTCTCCGACCGCCTTTATCTCGTCAACAATCTGATGCAGCAGTACGCCAAGGCCACGCGCGCAGTTTGGAACAATCCGATGGGCGGTGCGATGGAGTGGAACTTCTATCCGCAGAATGCCATTATCGACACGAAGGGCGAAGTGCGCTGGTACATGCACGTTGAACCGATCTACAACGTCGAGACCATTTATCACTCCGGCGTCATGATGGGGTTCCAGCAGGATGAGGACGGCAACCTCACCTGGGGTTACGGTCAGCGCTATGTCAAGTACGACTTGATGGGGCGTGAGATTTACAACCGCCGTCTCCCGGTCGGCTATTCTGATTTCTCGCATTCGCTCGACAATGCACAGAACGGGCATTCGTTCATCCGTGTTGCGAGCTCTGACCACCGCCGTGCCGACGGCAAGCGTGTCCATACCGTTCGCGACGTGATTGCTGAAATCGATCAGAACGGCAAAGTTGTCGATGAATGGCGTCTCTGGGAGATCCTGGATCCGTATCGTGACAACGTTATGAAGGTGCTCGACCAGGGTGCTGTCTGCCTCAACATTGATGCGTCGCAGGCCGGCAAGACGATGTCGGCTGCAGATCTTGCAAAGCTTGAAACGAGTGATAAGTTCGGCGATATCGTTGGCACGGGCGAAGGCCGCAACTGGGCGCACGTCAATTCAGTTGACTACGATCCGACCGACGACTCCATCATTATCAGCTCGCGCCATCAGTCAGCCATTATAAAGATTGGCCGCGATAAGAAGATCAAGTGGATCTTCTCCTCGCCGGAAGGCTGGCGCGACGGCTGGAAGGAAAAACTCCTCACGCCGGTGAAGGACGGCAAGCCGATCGCTTGCCAGGGCTCGACCTGCGAAGGGGATTTCGACTACACGTGGACGCAGCATACGGCCTTCCGCATTGACGAGAAGTCCGATAAGCATGTGATTTACGTCACCGCCTTCGACAACGGTGATGCCCGCGGCATGGATCAGCCGGCGCTTGCCGAAATGAAGTACTCGCGTGCAGTGGTCTACCGTATTGATCAGGACAAGAAGACCATTGAGCAGGTCTGGGAATACGGCAAGGAGCGCGGCTTCCCGTGGTACAGCCCGGTGACGTCGCTCACCAAGTACTGCGCGGACAAGGATTCGATCATGGTCTATTCGGCCACTGCCGGTATGGGACGCCGTCCGTCTGAATTGAAGCCCGGTGAAAAGGCTGGCAGCGCTTCGCCCTTCATCGAAGAGTTCAAGTGGGGCGAAACCGAACCGGCCGTCGAAATCCAGCTGATCGATTCGATGGGCTACCAGGCAATGCCTGTGAGTCTTGATAAGGCCTTTAATCAGTAACCTCTGATGGATATCGGCCTCGTTGGCCGGCATCATCTCAAATCCAAACGAGGCAGGTTTGCGAATCTGCCTCGTTTTGTATTAATGCAGTTTACGAATTGCTGAATCTATCTACTCCTGAACGTCGATTCTGATATTGTCCTACGCAGCTTTCTAATGGAGACTCATTGCATGCGTCAGGTATTCCGTATGCGGCCGTGGATTTTCCCGCCCGAACCACAGGCAATTCAGGAAATCTTCGTTCGCTATGGTGTGATTCGCGATTTTGCCAAAGGCGCTGTCATGGAGCACGGCGGCAAAGGAGATGCGGCCCAAGTCGGCTTTCTCACCAAAGGATTGGCCACACTCTCTTGTCTGGACGTGCAGTCGCAGACGCATATCTTCGCTTTGCTTGCTCCGGGCCGAGCCTTAGGTGACCTCGATGCACTTAACCCGCACCGCGTAGCCGTCCAAGTCGATTTCATCCGGCCTTCCAGCGTCTTGATTGTTCCGCGCGCACGTTTTCTGGAATCACTGCGTGCGTCCGTTGAAATGATGGAAATTTATGCTGACCTCGCCATCCTGAAGCAGGAATCCGCACTGGAAGGCATGCTTGCTAACTTCACGCTTGATCTTGAGGCGCGACTGCGAGTTTTTCTGTTGTCAGCCATAACCAGCTTCGCTGAACTGCAGCGCGGCGGCTGGAACTTATGTCCGCTCGGGCTCACCATTACGGAACTATCGCGGATTTTGTCAGCGGACCGCAGCTGGGTGAGCACGAAGGTTAATGATTGGATAAAGCTTGGCGACGCACGAAAAGACGGCCGCAAGCTTTATCTGCACGGCCGTCTCTTTGATTCGGTTTGGGATTGGGGCTGCGGAAAACAAAACCAGCGCTCCTCCCCTGAAGGCCTCAAGGCTGAGCCCAAACCGATCGAGCACTACGCAGAGCTTCGAAGAAAGCGGGCAGGACTTTAGCTGAGCACATCCAAAGCGGATGACGCATGCCGGCATTTTTTTTAAGCCAAATTGATCCAATGAAGCGGGTTTCGTTCTGAAGTACCGCCGAATGGGCTTAGCCGACGCTTGAACGGCAGCTCTTGAGTCCTCAGCAGTGCGCAAGGTGCTGTCAGCGGCATGCCGCAAAAAAACGTCCGAATTGTTGAGTGCTCAACAATGAAGCGCTTACGGATCAAGTGAAATTTGGAGTTCGCCAAACTGAGCGTTATCAAGGATGAAGGCGCGGTTGTTTTCGTCGTTGTCGGTTTGGCAGCTCTTTTTTATTCATTCATGACTTGCAGACCTGTCGTTTGGCGAGCAATGCTGAGGATCATTCGAAGGATGTTGTTTTTCTCTCGACGCACTTTGTCGCCGAACTTGCTGCCGGATTTGTCTGCACAGCAGTTTGCAGTCCGGCCATTGCACTATATCTTGCTCTCAGACCGCAAATACTCTCGGTCACGAGACTTGGTCTATTTGCGACACGTCTCAGGTTGACCACATGATTGAAAAGGGCGCCCAACTCACGAGGCTGAAAAAGAAAATCAAGGCCGCATTACATGCGGTTGAAAAGACGGGTCTCTAAAACATTTTCCTCTCCTTCAGTTCATATCCAGCGACTCCATGGATTCCTCCGCTGAAGGTTCTTTTCCGCCGGCCTCTCGGAAATTTTCGAGTTGTCGGCGGTTTTTCTTCCATTTCTTTTGAGCGTATTTCAGCATTCCATGACCACTATTCGTCGTCAGCGTTTTAAGCACATCATTGGCCGCACAGTACTGCTCATCTTCGGCATGTTTCTTGCCGCTTTCGGTATCGCCTGTACGACAAGGGCAGGATTAGGCACGACGCCGATCAGCACAGTTCCCTATACGGCCTCTGCGATAACAGGGCTGTCGTTTGGCACCTGTACGGTGATACTCAACTTCTTTTTCGTTGCTGGGCAGATTGTGGTGCTGCGCAGCCGGTATTCGCCATTTAATCTGCTGCAAATTCCAATTGGGTTCATCTTTGGAGCTTTCATTGATCTGTCAATGCATCTCGTAGGCAATGTTCAGATGCCGAATTGGTTTTTGGCGGCTGTGCTTTCTCTTTTTGGAAACCTCATTCTGGCATTTGGCACTGTTATTCAGATTCGCTCTAAAACAATTGTCCAGCCAGGAGAAGGCTTTGTGATTGCCATTGCGGCACTTGTGAAGTCTTCTTTCGGATCAATGTAAATTGCCAATGATATTTCTCTCACAGCAGTTGCTGCGCTAATGGCATTGCTTGAGATGGGTCATTTGATTGGTATTCGAGAGGGGACGCTGGCTTCAGCGCTGATGATAGGACTTTTTGCCAAATGGATTGACCAGCTGATCAATCGGCGCGCAGTTAAAGTTCAGCCTGCTGAGCCGCACGAAGTGCCGCTGGATACTGCAGTGCAGACCGGCATCGAGAAGGCTGCTGAAGTGTCGATGCCGGAAGCCAAGCAGGAAGCGGTGAGTTAAGTATCAAACTCTAAGATGATTGTTTACTATCCTCTGGTTTGGACGGCTGTGCAAGAAACGGTACGGCTCTGCCGAGCTTTAGCCGTACCGTTCTGAGAGGGACTTTTCTATTGTTTTAGATGAGAATTCCCAGTTCTTTTTTGAACCTTGCAACAATCGGAGCCATCTTTTCAGGATTAGCCATAAGGGATGGATCAACCAAAATCTCTGCTTGTTCCTGCGTCATGAGTCCCATCGCGACAACAGCATCCTTCACATTGCAGCGGTGCTTTTCACAGTAGTGGGCGACTTCAACGCCTTGGGGATATCCAAAGGCCGCTGCGACTACCGTCGAGAGGGCGATGGAGCTTTCGGCTTCTTCTTTGCAGCGAGATTCGTTGGCGGTGATGCCTTCGACGCAGTCGCGGCGCAGGATCACGATTTCTTCACCAACGAGCTGGAGGTTTTCAAAGAGGCATTTGTAGAACGTAGCGTCCCAAACGTTCAGGTCGAGTTCACCTTCATCAATAGCCATCGTGATGGCGACATCATTGCCGCAGACCTGATGTCCGATCTGGATAACCATTTCAGGTACGGTGGGGTTGATTTTTCCCGGCATGATGGAGCTGCCCGGAGCACAAGCGGGAAGGTTGATTTCCATCCAGCCTGCCCGCGGACCGGAGCTCATAAGCCGCAGATCCTTGCAGATCTTAGACAGTGTGGCGGCAATGGTTTTCACGGCGCCGGAAACGGTGAGAATAAAGTCTGAATTTTGGAAGCCGTCAAAAAGGTTGGGATTGGGCCTGACAGATTCGCCCAGTTCGGCTGAAATTGCCTTATAAAAGACATCCATGTAACCCGGTTGGGCTCCGAGACCGGTGCCGACGGCGTTGCCGCCCATGATCAGTTCAAAGCAGCTCGGGCGCAGAGCCTTCAGTGCTCGTGCCTGACGCCGAATCGCAGAAGCAAACCCCGAAAATTCCTGTCCAAGGGTCACTGGCAGCGCGTCTTGCCAGCAGGTACGTCCGACTTTGACGATGTGTTCGAAGGCCTTCGCTTTGGCATCGAAGGCGTCGGCAAGCTTTTCGGCTTCGCAAACAATTTTGTCAAGCCGCGGCGCAATCGCCAGGTGCGTTGCGGAAGGAATCGTATCGTTAGTGGACTGCGCCATGTTGACATGGGTATTGGGATGGACCATGTCCTGTCCTTTGTGACCGGTGAGAATTTCATTTGCCAGATTGCCGATCACTTCGTTGACATTCATATTGACGCATGTGTAGCCGCCGCCTTGCCACATGTCGAGCGGAAATTCCTTTTCGTAGCCGCCGGCGATCACCTTGGCGCAGGCGGCGGAAATCGCTTGGGCGATTTCAGGCTTCATAGCGCCGATTTCGGCATTCGCTTTGGCACAGGCCTTTTTGATTTGGCAGAGTGCTTTGTGCATATCAGGGTAGGCAACGACGGGAAAGCCTGCTGCTCCCGATACTTTCATGTTGCGGATGGTTTGAATGCCGTAATAGCGGTCGTTGGGAATTTCCATTTCACCCAAGCAATCACGTTCGATTCGCATATTGGTCATTTTCGAAAAACTCCTGTAGGAAACAAGATGAGTGGGTTATTTCGGGTATGTCAGAGCAGCATGCGAGCCAGCATTAAGCCGAAAGGCACTGCGGCTGCAAGACTGATGCACCCAGGAATGAAGAAAGGGTGATTGATGACAAACGAACCGTTCCAGCGGCGGCCCATGAAGGAACCCGTGTCGTCGCACGAAATTGCAAAGGCCGTTGTCGGGTAAACGTTCGTGATGTAGAGAGCAGAGCAGGCAACGAAGGAGCCCACGATAGTGGCGGCGTCAACCCCCAGACTTGCCGCAACGGGACAGATCAAGGCTGCGGTAGATCCCTGACTGAAGAGGACGGCAGACGCCAAGAAGAACACCACGGCCAAAAGATACGGATACTGCTCGAGGAGTGCTACTGCAGATTCCTTGACCTCCGGGAGATGCGCATTGATGATGGTGGAGGAAAACCACACAATGCCGAGTACGACGATCAGGCTTTCGGCTCCGCTTTTAAAGATGGGGGCGTCTTTGATCGTGGCAAGGTCCACTTTGCAAAAGAGGTACATCAGCCAAGCACAGAACATCATGATCATGACGATGAGATCCCGGCTGCTGAGCGTGTGACCAATTTGATTTTTAAAGAGCAGCAAAAGAACAATGACCGATACGCCGCTCAAAAAGATCAGCACGGATAGTTTTGCTTCGTGAGTGGCAGGCTTCACTTTTTCTTCCTTGGACTGCATGGAGACCAGTCCTTTTTTCAGCCGTTCCAGGAAGATCGGGTCTTCGGAAAGTTCTGTTTTGCCCTGCAGACTCGAGATGACCGCACAAACGGCGGCGGCGAATGCACTAGTCGTGATGATGACAAGCAGTACTGCAGCGAAAGAAACATGCATCGGTTCGACCACTGCAAACATCGCTGCGGTAGCGGCAGAAATGGGGCTCGCGGTACACGCAATTTGGCTTGCAATGACGCTGCTCGTCAGGGGCTGGGCAGGCCGAACATTATTTTCCTTGGCCACTTCCTGAATGACGTTTAAAACGCTCATTGCCATGTAGCCCGTCCCGCCCAAAGTCGTCAGCATGAAGCAGACAGCTGGTGCAAGTGCGTTGATGTATTTTGGATTGTTCCGCAGCAGTTTCTCGGCGCATTTCACCATGAACGCAAGGCCGCCGGCGCGCTGCATGACGCTGATGGCCAGAATGACGGTCATGATGATGAGCATGACGTCTACCGGAATAAATCCGGGTTTTAGCCCGAAAACGGCAGTTGCAGCGACCATGCCAACAGCGCCGGCCATACCGACGCCGATGCCTCCGAGTTTGGCACTGTAGGCGATGATGCCTACGAGCAGAAAAATTTCTAGCCAAAGCATTTGATTGCTCCTCTGGTTGTCAAAAAATGGGCATTCTTAAAGCGCACCCAATAGAGAAAGTTGATTTGGAGACAGCAATTCAAGAGTGCTTAGCTCGTTCCACCAGCGTGCGGCAGTTTCGCTGCCGGCAATAGGGCTGACGCAGGATGAAAACTTCGCTTTTCGATCACTTTCCGAAAGCGGTTTTTCGGGATTGCCTTTAGCGAGATCGTTGGCCAGACATACGACGCCGGATTTGGTTTTTATGCGAATTCGAACGGGCGCTGTGCCGATGAAACCCAACTTGGCTAGGTCGGGATCTATTTCCATCGTCATCTTCTTCATGAGAGCTTGAATTCGAGCATCTAGCACTTTGTCGTCAGTGAATTCCTCAATGCCGGTTCTTTGGTAGACCAGACGAGATGCCAGAGCAAATTCCATAGAAAACTTTGCTTCGACTGCATTTTGCGGGCAGTGACTGACCAGTTCTCGAGGACCGAGAAGGCTGACCCCCAGGTGTACAGCTTCAATGTCGTCCAGTTTCGGGTGCACTTTATCGGCCCACTCTCCCCAAACGTCTAAAGCGGGATGCGTGCCGGAGCAGCAGGGATATTGTTTGAAAACGAGTCCGTTTTCCATTAGGTCCCAACGGCTGCCTAAATCGACGGTGCATTTTTCGCTTGGAAGACGGGCGGCAAAGCACGCGGCATAGCCGTCCGAAGCTTCAAGAGCGTTGTCTTTGCCGGTGATCCCTGCCGCTGCGAGCTCAACGGCCATCATTCCGTGCAGATTGGAGAGCCCCGCGTGGATTGCTTTGGTTTGTGAACCAAAGTTGGCACGAATGCCTGAAGCCAGGCTGGCTGCTATCGCCAAGGCATTGGTCGTCGTTGACACATCTGTTTTCAGAAGCCAGGCTGCTGCCGCGGCTGCTCCGAACACGCCGTTGGCTAAAGTAGTGTGCCAGCCGTGCTCAGAGAGCTCGGGCATTGTCCAGCGTGCGATCTGATGTGCACACTCCGCTCCGACAACATATGCAGTCAGAAATTCACGTCCGCAGAGTCCTTGAGCAACGGCAAGAGACAAAGCGGTCGGTGCAATTCCAACCGTTGGATGACCAATGGTGGTCCAGCTTACGTCATCAAAATCGAGTGCATGAGCCGCCGTGCCGTTGAGGAATGCAGCAGTTCGAGGACTGAAACGTACCGAGCGTCCAAGCTGCTGCACGCAAGCGCCTGCTCTTTCGTTTTGTACTGCATACCGAGCCGCATTTCTCACCACGGACGTACCGGATCCGGCTGCGGCAACCGCAACAAAATCTGTCAGAGCTGCACGCGCCGCGGCTATTTCACCGTCCGGAAGATCCGGAAAGTCAGCGGAGACTATCCATCGTGCTATGGCTGAAAGAAGTGTCGGTTGATTCATGCTTTGTGTCTCACAAGACCTGGAGATGCTTTCTGAATGAACGACGGTATCGTTGCGCGGAAGCTGTTCGAGAACCATCAAATGAAGTAAAACTAAAAATGTGGTTTAGACTCTCTGCAGAAGGAGGACAGCAGCATGGGTATCCGGAACCTAGGATCTTTAGAAGTTTTTGTGGCCTTGGCAGATACTCAAAGTTTCACTGAAGCCGCGAAGCGCTTGGGAATGACGACATCGGCCGCTTCTCAGGCGCTCAGGGCCTTGGAAGAAGAGTTAGCGGTTTCGTTGATCAGCCGAAAAAGCCGCCCGGTAATGCTTACGGGAGCGGGGCGTAATTTGCTCGACGGTGCGAGAGCACTGCTGCGGGATGCTCGAGAGCTGGAAATGGCGGTTACGGCATCTTCGCCAATCCTCCCGCTTTTGCGGCTTGGGCTGGCTGAGAGCGTGAGCTGTACGGTCGGGGCAGATATTGTGGGAGCGCTTTTTCCCTGCACGAAGCAATTGTCGGTACGCACGGCCATGGCACTGCAGCTGAGCGAACAGTTTAAAAACGGCGATTTCGACTTGCTGATTTCACCGGTGAGCTTCCCGGATATGGATGGAGTGATGGAAGAGGCGGTCGTTGCTGAATCTTTCTTCCTTGTGACGCCCGCATCAAATACGAGGTCCGTTTCGACGCCGGCGGATCTTCTTCAGCTTGCGCGCGATTTGCCTTATTTTTCCTATACGACAGCGGCAAGCGACAAGCTGATTTCAGAACGTATTCTGCGCAGTGCCGGCATCTCGCCGCAGCGAAGCGTCTTAGTAGAGTCTTCGACAACCATGATGGGTCTTGTCGCTCAGGGACTCGGCTGGGCATTGCTTCTGCCGTCCAATATTTGGATGGGACGAGACTTTTGCGCTGACCTGCGTTTCACTCAATTGCCTTTCGTCTCCGCGCAGAGACGGCAGTATGCGGCAATTCGGTCTCGAGGATTCAGCCGGGCAGCCAAGCAGGCAGTCGAGGCTCTCAAAAAGGGCTTGAGGAAACGCGTTATTCCTCAGCTCGCAGATATCCAGCCTATGCTGGCCGAAGGCATGACGATCGTATGATCTTCATTTAAGCATCACTAAATCTGTGATGCACTTTAAGTCCGCTCTCTTTTTTCGTTGGTGAAGCGAGGCATCCATAAGACGTTTGGTCTTTGGATGCCCGGCTTCAAATTTCAGATCAGTGCGGACAGGTGATGCAGTCCTTTTATTTTTGCAATGCCCAGGGGCAGGCCAAACGCTCGAGAAGACCAATGCCCGCGTAAAGCGCAACGCCCAGCACGCACATGCCGAGAATACCGACGAACATGCCGTCCATATCGCCCAGTCCCCAGGCATTCATGATGTACCACCCTAGACCGGCATCGGTAGCAAAACTTTCTGCGAGAAAGAGTACGGCAACAGCGGTGCTGGAAGCAGCCTTCAAAGCCATGAAGAGTGAGGGAAGCGCCGCGGGAATGTAGACGTGAAGAACGCGCTCGGCAGTGCTTGCGCCCATTGAACGCATGGCAAGTTCATAGGAAGGATTGAGTGCCAGAGCGGATTCGCGCACGATTACCAGGATCTGATAGCCCGTAGCCAGCGCAATCAGCAGAATGCGTGACGAGTCGCCCAGCCCAAGGATGGTAAAGAAAACGGGCAGGAGCACGATTTTCGGAAGCGGCAGCGTGATGAATGTCACCGGTGCGCCCAGCCAATCAGCGGCTTTGCTGTGTCCCAAAAGGACGCCGAGCGGAAAGGAAACCGCAATGGCGAGTGCGAGCGCGGTGAGGAGCCGGTAGAGACTCAGACCGATGTGACCGATGAATTCCGGATCTTTGAGGGCATCCCAGAAGCCGCCGAGCGCCCGCAGGGGATCGGGCAGAATGTCCGATCCTAAAGTGACGCTTCCGAGCTGCCAAAGCAGCAAAACAGCAACAGAGCCGCAAAAGTAGCGAATAAAGATGGAGGCTTTCATCAGGCGGCACTCCCGGCGGGTTCACAAGACGCGGCGTTGTGCGCGGCGCACTGCCGCAGCACATTGTGAATGTGGTATACAGATTCGACATACTCTGGCGAATCGCGGTCTGCGCATTGTTCGGAAGAGCGCCAGGCCGGGTTGGCGTAATGCTCGAGCAGTCTCGAGGGGCCCGCTCCCAGCAGCAGAATATCCGAAGCAAGGAATGCAGCTTCACCAATATCGTGCGTCACGAAAATCATGGTGGTTGGCCGGCGGCGGCGCATGCCGGCCAAAAAGTCCTGAAGGCGTTCGCGGCGCAGTGCATCCAGTGCGGAGAACGGTTCATCCATAAAGAGCACTGCAGGCTGCGCAATCAGCGCGCGCCCCAGTGCGAGGCGCTGACGCTGACCGCCGGAAAGCGTTGCCGGCCAGCGGTTTTCAAGTCCGCTTAAACCCAACTCTTCAATCATGGCCGCTGCGCGGTGGGCGCAGTCAGCTGCCGGGATTTTATGCTGCGAGAGCAGAAGCGGGAGCGTCAGATTTTTCTCTACCGTTTTCCAAGGGAGCAGCCCAAGCTGCTGCCAGACGAAGCTCGAATTCGGGTGCTTGAGCACGCAGCCTTGTGCATCACGCCAAGACAACTCACCGCCGAGCGCCGGCAGGAGACCTGCCAGCGTCGTCAGCATCGTACTTTTGCCGCAGCCGGATTCGCCGACAATGGCAAGCGAGGAACCAGCCGGCACAGAAAATGTCAGATGCTTAAGCAACGTTTTGCCATTATGGCCAATGGCAAGATCCTTGACATTGAGTTCTGCTGCGCAGGTTCGGGCTTCAGGAGCAATGGTCATTTTTTTATAGCCTACAGATGGTTCCTGTGATGTCGGGCGCCTGGTTAAGGATGCCGACTTTAACCAGCCAGTCAGCCGCTTCCTGAACGAGCGCATCGGTTGGGAGCGGCGGCAGTCCGTCCGGCGTTGCGAACCCAGAGAATTTGGGAAGTTTATAGGTGTTTGCAACAGCCGGCGGCACAAGACCCTTCTTTGAAAGGATGGGAACGTATTTCTGCGGGTCCTGATCAATCGCCTTGGCAGCTTTGGCCAGTGCGGCCCGGAAGGGCAGCACGAAGTCAGGCGTGAGATAGGGCGTTGTGAGCGCAACTTCGGAGAGGGGCTCATTGAGCTGACGGTCATCCCAAATGACGCGTCCGCCTTTTGACTCAATGAGGGTAAGAAGCGGCTCGTAAAAGAGGGCCGTCTGCATTTTCCCGGTGAGGAGCATCTGCAGCCGGATCGGAATCTGAGCGACTTCGATTTGGTCGAGCGTCTTTTCGGGCAGATTGACGGCATTTTTCATGCGGTAAATCATCCAATCGATAATGGTGCCGCGGCTGCGCGTTGAACTCACGCCCGTGAGGCCCTTCAAGACTTCAATGGAAGTGATTTGATCGGCGAACTTTGGTGATACGGCAAAACCGAAGGCTCGCTGCGCAGGCGAGGTGTGCCAGGTCGTCGCGGCAAGCGAGAGACCAATGCCGTTTGCTCTTTGCGCAATCGTGCCGAGAATGTTGGCGTACTGGCCAATGATTTTTTCTGCACGGATGGCCGCAGTCATTTCAACGCTGCTTTTGAAGGGCAGAATTTCGATGTTGAGACCTTCAGACTTGAAGATGCCGTCAGCTTCTGCCGCATAGAGAATCAGCGCGTCAATGGCCGGCAGTGCCGCAATACGGAGTGTTTTCGAGCCGACGGCAGCCGCACGAACGGGTTTGGGCGTCAATGCTGCGCCCGCAGAGAGCAGAGCTGCGGAACCAGCGGCTGTAAGCAGCCGGCGGCGGCTGATGGTCTGCGATGAAGCAGGCAGGACGGCTGCCGGCGCGGTCGGTTTGATGGTGGTGGCGGGCATGGTCAATCCCCTTAAAAAAGAAACGGTTGTTTGACAATACCTGCCGAAATGTATTCGAGTATCTGTAAACTCATTAACCTATGAGGTATTGCCAAACCGTGCCTCTTTCCGGGCGCAGCCGACCGATCGCCATCAGCACGAACCATGGTCTGACGGAACTGCAAATCTATAATTTATTGGCTAAGGCCGGCCTAGTCATTTGCCGAAGCTTTCCTCACCTTTGATCGGATTTCTCATAAGCTATGTCATTTTCCTGGGAATGGGCGCTCGCCATATTTGTTTTTCTGTTTGCGAACTTATTCCTTGGGGTGCAGCTTCTGAAGCTCTTTTGGCCCTTGAGAATGCTCAAACTCACGGCCAAAATGCGTAAAGAAGCCGTGGATCCGCAGTCCTGGCTTGGTCTGGCGGCAGACGAAAATGCGGTTCGGGCCGCTCTGCCGATCCGCGAAGCAATCTTCCTGCTGCAAAAGGGAACGCTTTCAGAAGACGAGATGAAGTACCGCAAGCTGTGGCTTCGCAGCTGGGTCTATACGATTGCAACACTGGTGCTGGTTTATGTGCAGCCGCAGTTGCCGAGCGGAAGTGAAGCGGCCATGTCGCTCACATTGGTACTGTGCCAGTCGCTCGCAGCCTATGCTCAGGGACTGCTGATCAAAGCATTGGCGGACTTCCGCAGAACTCGAATCCAAAAGGTTCTGGATGCAGGGGCGAGCAGCTCGGCTGAGACCGATCTTGGGGAGCAATCTGAATCGGGAGTGCTCAATCATGATTCAAAACCGACTGATGCGGATGCAGCGAAAGCCGAATCGGCCGGAGCGCCTGATCAGGCCGACCGCGAGGGGCGTCCTGAAGATTCTCGACGTCCATAAACAGAGCCGCCGTTCCTTCTCATCCTGAACTCCCGGTTAACAGATCCCGAACTCGAGAGATTAAGGTCAAGGATCGGTTGTTTTGCTGAGCTAATCCCGTGAAAATGAACCAATAAGTTTTTACGGGATTTCTTTTTCCGCTAAAATGCTACCTATGTTCCAATTGGGCATCTGTCAGCGGGAGTGATGATGAAAAAGGCTAGCGACAAGTGGTATTTCACCAAGGAAACCAATGCCAAGGGCTTGTGCTACATCTACGCCTATCAAACGCAGTGGGATCCGGTCGCCAAGAAATCAAAACGCTCAGCCCGCAAGTATGTCGGCCGCTTAGCAGCTGATTCCGTCGTCAATATCACCGCCAAATTTCGTACTGAATTTCCTCAGTACGCACAAGGAACCTTTTATTTCGGCCTGGATAAGACTTTGGTCGATGAGGCAGCCTACCGCCGAGATTTCCCGGACGCTCCCGGCCCTAAACCAGCGGCTGCCGAAACGGATACCGCTTTGTGCGATACCCGCAGCTTAGGGTTCACTTGGGCTTTGGAACAGCTGGCAGCGCAGTCACAGGTGTTTGAGCATCTGCGCGAGATCTTCAAAGAGGATGCCCGCAGTCTGCTCAATCTGGCGATCTACAAATTAGACGGCGGCAACTCCATGGCTGCCATGGAGGATTGGCGGGCCAGTGTGTATTTGCCGCATGGTCCTGCTCTGAAGAGCCAGCGCATCAGCGAAGTATTGAGCCGAGTTACGCCTAAGGACTTTGCGCGCTATTTCCATCTGCGGCATCAAAGCAAGAGCGAAAAGATGTCCGGCACAGACTGCGTGCACTATGCGTTGGACAACACCACGATTTCGTCATATTCCGCCGCCATCGCGGATGTCGCCTACGGCCATGCCAAACGTGATCCGGAATTGCCGGTACTCAATTTCACTTTTGTTTGCGACCAAGACTCTGGGGACATTGTCTTCGCCCATGCCTATGAAGGCTCAATCCCTGATGTCACAGCCTTTGGAGAAATTGTTTATCGCATGAAGGATGCCGGTTTTGATTTCTCGAAAGTGATTTTGGTGACGGATCGGGGGTATCAAAGCCTAATCAACATCCAAAAGCAGATTGATCTGGAAGTGAAGTTCATACAGGGCATTCGCCTCAGCGAGGACGTCGTGAAGCGCAGCTTTGACCGATATGACGCCTCGCTGCATAACCAGCGCTTTTACGACACTGGCGAACGCGTGTACGCCCATTCCGCCACGGAAGCCTGGAAGCAATACACTGACTATGGATCACTCAACAAGACGCTGCATTTACATCTTTACCGCTTTCCTAAAGCCGATGAAGCTGAGATGGAAGAGCTTCGCTTACAAGTGCAGCAGGTGCTGGATCTGAAAAACGCGAACAAACAAGTTCCGCCAGAAAAATGGCTGACTTATAAGCGTTTCGTTTGTGAAAGAACCACGGCGCAAGGACGTCGTTATTGGGATCGTGATGACAACGCCATTGAGACCGCCTTACGCTATGCCGGCCGTTTTGCGATCCGAACCAATGCGGAAGCCAATCCGTTTAAAGCCTTAAGCATCTATCGGCTGCGCGGCCAAGTTGAGCAGGATTTCAATCAATTTAAAAACTGGGTCGATGGGAATCGACTGCGGTGTACGGATATGGCTTACTGGGGCAAATTGCTGGTGTGCACGCTGGCCACCTCACTGCGCATGATGGCCATTAAGGGAGCCCGCGACCGTGAGCAAGGCAATCGCAAAATCCCCAATAACTCCATCGATTGTCTTTTCACGATCTTGAAGCAGATCCAGGCTGACAAGCGCCATACGGCCAACGCATGGGTAACGCGCACCATTACGAAAAAGCAGCGCGATATGCTCGCGCTGCTTGGCTTAGAAAATCCGCCCCGGGTGCTGAAAAATTAGGGAGCAGTTATCCAGGAGTTCCGGGTATCTGCTGACTTTTCGGTTTAATTTTCGAGGATTTTGCCATGGCGTGGAGATGTAGTCGGACGACCGTTTCGGCTTGAGCAACCGACGACCGCACCGACTTTTGCGATACTTGAATTCTTACCGCACGATTTCGACAGCATCAGGGGCGAGTTCGTTCAAAAGTCGGCTCGGCCGAACATCGAAACTTTCCTGCGCGAGAAGCGCGAGCGTGTGACGAGCGCGTGTCATGCCGACGAAGAGGAGCATTCGTGCTTCGTTCATGCGGTTTTCGGTTGCTTCTTCCGAGAAGTCGGTCTCGTTGCGTGTGTAGGGGAAGAGATCGTCGTTCACCATCGGGAGAATGACGTGGTCGAATTCGAGCCCCTTGGCCGAGTGATAGGTGACGAGCTTGACCCCCGGAGTGAGGGCCAAAGCATGAATTTTTTTATCGCCAATAGGAGCGTAGTCGATGCGGACATTCTCGAGCCACCTCTTGACTATCTTCATCACCAAACTGTCGCGAACAAGAATACCAACGGTTGTTCGGGGTGAAGCCGAGCGAAGATTTTTGATCAAATTGAGTACGATTGTCCGCATCTCATCCTCGCTTTGGCAATAAAAGAGCTTCGGTTCTGCTCCTTCTCGTTCTGGCCGATCACGATTGAAGATTTCGTCGTCTTCTGGAGTCTCAGTGTAGTGCTTTAGTAGGGAATCGGCCAGATCGACAATCTGACGCGTATTGCGGTGCGTACCTTTTAGGCGGCGCGAATCGCGCCCTTTGATTTCGAGACCGATTTCTTTCCACGTAAAGGCCGATCCATAGATCTTCTGAGCGAAGTCCGCGGAGATTGTCATTGAAATGCGGGCGAGAGCGCGCGCTACTTTGAGCTTGTTGACGGGAAGATCCTGCGCTTCATCGATCATGACGACGTCGTATCGAAGGCTATCTGGGATTTCGACACTTCGTTCGAGGATTGTCTCGCACATCATGTCGATTGTCGTAATGCCGCGACGAGCGAGCTCCTGATAATAGGCTTTATAGATCGAAAAGACAAAAGGACGATCCTCCGTGCGCAAAGGAATCCGTCCGCGACCGCGGCGCGAAATCGCGACGTACTCATCTACTGTTTTCAACGAGTGTTGCTTCATCCAACAGAGCTCGTCCATGAGCCAATCGCGTCGATCGTCGCTAAGAATCCGTTCGTGCTCGGTGTCGTTCACAAAATGTTTAATGATGACGTGGTCTAGGCACGGGCGGTGTTTATCCTTTTTATTGCTTTCGTACGGATGTTGAGGACTCCGAGCCGTAATGTCCTTATAGAGAGCATAGATAACCTTATCGAGGGTCTTGACGGTGATGTTGGAGTTGGAAGCCTCGCCTTCGACATCGAGCACTTCGTCCGTGTAGTTGACAAGTGTGTTGGCGAAGGTGAAAAGCCCGATACTGAGAGCCCCGCCATTGGCTTTTGCTTTGCGGCTCAGGTTAAGCGCACGGTTGAGCAGAACGAGACTCTTCCCCGAGCCTGCCACGCCGCGCACGATGAGGTTGCGTTCTTCGGGAAAGGCCACACAGGCCTGCTGATCCTTAGTGAGGGTAGTCATGATTTACATCCTTCCATTTGTAGTTTCCGTTCCCAAATGGCGGCGAATTCGTCATCTTCACCATCATTCTCCGTTTCGTTATAGGAATTTATGGGGAGTGCAACGAGCACTTCCCCTATGTTCGCGTGGCACGCATCAGCAAGACGTCTACAACGCGCATCAGACATTTCTTGTCGGGACATTCCATCGTCAGTGTTATCGGGCACCCTCCAACATTGAGCGGTGCGCTTCCAAAAGTCTTCTTCGTACGAGTTCATGTTCATTCCAAAGCGTCGACACCAACGGCTCTCACTCTTGCTTCTCGCGACTGAAGCGGCAATAGGAATTATGTGGGCAAAAGGTGCAGAGCGCCTTCGGGTTAAGCGGAGTGCCGGTCTTTACCGAGGTCAGCACCTTCTGTGCGTGTGATGTGGGGAGATGATGAAGACAGAGACGAAGCACCCGCGCGCCGTAGTCGGATGCAGACCAGTCGGTTCCGTTCTTTCTCAAGGCGTTTGCAAAGATACGCGCAATTTTCTCCGACTCAGCGCGACATACTTCGGGGATCGCCGGGTAGAGGGAGAAGAAGAACGAGGCTGACTCCTCAATACTGCAACGGTTCGTTGTTGCGATGACCGCGATCGTTGCTGTAATGAGGAAATTGAGTTGGAAGTCGTTCTCATAAAGTGGCCGCCCGGAGAGTACAAAACCGTACCAAAGACGAAGGGGACTGCAGGGACAGGCTGCTACCGCACCCTTCATTTCGATCGGGCGGCTCCCGTCAGGGAAGCGTTTCTGCGCTGCGGTGGACATGGTTTTAAGCGCAGGTGGCACTTCGAGGGATCCGGATGAGGTGCCAACACCTTTTCCCTCAGCTTCCGTATCCTTATCCATGAGAAAACGCGAAACGGTCACTGCGTTGGTCATGTCGCCCGCTTCCTGAAGGTAAATCGAGGGTTGAAGCATCTTTTCGCCACGTGCGACAACCCAGGAGAGCGTGATCTCGGGGTGTCCTCGAAGGAGATGAAAGAAGTAGCGGTCGGCGAGTGTCGTATTCTCGAGGTAGTGAAGTTGATCCGCAAGACGTCCTAGAGTCGCTCCCCTCAGCTCTGGTCGGGACAGATCATGCAAAAGATCCGTCGTAAGAGGCCAAGAGGGACGAAGGGCTCCGCTCGGAAGACTCGTCGCGTCGGCACAGCAGAGCATAATCGGGTTCTCACGCCACCGTAGTACGGCACCTTCTGCATCGGCAAGCGACATCACCCGATGGAGGCCTTTCCGGTCTTCCTCTTCAGCGTTCGGTTCACACCGACCACCCAAGAAAAAGCCCATTGCATCGGCAAGATGGTTGGGGGGACAATGAGTGATTGAGACAGGCGACGAGCCTAGACGTTCGAGGAGCGACCCGGCGATTCGCCGTTCTTGGCTAGTGCTCGCCCGAAGACTCGCGCGTTCGCTGAGGAGACGCTTGAGTCGCGCAAAGTGAACGCGTAGATTGAGGGAACCGTCCGCTTTGCGAGCCTTTTCACCTGGTTTCTCTTCGCCGAAAAGTAGCGATGCATCGTTCACCATGCGTTTGATCGCTTTCGTGAGGAGAGTAATTTCTTCAGAAGACGTCTGAAATACTGCAAAGGAGGCGAGGGGGCTCGCAGCGAGATGACGCCAACGTGCTTCATCGGTTGTCGTCATCGTTTGATTTGGGGCGAACGTAGCGTCGAAGAAGGTCGAGAATTCCGTCAAACGTTGCGCGCGTCCACACCAGTCCGAAAGTCGCCGGCAGTCCTGAAAGTAGGGAGCTACGCGATCGAAGACGCCAAGCGTCGCCCCCGGTTTAGTACCAACCTCGTCGGCCCATCCTGTTGCTAGGCATACGCGTACTGTTTCTGGGGTAACGTCAAGCGTGTTCGCTTTTTCGTTCCACATGCCGTAGAGCGACATGAGATAGCGCCCGACGGGGTACGCGAGGAGACGTGTCTTTTCAGGCTCGGACTCGACAAAGGTCTCGAGGAGTTCTCGCACGTCCGTGCACATCGGTGCGACGAGCGCTGTATCGGGTGTATCCTGCACATGGCGTGCCAACGAAAATGCGTCGTCGAACCGAACAACGGACAGTTTCTTGGATGACGCACGCGTTTTTTTCGAATTTGCGGAAGCAACGACGGATGGCTCAATGTCATCTTCCGCGCCGGTCGGGTCATCCACCAAACGCACTTCGTTGAGATTGGCAAAGTGTGGGTTGAGACGCCAGACATCATAGGCTTCAGGAGCCCGTTCGTCGAATGCGCGAAGATGATAAACGGGGACATTCGTACGTTCGGCCGCCTCCATGAAACGGCTCTGCATCGGCCGCACGTAAACGAAGCCCTGGAAGTAGAAGGCGGCGGGACGTCCGAGAGGTGTCGGAACTGGACGGTCGCAGATGCGGTTTGAATCGCGCTCGGCTACTCCTCCTCTGCGTGCGTAGGGTGTTACGGTCGCGAGACGCGCCATGAAGAGCTCCGGATCCTCCCACTCGTCGAGTGCCGCCTGCAGGTGCGGCACGCTGCTTCGAGTGTCATGAAGGAAGTCCGAATAGAGTGCACGAAAGAGTGCCTTCTCGGCAGTGTCGGTGGGGAGTATATCGGGGTCGATCCCGATTTCAACGAGCGTACGAACGCTTTGGACGATTTCTCCACGGTTGCGGCGGAAGGCTGTGAGGGTCTCCTCGGTGATCGGGGTCGATATATCCGCTTTGCACCGAAGGGTTCTGCTCTCGAGCAATTCCGAAAGCAGAAGGTGCTGTTGCAGAAGCGTGTAGGACGCGTACCAGTGGGGGAGCATCACCTCGAGGATCGTATTGATATCGCAAGCACGCCCTCGACCGCTACGAGCGTAGACCGAAGCCATCAGGCGTTGAGCGGGGACGATGAGACCGCCATAGTGGATGGAGCCGTCCGTGAGCGATTCGGGACGTCGGTATTGCAAAACGACAGGGTGGGTGAGACGCTTCATGAGGAGGCTCCCTTGCGATTCTCGTGTGCGTGTAGAAATTCAGACCAGGTATCCGGTTTAGGTTCTTCGGGTACAAAAACGATGAGTTGTGATTTTGCTCGCGTCATGGCCACGTATAGAAGGCGAGCTTCGTCTCGACGTCGAGCCTTCTCTTCGTCCGCCTGATGGCGGTCGAAGTGATCGTTCTGTTTCGTATCGTTTTTCCACCCGACCTGAACCGGCGCATGGGAATCGATTGCGTCGGGAACAACCGTGATCTCGAAATGTTTTGTTGCCGTGCTGTCTACCTTTCCTCCCTTCTTTTCCTGTTTATCGCACTTTTTAAAAAATGGGCGCGTTGTGTTCGGGAGGAGTACTGCATCGAATTCGAGCCCCTTCGCCTTGTGTACGGTCATTGCCTCGATAAGAAAGCCGTCGGTCGGGGGCTCGATCTCTGGGTAAAGTTCGTCCTCTTTTCTATCGGTGAGGATTTTGAGGTGCAGGAAGTCGTATGCCTCGAGAAGCGTAGGGTATTCACCCGAAAAGTGGTCGTAGAGGATCGCAATGACCTTTTCGAGATTGAGTTGATAATGCTCGATGCGTTCGCGAAGGACGTCTTTCTCGGTACCAGAGCTTTGAAGCAAGCGACCATAACGGCTGACGGGATCAAGGCGTTCCAGAATACCGGCGAGCACCGCGAAGAAAGGTTTCGTTCGCAGTTTTTCAATTAACTCCAGCCATAAAGCTTCTCCGAGAAGTTTCGTGAAGTATTCGACCAACGCTTCCGTCGAGCCCGCGAGAGTTGCCGTGCGGTCTGGGTCGGGACTCGACTTGGCGTAAGGGGTGGTCAGGAGATTCCAAAGTCTGCGTGGGTCATTCGGGTAAAGGAGAGCAGCAAGGAGTGCTTCCAGATCGAGCACGGGCTTTGTGACGTAGAATCCCCCTTGACGTTTGGCCCGGCAAGGAAGTCCCGCCTCCTGACAGATATCAGCTACCTTGTTTACCTGCCAATTGTCGCGTACGAGAACGCAGAGTTGGCGCACTTGGTCTGCGGTACGGAGATTTCGGATTGTTTTTACGAACTGAGAGCTGAAGGCAGGCGACCACGGAAAAGGCTTCACCGAAACGGTTTGGAACCGTCCGCCAAGCGATGTCTGCGCGACGGCATCGGCATCCCAAAGGAGCAATTTTTCAGTAGATGTTGCCCAATACGAGAAAATCGAGTTGAGGTCTCTAATGATTGCCGGCGCTGTGCGATAGTTCTTTTTGAGCGTGAATTCGAGCGCACCACGTAATCCCCGTGTTGCAAGAGTGTTCTGCAAAACTTCGAAAGCCGATTCTTCGGCACCTCGAAAGCGGTAGATGCTCTGTTTTACGTCTCCCACAACGAAAAGGTGAGCGCCCATCGTGTGTGCGAGCCACGCAAGACTGCCGATCTGGCTGTTGTCCGTATCCTGAAATTCGTCAACGAACAGGTATCGAAGAGATGTTCGATGTAGGTGGGGCGTGCTCGTGGCCGTTAAAGCGTCAAGTTCCGCCTTCATGTCATCAAGAGCATAGACATTCTGTTCGCGCTTCATGTCCTGATAGCGGCGCTCCAACTCGGGGATGATTTTGCTAACCAAGTCGTTCAACGCGGAGGAATTGTTGTCGGCGCTCCCGAAGTTCGCTGAAAAAACGGACTCACGATAGAAACCGAGCGAGCGGAGCTTCTCCCAAAGGGCCAGAGAAAGTCGACTGACCGAGTCAATCGAAACGTTCTTATCATGAAAAAGTGAAGAACAACCTTTTTGGTAGAGCTCATTCATGATCTGGAGTACTAGCTTTTGCTTTTCGTAGTCGAGCCCCCGAAGGCGGGCGCTCTGACCGAACCCGAGCGTCGAGCCTTCGGACGCAAGCAGGTCCTTGAAGAAGCTGTCGATTGTCGAAATACGAAGTTCGGAGAGCCCCTCAGCCAACGCACGCCACCGGGGTGACCCCGTAAGTTCGAGCATGGTCAAAAGACGCTTCTGAAGCTTTCCCGTCATGCTTGTTGTGGCCATGTTGGTGAAGGTGATGAGCGCTAAGTCGCGTGGCTTGAGAGTTTTGTCTGTAGCAAAGAGTTCAATGATGCGATCGATCATCACAGTTGTCTTTCCTGTACCGGCTGAAGCCTTGACAATGATGTCGGTGTCCGCAGGTGCGTGCTCAATCACGTACTGCTCAAGATTGAAGTCAGGAGCAGCCTGTTCAAGGTCGACGAACTCTGGATGATCGAGACTCACCCCTTCGCCGTCCGCAATCGCAAGATTGGGGACGCATTTGGTCACTGCAAAAACTCGACTTTCTGCGTGGCCCTGAAGCACGTCGTAAATGGGCTTCAGGGCAGTAGGGACGAATAGGTAGAGTTTCACGCCACGTTCCGTTTCGGCCCGAAGGGTGTCGATTCCTGGTACCCAATCGCCTGAAAGAAGGAGGGAATAACGTGCAATCGGAAGCGTGGAAGAGTTCGTCGCCACGCTAGAAGGAGTGCATTGAAGTGTTTTCCGTTCGGTTGAAAGCGCGGGATCCGTTCGAACAATTCCCGGCGCCTCGTAGCTATCGAGCGAAAAGGGGGCGTCTGAACGGAGTGTTGCAAGCAACACTGTCCAATCTCGGCTCATCGTGCGATCCTCAACGCCGAAACTGTTTGCGACGAGGTACGTCGCAGTTCCGGGTATTGGGGCACCTTTCTTAAGGCTTGCAACACCTTCGTTCCCATCACGGAGCTTTCGAGCGTCAACGTAGCCAACGAGGTCCACCTCCAATATATCGGGACGGATGTTTGTCGAGTTAAGTACGATAGCGTCGTTAACTAAACGCGTGAGGAGGAAGTAGTTCGGTACCTCCCCTGCGTCCGCACGAAACTGCAGTTTGTTCCATTCGATCAGAAGCCAACGGCTTCGACTTTTTGAACACTTGATGTCAAAGGTCCAACCACGGTAGGCAATGTCGCACGTGTCCCATCGACCGCGCTCGTATATTTCCAGATCGAGTTCAATCGCGATGCCATTCTTTTCGAAAAAGGCCTTGACGGCAAATTCGCCTAGTTTTCCGATAATGTTGTCGCGGGCAATTTCGGAGATGCTTCGTTTCGCCGTGTCGGATTGGCCGAATTCGATCGCCTGCTGGTGTTCTGCGCATTGCATAGAAAAGTCGATGCAAGCGTCAATTTCCTGACGGTTTAATCGTACGCGGACGACACCGTCTGGTCGCACGGCGATACGCTGCAAAGCTGGCTTCGTTTCCTGTTGCATGAGGGACTTCTTTCAGTTTTCGTTGTTTTGCAGTTGGTGAGGCGGAGTGAAGGACCAACCCCTAATCTGGTTTTTCATGCTCGGCCCTGAAAGGACCGGGCATTTTTCGGCTCTTCTGGACTTTTGGGGAAATTGAAGTTCCCCGTGTCACCAGATCTAGCTCAGAAACTAAAAGCGCGTTGGATCCTGTATCGCAATAGAAACAACAACCTAACGATAGGAGCAACGCGCTATGACGATTCTACCCCGCGCGGCCTCCTGTCAACGACCTTCAGCAGACCTGCTTGCGCAAAAACTTGAAGCCTGCAACCTCAATAAGATCTTCTTTCCGGGCTACACCGTAGTTGCTTGCGTCCGTACTCGAGAGAGTCTCACCTTGAAGCTCGAGACTACGGAACCTGCCATCTGCCCAAAGTGCGGGGAGTCCTGCATTAAGATCCACGACACCCGATACCGCCTGATCCGCGATGCGCCGTTCCCCGGCGTCACGGTGGTCTGGCTCCTTGTGCCGATTCAGCGAGTCAGGTGCAACTTGCGTGTCGTCAGGAATGACTTCACGGGCACGTGTAATGTCATGTTCATTGGCCGGCCCATAAACGACATCCGTCGCAA
>ENA-UEOT01000022-UEOT01000022.1-human-gut-metagenome-genome-assembly--contig:-NODE-22-length-106684-cov-9.753562_pt1 | contig 106684 bp, 80 predicted proteins | sample MGYA00242889_ERZ507894 | MGnify/ENA primary metagenome ERZ507894 (study PRJEB26167, sample SAMN06115419) | human gut metagenome | host: Homo sapiens | place: China:Anhui | collected 2015-03-06... | reverse complement strand
AAGTTCCAGGGGAAGCCGCTTTTTGGAGAATTATCCATCTTTATGCTCTGCACATTATAGTTATAGAGCATGATAACGCAAAAACGAAAGACCGTGGTTTATTTTTTCAAATAAGATCACGGGCTTGGTAAAAATTTTGACGGAACTGCCCTTGTTTTAGTGGGCAGGCATCTCGTAGTTCAGGGTTATCGCGATACCGCGGAATAACGCGCATTTTGCGGTTGATCTCCCAGTCTTTGGAGAAGATGCACTTCAAAGGCTGGGTAATATCTCGTTTACATAAATAAAATGCGATATCCAATAAAGGATATTTAAAAAACGGAACTATTCAAATATCTTTCTTGCTCATTTCTAGAAAGATTCTTGCCAAAAAATAAATATCGGTTTGGCATTGCGGTCAGTGAAGCAGCTCTCAATCTCAGCGCTCGATGAGTGTTGACAACAGGACGGCGTCAAGCGCCAAAAGCAAATGAAACTCCCGATGCACAGAGCGCCAGCTTCAACGAGGCAATCGGTGTTCGGATAGCCTGCCGTCATGTTTTGTGACCTGTTGGGGTAGGTCATTTTTGCGTTCGTTAGGTGGGTAATTTATGCGTTCGCGTAACAGTTTGACCGATTTCTGTGTAGGCAGATTGATTTGAGTTGACGCTTTCAACTAACGCTTTCCTTGCTGGGGGACTCGGCAAAGGAGATGACTCGAACGGCAACAGGAGTCTTCGAAACCCTACGACTCTCAAATTGACCTGAAATGTTGCGCCGTTCTCGAATGTGTTTTCGTTTTCCGGTGGTCAGGGAGGCAGAGCAGCAGGACATCGGCAATGACTTCCGCTTTGCTGACGGGAGGATAAGCCTCCTCGAAGAATCGTTTGCAGAAATTGTGAACGCCTCAGCCTGCATTGCTCCAGCCGCAGTCGTGATAGCCCCGATTTATTGGAGGCAGCATGGAGATTATTTCGTGGTGGCTTCCCCAGCGTGAGGCGGACCGATATGTTTACACGCCGAAGACAGACCGCTGAGTAAGAAATCGAATACATCAACTGTATGTTTACAGCATCTTAACTGAGTGTTGCATATGAGCAAACTGCATTATTTAAGCGTTAACACTACCCATTTCAATCAATAAAGTTTACGCATTTAGACCGTTTTCAAAAAATCAACATAGGGTTTACCCCCCCCCCACGATGTTGACACTTCCATTCCTACACTCCCGTCAGTGCTTCGCGCACTTGTTCTGTTCACGACGTGTAAACGCCGACGCAGAAAGAACCTCATTATTCTTGGAGTAAAAGAATGAATCGTAATTTCAAGGTGGTCTTCTCTAAAGCACGTGGTGCGCTGATGGTGGTTAACGAAGCCACATCCAGCGTCCAGGCTAAGGGTACAAAGACCGTTATCGCCGCCGCTGTCGCTGCGCTCTCTCTCGGCGCAGGCGTGGCTTCGGCTGCTGACTCTCAGACATTCGATGATGTTCAGTTGAATGCCAACACGACATTGACGATCACGAATGGTGAGTCAGATTTTGTCTACACGCCGACCGGTACGGTTACAGGTACAGTTGGGGATAAAACGGACCAAACATTCGCTGCCAAAGGTGACTCGCTGAACACCGACGCTGACGTCATTCTCAATGGCGGTGATTTTGCTGTTGATGCTTCAGGAGCTTCCAAGGATATGACGGTTGCCGTCGGTCAGCTTGGTATTCAGAAGGCGACCGATCAAGACGCAGAGGACATCGGCACTGGCGCAGGCAATATTACGCTGACCGCCAATTCCGTTGCTGACAAGGAAACGCCTGTTGCTCTTACCCTCAACGCCTCGAGTATTGATCTCCAGGCCGGCACCATCGCTTTCAAGGCCGGAGAAAAAGCTAATCAGGGCGCTATTACCCTTAACAGTACTGGCGATATCGTTCTTGGCACCGCTCAATCCTCGAAACAATTCGGTGCAGTTACAGAAACGACCCCAGCAGTTGATCGCAACATTATTGTGGATGCTGGTCTGGAAGTTGAGATCTCCGCTACTGAGGCTAACTTCTACTACAACGCCGGCACCGTTACCAATGCCGGTACTCTGAAGCTGGCTGCTACGAAGAATGCTGACAATACCGGTGCCGTGACCCTCGGTGAGGATGTCTCCTTCGTCAACTCAGGCACTGTCGCTATCGAAGGTGATACAGTCACGCTCAATGCTTCTTACGATGCAACGTCTGAAGCCAACAAGAGCGGCTACCTTGAAGTTAAGAGCACGGCTGCTTCTGACGGCACTATCACCGTCGGCGGCACGCTGACTGCTGATACCATCAAGCTTGGTACGAAGACTGCAGATGCTGAAGGCAAGCGTCAGGAAAAGAACCAGATCGTTCTGGATGCCGAAACCACTACCGTTGCTAAAGACGGCAAGCTCGACGTCAAAAATACGCTGACTCTTGAAAAGAACCTCACAGTTCAGGGCATCGTTAATGCCGCCGCTACGGATGTGAAGGCGAAAGATGTCGCGGTGAATATTGATGCCAGCGATGCAGCCGCTAATAAATATGCCGGTTCCGTATCCCTCGGCAAGGTTACCGTCGGTGCAGGTACTGCGCAGGATGCCAATTCTTTGAGGCTGTCAGTCACGAATGGTGCTTCCGCTCAGGCTGACTCTCTCGACATTGCTGCTGAAGATAAGGATAAGAACAAGGCCGGTGAGTTTGCCTTAGTTACCGGCAAATTCAACGCCGGTACGCTGACCAACGGCGGTTCCGTTAGCATTGGCGACACGGGAAGTGGTACTGCTTCTACTGTCGGTACGCTCACCGTCTCCGGCACTTCGGTCAATAAGGGCACCGTTACCTTCGGCACGGCGGTTAAGGATACGCAGAACGCTCTCGTCATTGCTGCTGATTCGACCTTCTCTAATGAAGGAAAACTTGGCGCTGACAGCGGCACGACCGGCGATATCACTGTCGCAGGTACGCTCACCAACGTTTTGAAAGCCGAATCTTCCTCAGGGAAAGGTGATGGTATCACCGGCAAGATCAACGCCAACGCTGTGAACGTCAAGGAAGGCGGTGTGGTCAACACTGCACTTGATAACTACAACGTCGATAAGACCACTGTTGACGGCACGTTCGCGACCACGCTCAACAAGTTGGCCAACGGTACGGATGCAGGTTCTGGTAAGACAGCTGACGCTCTTGAGCTCAAGTCGGCCTTTGTTGTCAACGGCGGCGCTATTACCGACGGCACCAATGAGGTGACGAACTATGTTATCGGTGATAACGGCTCTCTTACGCTTAACAGCGACAAGAAGCTCACGTCCGTTCTGACGAATCAGACGACTGCTCTGGATGACGCTTTTACGGTCGGTTCGGCGGCTTCCGTCGAAGTCGGTACGCTGACCCTCACGAAGGGGCATGCTTTGGTTGAAGGTGATCTCACCGTTACCACGGCTTTGAATACTACGACCACTGACGGCACGATCAAGGTTTCCGACGGCGACTTAACCGTTTCTTCTCTCGATGTTCTCGGTCTTGAAATCAAGAATGGTGAGATTGTTAAGAAGACCGGTACGACTGTCCCGTCTGTTGCCGACGATACGATCACGCTGGAAGATGCTTCGTCCTTCAATCTCGATCTCGGGGAAGTGACGTTCGCCAATAAGGACAAACTTTCTGCCTTGACGGGTTTGGTCGCTGATAACGCTGATGGCCTCATTAACGTCGGCAACGTCACGATCACGGGTCTTATCTCCGACAAGAACGAGATTACGTACGCTGATCTCAAGGACCTCAATGGACTCACCACCGATGCCATCAAGCAGGTGACAGTCACGGGGGCTGATACGATTGATCGCACGATCAGCGTCGGTAACCTCAAGATCGCCGGCAACACGACGACTGGTGCATCCTCGATCGAGGACGGCAAGACGGTAACCCTCAATGGTTCCGGTATGCTGGTTTACTACGACAAGCCGACGACCGGCTCGACCGCCGTCACGCAGACGCTCGCAGGCGTTAACCTCGGCAACGGTTCGACACTCGTTGTTGCTGCCGCTGCCGACAAAGCTGCCGAAATCGGTGCTGTCGAAGGTGAAATGGGTAACTTCCACGTCGAATCCGGCAGCCTCACAGTCAAGGGTAATGTCAATGTTGCTGACCTCACGGTTGAAGCCGGTTCCCTGACGCTCGGCGCTGCTGCTGAAGGCGCTGATGCCTACACCATCACGGCCGCTACCCTTGATGTACAAGCTGACGCTGTCGTTTCTGCAGCCGCCAACTCGCTCACGCTGACGGGCGGCAGCGACGCTGACTTTACGGCTGAAAATCGCTACGATCGCGTCAACACCGTTGCCGGTTCGCTGGCCGTTAAGACGCTCGAAACGGCTCACGATTTGCTCGTTACGGGTACTGCACAGATTGACACTCTCAAGGGTGACGGTGCGGTTCTCGTTGGTACGGATGAGAGCGCCGGTTCGCTCGTCGTCAATACCCTCGAAGGTAAGGTCTTCGCTGATCCGGCCTGGGTTGACGGCAAGTCCGAAGCTGCCAGCACAGTGCTCGTCAAGGCGGTTAAGGCTACGGGTTCTGTCGAAGCCGGCCGCAACTCCGTTGTGACCGTTGGCGGCGAAAAGGCCTTCACGGCCGATGAAGTTCAGGCGCTCACGGGCTTTACGCTCGCTGAAACGCCCACTGCTGACAATGAAACGACGGGTGTTAAGGCTGTCAAATCCATCGATACCTATACCGTCAACTCTGTCGTGGTTCTCGGCGGCGATAAGACCACCGTTATGAACGGCACCATCGTTGCTTCCAATTCGGAACAGCCGAGCGCTGGGCAGTATCAGGTCCGTATTGACGGCAACAGCATGTTGGTTGTGGACGCGCTTAAGCTCGATACCACTGGCGAAACCGCGCTTTTCGCTCAGCAGACGACCTTGGCAGATGGTTCCATCCTCTTCATCGACAATGCCGCCAACGGGCAGAAGTTCCTGCTCTCGAAGGCTAACGGTACGAGCTACAGGGCTGATGCGGTCTTCGAAGGCAATCTCCTGATGGAAGAAAGCTACAACAAAGACTCGAATACGCTCTCTATCGGCATGACTGATAAGAGTGAAGTGGTCGATAAGCTCGGCGACGTTGCAGGGCTCGACGCGATCTACGGCATGTATGAAAAGGGCGAAAACGTTGGCAATACCAACGCCCAGTTCTTCCGTGATCTCATGTCGTCGCAGACCTCCTCTGCCTATGACAAGACTACTGGCGAATGGAACTTCCAGACCCTCCGCACGACTCTGAATGACGTTGCCGCCATCGGCGCCACGACGGGTGCTCAGGCCGTGACGATGGATGCCGTCAACCAGATGGCTGACACCGTTGCTGCTCGTACGTCCATCCTCACGCAGCGCGCTCAGGGCGTCAACGTGTGGGTCGACGTCAACGGCGGCCGCTTCGAAGGCAAGAAGGTCATGGACGGTGCGGGCTACTCGTCCGACATCTATGCCGGCACCCTCGGCGCCGACTACCAGTTTGCCAACGGCGCCGTGCTCGGCGCTGCGCTGACGATCGGCACGGCCGACACCGACAGCGAAGGCACCACCGCCAAGACCTCGATGGATTCCGACCTCGTCGGCTTCTCCGTCTACGGTTCGAAGACCTTTGCGGACATCTGGAACGTCGCCGGCGATATCGGCTACCTCCAGGCCTCCAACGACGTCACGGAATCGGGCTACGGCTTCGGCGACTTCTCTGAAGACGTCAATGCCTTCACGCTCGGCGTGCGCGGTGAAGTGCTCACCAAGGCCGGTTCGGTCAACATCGTTCCGCACTTGGGTCTGCGCTACACGCGTCTCTCCACCGACGGCTTCACGGCCGGCTTCAACACCGAAATCGACGATCAGAACATCTTCCAGATGCCTGTCGGCGTGACGGTCTCGGCCGACTTCGAAACCAGCGGCTGGACGATTGCTCCGAAGTTCGACCTCTCGGTCGTTCCGACCTTCGGCGACAAGGACGCTGATCTCAAGCTCGGCATCACCGGTGTCTCGGCTTCGGACGATCTTTCCGTGCGCGTCATCGACTCCAACCCGGTTCAGGCCACGCTCGGCGTCAGCGCGACGAACGGTGCCTGGGGCTTCGGCCTCAACTACAAGCTGGGTGTGGGCTCCGACGACCGCATGAACAACTCGTTCAATGCCAACGTCCGCTACGCCTTCTAAAAGGCTTGTACCGCGGTTCTGATCGGGCGGTCCGGAGACCGCCCGTCAGGATGCGCGCAACGCTCCCGGGCTTCCTTCCCGTCGTGCTCCAAGGGCGGCGGGAAGCCCTCTCGGAGCGCATCCACAAGCCTTCCGGGAGTGATCCCTGAAGGAGCCTCGCAAAGAGGCAATTGGAACCCGTCTCTCGCAGCAGTGCGCGGGACGGGTTTCTTTTTGCCTGCATTTTCCGGTCGGAGAGAATGATGAAGAAGAGTAGAGCTGAAACCTCGGGCGCTTTGTCGGGTGAGTTTGCCGATCGCGTGCGCCCTCCGTATGCGTCCGATGAAAAGCGCCGGCAGGCCGCAGAGCTCTTTGAGCACGGGATTGGCTACCAGCGCGCTTCACGCATTTTGGATCTGCCCGCCAATACGCTGCGGGATTGGGCCAGAGCATGGCGTGCGGGGAAGTTTCGCACCACCATCTCGCCGCACCTCTATCGCTATTCGGATGCCGTCAAGCGAAAAGCCGTGCGCATGCGTCAAAAAGGACACACCTGGCATGAGATTGCGGAGGCTACGGGTGTCGGCGCGAGCACCTGCAAGCGGTGGATGGATAAACTCGGCCAGTCAGTACCAAAAGGCCGTACGGATGAAATCAGACCCTAAGCGGCGCATAAAAATCAGCGGAAACGATCTTCAGGCGAGAGGGTGGGGCAGCCAAGGACAGGGGCGCCGCGCGGTGCTGTCGGACTCTATTTTTTTCGTTCAGCAGGAGGATTTCGGATCCGTTTTTGTGTGAGCCCTGTCCGCCGAAGGGGTGGTCAGCGGCTGACTGCACCCAGATACTTTCTTTGGCTTGACGTTCGAAACTTTGGGAGCTTCATCGTCGGTGCTTCGAGTATCCGTTTTTTCACTCTGCGGCTCTACGCCAAAAAGCATGGTTAAGTAGCCCTTGAAATATTCTTCAAGGTTAAGCGGCATGACCTTGTCGATGATCCCTGCCCAGAAAATGCCCTGCATGACGGGCGCCATGAGCACCATGGGGTACTTCTTCACGAAGTCGGGGACATTGGAGGCTTCAATTTCCGTTCGAAGCGGGCTGCCCGGCGCGAAGTGCGGAATCAGGAATTTTTCGTAGATCGGACGCGTGAGCTCGGGGCGGTGAAGACCTTCAGACCAGACAACACGCAGGATACGAGCCAGCCGTCCGTGACCATTGTCGGCGAGGAGCCCGGCTTCCGTTCGCCATAGCCTTTCAATCAGCGGCAGCGATGCGTGTTCGCTCGGCTGATCGAATTCTTTTTGGATTAGGACTGCGACTTCTTCGGCAAGTCCCAGGAGCAGCGCTTCCTTTCCCTTGAAGTAGCCGTAGATGGTGCCTTTGGAGACGCCGGCCCGATGTGCAATATCTTCGACAAGCGCGGCCGAAAAACCCTTTGCTTCAAATTCGTCGAGTGCTGCATTGAGAATGCTTCTGCGGCGGTCTTCAGATTTTTTAGCCATATGCGTTGTCCAGTAAGCCCGACGCCGGCGTCTTGTCGGGAGGGGTCGGCAGTCTATTGAATCTTATGCCGGAAAAGCCAGGACGCCCAGGCTAGCGAGAGCACACCGGCTAATACGATCGGGATGAGAGAAGGAACAAGATCAGCGAAGCCGGCATTTTCGAAGTAAATCGCCCGAAGCGCCACAATGGCATGCCGCAGGGGATTGATGAGCGTCAGGGTCTGCAGCCACTCGGGCATCGCACGGATCGAAGTGAAAAGTCCCGAAAGGATAACGCACGGCAGCAGGAAGAAAATCACCATCACCATGGACTGCTGAATGTTGTTCGCCAAGGCAGAAATAGCGAGCCCCACGCCAACGAAGCATAGCGATATGCCGACGATGAAAAGGCCGAGCGTCAGGTAGGAGCCCGCGAAGGGCAGTTCGAACCAGAAAAGACCAATCAGGAAAATCGCGAGCGCCTGAAGACAGGCAATGATCGTGGGCGGGACGGCTTTGCCGGCCAGAATTTCAAGTGAGGAGGCGGGTGTCATGAGCATCATGTCAAACGATCCTTCCTCACGTTCGCGGGCAACGGAGAGTCCTGACAAAAGCAGTACCTGCAGCATGGAAAGCATAATCGTAAGCGACGGAATGATGGCATAGCGCGTAATGCCGTTCTCATTCCAGCGGTAGCGCTCAACGACGGCAAAAGCGGAGGATCTGCCGCGGTCAGCATTGATCTGGGCAACAATGCTGTTCACGTAGCCCATGGCAACGCCGGCCGTCGTAGAGTTTCTCGCGTCTGCGGCGGCGAACACCTGACCGTTCTTTTCAAAATCCGGCGGGAAGTAGAGGCCGAGGAGCGCTGTGCTCGATGAGATCGTTTCTTCAAACTCACCGAGCGAGTGCGGCGCGGCCTTGAGTTCGAAAATACCGGTTCCGGTTATTCTGCGCACGACTTCCATGGAGCTCGAGGAGTGCGAAGCGTCGTAGTAGGTCCAGGGGACGCGCTCGAGGTTGAAGGTGGCGCCGTAGCCAAAGAGAACGGCCTGCACAATGACGGGAACAACGAGAATGAGGCGTGAGCCCTTGTCCTTTAAGAGCGCGACGAATTCCTTCCCGGCAATGGCAATGATGCGGTTAATCGAGGCCCAAAGCGCATCAAGGAGCTGAAAGCGGTTCGAGCGGGTCATGATGCGGCCTTTTTGGGGGAGTGCTTAGCTTCAAGCGGCGATTTGCCGAGCACTTTCAGGGCGCCGGCAAATAGCCCCGCAGTCCAAAGCGCGATCACCAGCGCGTTGACCGCAAGGGTCACAGTCTGTCCGCCTGAGAGAAAACAGATGCGGAAGGTTTCAACCGCATAGGTGGGCGGCAGCAGTCTGCCGACCACTTCAATCCACGCGGGGACGCTTCTCAGGTCGAAGATGAAGCCCGAAAGCATCATGGTCGGCATAAAGGAGGCGAGCACTGCCGCTTCGGTTGCGAGGAACTGACTTTTGGTTTTGGCCGAGACAAAAAGCCCCAGAGCAGCCGCCCAACCGATAAAGAGAAAGCCGGTGCCGAGGAGGACCCAGAGACTGCCGCGAAGCGGTTCATTGAAGAGCAGAAAAGCGAGGATGAGGCAGAGCAGAAAGCCGCAGTAGGCGATGAACGAGTAAGCCGTCCATTTGGAGAGCAGAATTTCAAGCGATGAGGCAGGCGTCGCAAAGAGTGACGTGAGGGTGCCGCGCTCCCATTCTCGGGCGATGACGATGCTTCCCATCAGACTCGCGGACACCGCCGAAACGATGACCAGCAGGCCCGGCACGAGATACCAGCGGGAATTGGCTTCATCGTTAAACCACGTTCTGGGGACGATGGTCACGGCCGGCAGTTCGGCGTTCTGCACGCTCGAAGGGATGCGTCCCTCCTGGATCATCTTGGCGGCGGTCTGCACCAAGATGCCGGCGGCATAGTTGCGAAAGATCACGGCTGAATTGCTGTCGACCCCGTAAATCGTGAGCTGAACCTGTCCTCGGCCGGAGGTCAGGGCGCGTTCGAAGCCGTTCGGAATTTCGAGAATAAATTCAATGTCTCGTTTTTCAAGCAGCGCTTCGGCTTGCGGACGGCCCTGCACGGTGCGGACGGCAAACTGCTTGTTGGCTGAGAGGTCGCGCGTAAATGCGAGCGCAGCCGGGGTGCGCTCCTTCAGTACCACGGCTGCCGGCACGGCTTCCATATCCATGGAAACGCCGTAGCCGTAAATGAAAAGCATGAGAAGCGGGAGCGCCAGTCCCATAAACAGGATGGAGCGATCGCGAAAGATCTCAATGGCTTCCTTTTTAAGGAGACTCAGGAAGCGGCGGGGTGAAAAGCGCAGGGCGTTCATGAGGGCGTCTCCTGACTGCGTCGGCCTGCTTCAACGATGGCGACGAAGGCGTCCTCAATCGACATGCGGTCGACAACGAGACTTTGTCCGCTGACGGCGCAGAGAACGGCTGCGCGCTGCTTCACTTCCCGCGGCGTTCCCAGTGCGAGCACCTTTCCAGCATCCTGAATGAGGAAGCGGTCGCAGTATTCCGCTTCTTCGAGAAAGTGCGTCGTCACCACGACTGAGGTGCCCGCAGCCGCCAGCGCATTGATGCGGCGCCAGAAGGCGCGGCGGCTTGCAAGGTCGGCCCCTGATGTGGCTTCGTCCAAAAAGAGGATTTCGGGAGAGTGGATCAGTCCGCAGGCCATGGAAAGATCTCGTTTGGCGCCGAATGAAAGCGATCCGGCTGTGGTGTCGCGGCGGTCCGTCAGGCCGAAATCTTCGAGCGAAGCGTCAATGCGGTCCTGCAGCGCTTGGCCGAAAAAGCCGTAGCTGCGTCCGAAATACCGCAGGTTCTGCTCGACAGACAATTTGCCGTAGAGGGAAAACTTCTGTGCAACGTAGCCAATCCGAGCGCGTGCTCCCGCCTTGGCGGTGCGCAGGTCGTAGCCCGCCACTTCAATTTGACCTTTGGAGGGCACAAGGAGTCCGCAAAGCATGCGGAAAGTGGTGGTTTTCCCTGCGCCGTTGGGACCGAGGAGTCCGAAAATTTCTCCGCGCCTCACTTCAAACGAGGTGTCAGCGACGGCCACAAAATTGCCGAACTTGCGGGCAATGCCGTCGGCGCGAATGACGACGGGACGCTCGGGGGTGTCATCGGCCGAAGCGTCGGAGACGTCTGACGGGGGACTGGCGAGACGATTCGCGGTTTTGGGTGCTCTCGGGAAGGTAAGGAGCGCATAGGCATCTTCGAGCGAGGGTTGGCGCGGCACGAACCCGGAAGGCACGCGGGCGTCCTTCACCGGAAGCGTCGGCGCGAGCGTCGTTGCCGCAGCGCCTCCCATCCGCGGCACGATGTCTAGAAATAGGGCGTCCGAGCGCGTGGCGGCGGTTTCTTCCGATAAGCGTCGGCAGAGCATTTGCGCGTCGTGTTCGGCGCGGTTGGCAAGCGGGAGCAGGTAGGTGCGCCCCTTGGCGCGCGAGATGAAGGTCTGCGGATTTTCGTCGGCAATGATGCGGCCCGACTCAAAAAGGAGCACGCGGTCAGCGGCCTCGGCTTCCTCCAAATACGCTGTCGAAAAAACGCACGTCATAGGGGTGTCTGCGAGCATCCTGCGCACCACAGACCAGAGTTCGCGTCGTGAGAGGGGATCCACACCTACGGTGGGTTCGTCTAGGAGAAGGAGATCGGGGATCCGCAGGAGTGCGCTCGCGAGTGCGAGTTTTTGCTTCATGCCGCCCGAAAGCTTTCCGGCCTGACGTTCTTCAAACCCGGCAAGTCCGGTCATGCTGAGGAGCTCCGCGATGCGGCGCTTGAGGCCGGCAGCGCCATCGGCCTCCCCCTCAAATCCCCGCAGGCCCGCAAAGACCTCCAGGTTTTCTCGGCACGAGAGCGTTTTATAGAGCCCAAGCGTCTGCGGCATGAAGGCAATGCGGGTAGTGAAGTCCTCGTTGTCGGGGTCCGGCGTCGTGCCGAGGACTGAGAGACGGCCTTCGTCCGGTGCTTCCAGACCGCAGAGGAGCCGTATGAAAGTGGATTTGCCCGCACCGTCCGGTCCCACCAATGCAATGAGCCGATCGGAGGCCTCGGCGCCCCCCGCTTTGAGGCTGATGCCGTCCACCGCACGGATCGGACGGGCAGCGTCGAGGGGGTTGGGAAAAGTCTTGACAACGCCCTCAAGATTGATCGCCGGGGCTAAAGCCTTCGTCATGGCGCGGCCTTGCTCGAAAGGTCCAGGAAACCGCTTTGAGCCTCGGCTTGCGGCGCGAAGTCCACCGTCACGGGCTGGCCCAGACGGAGCTTATTTTCCGGATCCGAAAGCGTGAGGCGGACTTCATAGACGAGGAGTGTGCGCAGATCCTGTGTCTGCACGGTCTTAGGCGTGAATTCCGCTTCCGGGGAGATGTAGCCCACCGTGGCTTCGTACGCCGGCGTCGTATCCGTGGTGATGCGGGCCGGGGCGCCCTCTTTAATGAAGCCGAGCTGCGTTTCCGTCACATAAGCCCGCACCCACTTGGGCGAAGTGACGGCAATTTCATAGACGCGCTTGCTCGCGCTCGCCATGTCGCCCGGCTCAAGGAGGCGGCTGCGGATAACGCCGTCAACGGGCGACTCAATGCGGCTTGCCACATCAATTTGGTAGTCGAGCGCCTTGAGCGCAGCCTCCCCCGCATCGCGGGCAGCCTTTTTGGCGCGAATTTCTTCAGGGCGCAGGCCCGCAGTGAGGCGCGCAAGATCGGCTTGAGCCGCCGCGAATACCTTGGTGAGATTGTCGGCATTGGATCGCGCTTCATCGAGGGCCTGATCGGACGCCACATGGGCGCGGTAAAGCTTTTGCGTGCGTGCCAGCGTGGTCTGCGCCAGTTTGGCGCTGCTTTCGGCCGCTTCGGCCTGCGCACGAGCCGCATCAATCTCCTCAGTGCGATAGCCTTCGAGCGCAAGCTTCCAGTCAGCGTCAAGGCCTTCGAGCTGCGCGGCCGTGCGTTCACGCTCGATTTTCAATGCCCTCAGATCGAGTTCACCCAAGGGGTCGCCCTTTTTCACGCGTTCGCCTTCCTCTTTGGCCAGCAAGGCAATGCGGCCGGAGGTTTCGAACATGAGGTCAACGGTGCGCATATCGACGGTTCCCCAGGCCACGGTCGGCGGAACACTGCGATGGGCTTCCCACCAATTGAGGCCGTAGTAAAGGGCTGCGGCAGCGGCGGCAGCGCCGACAAGAAGAACGATCTTTTTTGCGCTCGACATGGTGGCGAAATCCTTAGCGTGCATTCTGAACTGACCAGTCAGTTTAGAATCATTTTAGGCGTATTCTTCGCGCTCGTCTATGCAGACAGCCATGGCCGGAACTAAAAATAATCAAGAGACCGTATAGGAGACATTGCGCAGAAGAATGCCGAGAAAAGCGGCAGCGACTGCGACCGTGAGGAGTGCATAAAAGGCCCAGCCTTCGACGGATTTTTCTTTGGTCTTCAGGTCCCGCACGGTCGAAAAGCCGATGTAAAGGCCAAAAAGCCCCACTGCGCCGACAAAGAGCATATTGCCGGTACTGAGTGCCGAATGTGACGACCAGAGAGCATAAAGGAGCATGAAGCCGCAGGCCGTGGCGACCAATCCGCCCAGCAGGGCGAGCGCTTTAAAGAGATAAAGCCCTGCTTTAAAGAAGCGCCGGCGGCGGGGCTCAGGAATTTGATCGAGTTCAGAGACTTCCATAGCGTATGCACTACTCAGAGGGGGCAGCGGCGAGGGGGCTTAGAGGATCGAGGAACAGCAGGCGCAGATTTGCCGCCCTTGGGCTTCCTGAGACTCATCGACGATGTGCCGGGAGCGGCTGGGGCGGGCGGAAGCGGTTCCGACGGCAGGGCCAGTTTGGCGAGCACGTCATAGACCGTCTGCAGGCGTTTCTCGGGGTCTGGGTTGGCGACATTAAGTTTGAGGCGCTCGGGCCCAAGCATCTGCGCGTCGCGACGCGACTGCAGGAGCTTCACGAGGGCGAGCGGATCGAGGTTGGGCTTTGGCGTAAAGGCAATAATGATCGCCGCGGGTGCGGCATCAATACGGCGGATGCCGATCGCTTCGCACTTGAGGCGCAGTTTATGCACTTCAATGAGGCGTCGGGCGGCGTCAGGAAGTTTCCCGTAGCAGTCGACGAGCGCTTCGGTGGATTTTTCAAGGGCTGCGCGGTCTTCTGCCGAAGCAAAGGCCTTGTAAAAGGCCAGGCGCTGAGAAACGTCGGGCACATAGGCCGAGGGGAGGAGCGCCGGGGCGTGAAGATTGATATCCGTCGAGAGCTGCAGCGGATCGCCTGCCTGCGGCGTCTCGCCGCGCTTTAAGGCCTTCACGGCCTGCATGAGCATGCGGTTATAGAGGTCGTAGCCCACCTCGGCGATTTCTCCGCTTTGATGTTCGCCGAGCACCTCGCCGGCGCCGCGGATTTCCAAGTCGTGCATGGCGAGGTAAAAGCCTGACCCCAAATCTTCAAGCGCCTGAATGGCATCGAGACGCTTCTGGGCATCCTTCGTGAAGGCCCCGTCGGGCGGCGTGAGCAGATAGGCATACGCCTGATGGTGCGATCGGCCGACGCGTCCGCGCAGCTGATGGAGCTGCGCGAGACCGAATTTGTCAGCACGTTCAATGATGATCGTATTGGCCGAAGGCACATCAATGCCGGTTTCAATAATCGTGGAACACAAGAGCACGTTAAAGCGCTGCTGGTAGAAGTCGCGCATCACGTGCTCAAGCTCGCGTTCGTGCATTTGCCCGTGGGCAACGGCAATGCGGGCTTCGGGCACAAGCGTTTCGAGCCGGGCGCGGGCGTTTTCGATGGTATTCACTTCGTTATGCAGGTAGTAGACCTGTCCGCCGCGCTTTAATTCGCGAAGCACTGCTTCACGGATCGTTCCGTCTTGTTCGCTCGTCACAAAGGTCTTCACAGCAAGTCGGCGTTCGGGAGCGGTGGCAATGACGGAGAAGTCGCGGATGCCTTCAAGACTCATCGAAAGCGTGCGGGGAATCGGCGTCGCCGTAAGCGTGAGCACATCGACTTCGGCGCGGATTTTGCGGAGCACTTCCTTTTGCCGCACGCCGAAGCGGTGCTCCTCATCAATGACGACGAGCCCCAAATTTTTAAACTGCGCTTTGTCGGAAAGAAGTTTATGCGTGCCGATCACGATGTCGACCGTGCCGTCAGCCAAGCCCGCGAGTACTTGGGCCGATTCTTTTCCGGTGCGAAAGCGTGAGAGCTCGGCAACCGTCACCGGCCAGGCGCGGAAGCGGTCGCGGAACGTGGCGGCGTGCTGCTCGGCCAAAAGCGTGGTCGGACAAAGAACCGCCACCTGACGCCCCGACATGGCGGCGATAAAGGCGGCGCGAAGTGCGACTTCAGTTTTGCCAAAACCCACATCGCCGCAGACCAGACGGTCCATCGACTTCCCGGAGGTCATGTCGTCAACCACCGCATTGATGGCCGTGGACTGATCGGGGGTTTCATCAAAAGCAAAGCCTTCGCGAAAGGCTTGATAGTCTGCCGGATCGATCTTGAAGCGGATGCCTTCGCGCGTGCGGCGAATGGCATACAGATTTAAGAGTTCGGCCGCGGTATCGCGAACTTCCTGCGCGGCCTTGCGCTTGGCCTTTTCCCAATCGCCGCGCCCCAATTGATGGAGCGGCGCATGCTCCGGATCGGCGCCGGCGTAGCGCGAGATGAGCTGCAGATTAGTAATGGGCACGAAAAGCTTGGCGTCGTTCTTATAGGTGATCTCTAAAAATTCCGCGTCGCCGTCCGGCGTCTCCATATGCACGAGGCCCTGATAGCGCCCGATGCCGTGGTCGGCGTGGACGACAGCGTCGCCGGGCTTGAGTTCAGCGACGTCGCGCACCATCATCTCCAAGGTCGTCGCGTGCTTCACGCGGCGCAGACGATGGCGGCGGGGGCTGGCGGCATAAAGCTCCGCTTCGGAGAGAATAACGACTTCGGGATGATGGAAAACGGCGCCGGAAAAGAGCGGTGCGGCGGCGATGCCAAGCGGTGAATCAGCTTCGAGGAAGGTCTGCCAATCGGGGAATTCTTCTACGCTCAGCCCGCCCGTGCGCAGGAGCTGCGACATGGTTTCCATACGGCCGGCCGAGGGCGCGGCAATCAATGTGCGCACTTCCTTCATTGCCGATTCGCGCGTACGCTCCAAGAGCTTCCCGACCGGATTCTGGCTCTTGCGGTCAACCTCAATGCCGCTCAAGCGTTTGAGATCCTCGGCGTTCTCTTTTTTCTCGACCGTGAAGCGCGCAAAGTTCGCGAGCGACTTGAAGAATTCTTCGGGTTTGAGCCAAATGCGCTCGGGCGCAAGCGCCGGACGCTGCGGGTCGGCGGCGAGCACTTTGTAGCGCGAGGCCATGTCGCGCCCGAAGGCCTGCAGTGCGGCTTCAATGTCGCCTAAGAGAAAGACCCGTGCATTGGGAGGAAGATAGTCTGTGAGCGCAGCGGTTTCGTCAAAAAAGAGCGGGAGATAGTATTCGATCCCCGGCGGGAGAATTTCCTTTTCAATGTCGCAGTAAACGATGCTCTTTTTCGGGTCGCCCGCAAACTCTCTGCGCCAGCGCTGACGGAAGGCAAGGAGCGCCTCCGGGTCAACCGGGAATTCATGGCCGGGAAGGAGCCGGATTTCCTCGGCAGATTCCATCGAGCGCTGCGTATCCACATCGAACCAACGGATGGATTCGATTTCGTCATCAAAGAAATCGAGCCGGAAGGGGCGTTCAGACCCCATGGGGAAGACGTCGACGATGCTGCCGCGAACGGCAAATTCACCGGCGGCGAGCACTTGCTTCACATTGGCGTAGCCCGCGGCAGCAAGGCGCTTTTGCAGTGTCGTCAAGGAGATTTGTTCGCCCTGATGAAAGAAAAATGTATTGGCGCCGATATAAGAAACAGGGGAAAGCCGCTGAGAGGCGGTCACGGCAGAGGTGAGCAGCACGTCTGCGCCGCCCGTCGGCGCGGTCAGCCGATAAAGGGCTTCAAGGCGCTCAGAGACTAATTCTTCCTGGGGCGAAAGCACGTCGTAGGGGAGCGTTTCCCAATCCGGCAGCGGCCGAACATCCAGGTTCGGTTCAAACCACGGCATCTCCTGCGCGAGACGCGGCACGTCGGCCGGGTCGGCGCAGACCACCAGAACTCGTTCGCCTCGAGCACGTGCTTCAAGCGCAGCCTGAGCCAAAGCGGCTGCATCGCTCGTTTGAGCGGAAATCGTAAGGCGAAGCCGATCACCCGGCTTTACGCGGGCAAGGTCGTCGGCAAAGATCGGGCCGAGGGAAGTCATGATGAATACGGGGTGCGGCAAAGCGCCAGGGAAAGACTGCTGAAGCGGAAAAATAGAGAGATCTCCATTATGCACAAGGCGGTGATCAATGGAATGTCAAACGGAGAATCCCTAGAAACGAGAGCGTTGCGAGGAATGGCGTGTGCTAGCCTTAGAGCCTTTTCCTGAGGAGGAGGAATTTCAGAAATGCAGGCATTAACGCTCAGGCAGCGAAGTTTGGTGGGCCTCACGCTTTTTGCGATGTTTTTTGGCGCAGGCAACCTTATTTTTCCGCCCTGGCTCGGCGTGCAGGCCGGAACAGAGTCGCTCTCGGCCTTCATCGGCTTTCTCATTACCGCTGTTGGTTTCCCGATTTTGGGCGTGATGGCCGTAGCGGAATCCGGGGGCTTAAAGAACCTCGGCGCCCGAGTGCATCCGGTCTTTGCCTTCATCTTCATGTTCCTCATCTATCTCTCGATCGGCCCTTGCCTGGCGATTCCGCGTACGGCGAGCACGTCGTTCGAGATGGTGGTGCGGCCGCTTCTCGCCGAGAACGGTCTGCTCGAAGCCCCGCTCTTAGGCTGGACAGCGCTGGGCTTTTCTCAGCTTGCCTATTCAGTGTTTTTCTTCTTGGCGGCTTTTTTAGTCGCGCTGAACCCTGAAAAGCTGACGAGCCGTCTGGGCAAATTTCTCTGCCCCACGCTTATTACGCTTATCTGCGTGCTCTGGCTCGGCGCCTTTGTCAATCCCATTGGTGAAGCCGGTGCGCCCGCAGCTGCTTATGCGGGCGCAGCGCTTGCGCACGGCTTCATTGACGGCTATCAGACGATGGATACGCTCGCGGCGCTGAATTTTGGTCTCATCATTGCGATGAACATTCGTGCGATGGGCATTAAGAGCGAAGGTGCCGTCGTGAAGGAAACGGTTTTTGCCGGCTGCATTGCCGCGGCCGTTTTCTTTGTGGTCTACGGTGCGCTCACGCAGATCGGCGCAGAAGCGGGCGGCGCATTCACCGGGATGGAAAACGGCGCTCAAACGCTCACGGCTGTTGCTGACAAACTTTTCGGCACGGCGGGACAGGTGCTCCTTGGGCTCGTCTTCTTCATTGCATGCTTCAATACCTGCGTGGGGTTGATTGCCTGCTGCTCGGACTATTTCTCCGGGCTCTTCCCTAAGCTCGGGTACCGCGGCTGGGCCGTGGTCTTTGCGGCCGTCAGCATGGTGATCAGCAATGCCGGTCTCACGCTCATTCTGAAGTTTTCGATCCCGGTGCTGGTAGCCATCTATCCGCTCGCCATCGTGCTGATCGCGTTGGGTCTTATCAACCTGGCCTGGAAAAATCTTCATCTGCACCGCTGGGTATATCCGCTTTCGATGCTCTTTACGGGTGTTGTTTCCGTGACTGCCGGGCTGGAAGCTTTCGGTCTCAATGTGCCTTTTTTGTCGAATCTCTGCGCAGATCTCCCGTGGTCCAACATTGATTTGGGATGGATTTCACCCGCGATTGGCGGTGCAGCAGCGGGGCTCTTCCTCTCATGGAAGATTCCGCATGCCTGTGATCCGAGAACGTGAGTGCTCTTAAGCATTTCAGCAGCACAACCGGCGCGGATAAATTGCAATTTCCGCGCCGTTTGTTTTTTGGGGAGGTTGTGCGGATTTAAACGATCGTTCAATCGTCTGAGCACTCTGAAGCCGCGAAGTCCGAAGGAGTGCAGACCGACCTCATCCGTCAAGCGTTATTGGGTGTTTGGGCGGTGAATTTTTCCTCAAAGACAGTTCCGCATTCCTGAAAGTACTCGGTGAAGTGCCGAAAACGCGCCGAAACGCACTTGAAAAAGCCGACGGTGCGGCGTAGCCGAGATATGCGGCAACTTCTTCAGCGCGTTCCCCGGCCAGAAGTTTTTGAGTAGCGGTGAGCATAGCGATCCTCAGCCGCCATGCGCCAAAGGAAAGTCCTGTTTCTTTGAGGACAAGCCTTGCGAGCGTACGTTCGCTCATGGCGGTTTCCTGAGCCCATGAGGCGACAGGCTTGTCAAGCTGGGGGGATTGAATAATAGATTCCGCAATGCGCTTAAGTGCTGGATGGTCGGGAAACAGCACAAAACTGATGGGGAGTTTCGGCGCGGCAGCGAGTTCCTCAAAAAGGACGCCGGCGAGGCGTGCTTCGTGACTGTGCATCGGGTAGCGCCTCGGCAGCGTCGAAAAATGCTTGAGCATCGCTATCACCATCGGTGAGAGCAGCAGACGGTAGGGCTCGGCCGGAAGCATCGCAGCCCATTCCGGATTGATGAGGCAATAGAGCGAGACGGCGCCTTCTCCAAGGAACCCTTCATGTCTGCACCCAGGCGGCACCCAGGCTGCGGAAGACGGCGGAAAGGCAACGCGGTTCCTGCCTAAGGTAAGGCCGACCAGGCCGGAAAGCGCGACTACGAACTGGCCGGTTTGATGTACATGCTGGCCTACAGATGCTTCGACGGAGGTTCGTTCATTGACGATCGTGCACTGAAGAAGTGACGTCGTGTCGTCAGGTTCAAACCCCATCGGCCACTTCGTAGCTTCAATGAAAGCGTTCATATCTCTCTGCCTAAAGATGCTTGTTTTTATATGAGAAAACCGACGGAGTTCTAAGCTCCTCCGTCGGCAAGATGAAGAACGTTGGACGCCTTCTGACGGCAAACCGCGCTATGTGTCATTAGAAGACGTTTGCTGTTAGAAATGGACGGTTATGGAACTTTGTACTCAATATTGTGGCACTGAGCGCACATGTTTACGCTTTGCTGGTGACCGCGGTGACATTCGGCACAATCAAGGCCGACCAGATGGTTGTAGTGCGGATTGGGATCGAGTTTAGAAGTTTGTTTAGCAACGGCATCGAGCGACTGATGACAGGTATTGCACTGCGCGGTTGAAACTTTTGTACCCGCTTTGGGTGTTTCCTTGCCGTGACAGGATGCACATGCGACGCCGCGCGCAACATGACGGTCAGCGAGAAACTGACCACCGGCAGCGCTCGCCGTGTTGATGGAAAGAAGGACAAGTGCGCCGGCGGTGAGGACGGCGGCAGTAAAACGATTGAACTGCATGACGTATACCTCAAAGGATCAGGCGTTCTTGCGGGAAGCGGCGCGGCCGGCTGCATGACGGGCAGCAACGCGGCCGAAAACCATGCCGCCGCCCAATTGGTTGCCGCCGATATCGTCATAGACCCAGACGCCGCCAGCGGCTGCGCCAGCAGCATAAAGACCCGGGATCGGACGACGCTCAAAATTCACAACCTGTGCGTCTTTGTTGATCTTGGGTCCGCCAAATGTGCTGGCCATGCCGCCAGCAGCCGGAATCATGTAGAAAGGTCCCGTTTCAAGCGCATGCGGTTCGTCGTATTCGTAGGGCGGATCCAGTTCCTTTGCTTTGCCCGCTTTCACTGCGGCATTGAATTCACGCACGGTCTCAACGAGATTCTTTTCCGGTACGCCGGCCTTTTTGGCCGCTTCCTCAATCGTGTCGGCTTTAATCACTTCAAAACCGAGCCGTGCGAAGCGTTTGATCGTGTTCGTGAGAATCTGTGCGTTCTTGTCAGCGTCCGCACCAATCAGCATGAAGCTGCGGTTGTCCTCGGTGCGCTCGGCAATGGCTTTTGCTTTCGGAACCTGCAGCCAGGTTTCGGGAACAAATCGTTTGCCTTTCGTGTTCACTTGGATGCCGTAGCCAGCATGCATGAGCGGAGACGGATTGCAGTGACCCGTCGGCGTGATGGGACCCGCATAGAACTGATCCATATTGACGAGCAACGCCTGAACCTCTTCGGCCATCAGAATGTTCTCGCCCGTAATCCAGGGCGAACCGCGTACGATGAGGCGCGATGCCCAGGGACCAATGTACTTGTCAACCATCGCTTCGTTTGCGCCGTATCCGCCCGTGGTGAGGATGACGCCGCCGCGGGCCAGATAGTCTTTACGGCCTTCGGGCGTAATGCAGGACACACCTTCGACATTGAAGCACTCGTCCTTGACGAGTGAGACAGCTTTGGTGTTGTAGTGAATGGCAACACCCTTTTTTTCAAGGGCCGCCATCAGGCACCGGATCAGTTTGCTGCCGCCCGTAATGCCTTCTCCCGGACTGATCAGACAGCGTGAGAGTTCCGGTGCAGGAAGACCTTCCCAAAGGTAAAAAGGGGTGCCGTGATCGGCAAGCCAATCGATGCCTGCGCCGGACTCTTCAGCGTAGACCTTGATGAGTTCCGGATCAGAGCGCTGATGCGAGAGCCGCATCATGTCTTCGAAGAAGGCTTTCGGAGAGTCTTCAGGGTGGTTTTTCTGGAAGCGGCTCCCAACGGCAGCAATCCAGCCGGATGAATAAACGGTGGCGCCGTCGGGACGGTTCATCTTTTCCAGAAGGACCGTTTTTGCGCCTCGTTCGGCTGCTTCAAGCGCGGCGCACATGCCGGCGAAGCCGGCTCCTACAACAACGACATCCCAGTTCTCTGAGAGACGTTTTTTGGCCGGTGCTGCGTCCTGTGCGGCATGAGCGGCGCCCGCAGCTGCAGCGGCGACGCCGAAGAGACCGGTACGGACGAGTTCTCGTCTTTGCATTTGAAAGTCTCCTTGTTCCTTTTTTTATGGATAGGGTCCTACGGCTGAGGGGATCCATTCGGGATGCACTCATCAACCACATGATTATTTTGAATTAGGCCCTAAGCACTAGGAATCCTCGGAACAGACAAGTGCTTTCGAGAAACGGTCAAAGTGAGTCGGTCATTAAGTTTCTTTCTAAATCGAACGGCGCGGATCATCGATTGCGATGCCGCGCCGTTTTGGCCGAAATGCTGGATAGTTTTTCTTAATAAGTTGAATGGTCAAAGACCGCCTTAAGCTGCGTGAATTCCATCAGCCCGTAGCGTCCGCCTTCGCGGCCGATGCCTGATGCACCATAGCCGCCGAAAGGAGCTGTTACGTCGCGCGGCGCATCATTGATATAAACGTTGCCGGCGTTAATTCGGCGGGCAACGGCTTGAGCTTGTGCCTTGGGACCCACAACCATGGCGTTGAGCCCGTACGGCGTATCGTTGGCAATGGCTACTGCTTCGTCGACCGTGTCATAAGCAATCACACAGAGTACGGGGCCAAAAATTTCCTCACGGGCTATCCGCATGTCATTTTTGACGTTCGTGAAGATCGTGGGCTGGATGAACCAGCCTTTTTCATGAGCGCCAGGTTCTTCCGGGATGCTTCCGGCAAGCAGACGTGCGCCTTCTTTCACCCCCAGCTCGATATAGGACTTCACGGTCTCAAACTGCTGACGAGAGGCCATTGGTCCAATGAGTACCTTGGGATCAAACGGATCACCGACCGGATAGTCCTTCAGATGATCCAGCAGCAGTTTTTCAACTTCAGCGAGCCGAGCTTTCGGCACAATGAGCCGAGAAAGCGCCGTACAGGTTTGGCCGGAATTCAAAAAGATTGAATTAAAGAGCGGCTTGACGGCGGCACGGTAGTCGGGCAGGTCAGGCAGCCACACACAAGGCGATTTGCCGCCCAGTTCAAGGCTGATGCGCTTGACGGTTTTCAGAGCCTGCTGCGAAAGAGATACGCCGACCGTGGTTGAACCCGTGAAGGAAATCATCGCTACTTTGGGGTTGAGGGCAAGCTCAGCACCCGCGCGGCTGCCTCGTCCCGATACGAGATTCACAACACCCTTTGGAAAGTCGGCGAGACGGAAAGCCTCCATCATGAGGCAGGCCGTCAGCGGCGTCGACTGGCTGGGCTTCAGCACGACAGTATTGCCGGTGAGGAGCGCTGGGATGACTTTCTGGACGATCTGCCCAATTGGATAGTTCCAAGGCGTGATGCAGCCGACCACGCCGACGGGCTCACGAATGACGGTTGAACGTTCAAAGGGCTCTTCAAAGACGACTTTTTCGACTTCGTTGATATAGGACTGAATGCGGACGAACTGATAGTCACAGTGTGCATTGGCGCCAAACGCAATCGGAGCGCCCAGTTCGGCAGCTTCCAGATCAATAATCGCCTGACGCATGGCTTTGAAGTGTTCGATAAACCGCAGCATCAGTGCCCGGCGCTTTTCGAGCGGTGTTGCCCGCCAGGCTGGCAGTGCTTCATAAGCAGCATCAACTGCACGATCAATGTCTTCGACCGTGCCGTCAGGAATTTCTGCGAATTTCTCTAGTGTCGCGGGATTCTCAACCGCAATGCGGTTGGGAGAGGAGGAAGCCGTCCACTCACCGCCAATGAATTGGTTGGTGAAGAGCGGCTCAAAGGCGTCATAACTGGCCATCGTTGTCTCCAAGCAGAGTGCTTAGGGCAGACAGTCGTCACTTTCTGACGATCGTCCGAATCTGGAGTCGAGTGTAGGACGATGATGGAATGCCGGCGGCATAAAGCGCACAGCAAAAAGCCCGTCCCGGCAATAAACCAGGGCGGGCTTGACCTCAAATCAGCCTGAGCTGATTAGAAACGGTACTGCATCTGAACGCCGAGGAGGTAGGCGTCGAGGTGACGATAGCGGCCGACTTCTTCACCGGACTGGCTGTCGTAGAGTGAGCGTTCGTGAACACCATGCAGATGAGCGAAGCCGATATCGGTCTGGAAGTCCTTGGTCCAATGGAAGGACGAGCCAATGGCAAACCACCAGCGATCCGCGTCAGGAATGATGGCCGTACGCTTGGTCTTGTCGTCGATCGGAGACGTTTCATAAGCGATACCGCCCCGCAGCGTCCAGAAGCTGTTCACGCGAAGGTCATAGCCGACGGACATGAGGTAGGTATCTTTCCAACCGTTTTCGATGTTAGTCATTTTATTGAAAATAATCGGAAGGTCTGTGTTGAGGTTGCCAAGTTGATCAACCTTGTCTTCAAGAAGAGGAGCTTTTGTCTGCAGGCTGTCGAAACTCGACCAGTCAGCCCAGCGGAAAGTCGCGTAAAGGCTCAAATAATCGTTGACATCCCATGCAGCTGTGGCCATAGCCCAAGCCGGGCCAGACACGGTAACCGAGGCATCATAAGTGCCGTCCAGCGCTCCGCTAGTAGAACCGTTGATAGTTACATCACCATTGGTGGAATGTTTGGTTTCAGAACGGTAAGAAAGACCCAGACGAAGGCTGTCCACCGGCTGCCACATCAAACCGACATTGAAGCCCCACGTAAAGTCAGTGGCCTCATAAGTACTGGTCATATTTTGATAGCCCACGCCAAACTTCGCATCAACGTACTGCAGCGCAAGCCCCGCACCGATACTGAGCGTATCCGTGGCTTTCCAAGCAACGTTCGGATTGAAGTTGATCACAGTCATTTCAGCTTTGTAGCCGTGATCCTTGCGGTTCCAGTCTTCGCCGTAATCCGTTGCAAGACCGTAAGGCACCGTGATGGCAAGACCAACCCAGGTTGAATCATTGATCTGGTGCGAAATAAAGCCGTGCGGAACAAACTCTTCCTTATCGCGGCCGTTATTTTTTTCACCGGGATTCTGATGATCGACATACTCCAGATTCATGCCGACGCCAACGCCGCCGAACTGAACCTGCGTGCCCGGATGCAGCGTCATCGTTGCTGCGTTGTAGTACATGCCGGAAACGTCCGTACCATCAACGCCGACGCCGGCATATGCGCGGCCGAGGGCGAGCGCGGACTGTTCGGTGAGCTGGAAACCGCCGGCATAAGCCGTCGAGCTGAGGGCAGAGGCAACGGCCAGGGCCGCCGCAGCGATCTTGAAGGACGTGTGATTCACGAACGTCTCCTGAAGAACTTTATTAAATGAAGAAAATCAATCGGAATGCAATATTCCGCAACATGTGGAACCGCATTCTGCGCGAAGAAAAAGCAGAGAAATAACACGAAAATTAGGTGTTAACCCTTGGTTGATGCAAACTTCATGCAGACGGATGATGGGGTTCGATAGTGTGAAGTGAGCCTTTATTGCTTTGATATTCAAATAAATATTTAGCTTCTTGGTATTCAAAACAGAGGCATTTGGGGAGGTATGCCCTAAAGGGGGTAATCCAAAAAAGCCTGTTGCGGCTAAAACGCTTTTGCCCGGCAAACCTCGACTTAACCCGTCATTGCTGCGGGAAGTTTGGGTTAGAGATTCTGCTCGGTAGAATTCGAAGCATCTCATTGACTGCGAGAATGCTTCCATGACCGATGCACCATTAGTCGATTCCGCTCGAATCTTTGCGCTTATTCCTGCTGCGGGGGTCGGGCGCCGCATGGGGGCGGACTGCCCCAAGCAGTACATGCCGATAGCCGGCGTTCCCATGCTGGTGCGAACCGTGGAAGCGCTTCTGGCAGCGTCTCGGGTTGAACGCGTTTTTGTGGTGGTGAGTCCTGAGGATGCCTACATCGACCACGCTGCCGAATTATTCGCAAAATGGGATGACCGCGTAAAGATCCTGCGTGCGGGCGGCGCAGAGCGCGCCGATTCCGTTTTGGGCGGACTACGCGCAGCCTGCCTGCCGCCCGAAAGCTGGGTGTTGGTTCATGATGCGGCGCGTCCTTGTGTTCGACCGAGTGAAGTAAGTCATTTGATTGATGAGGTGACGGCCGACAGTTCTGCGGCGGGCGGCATTCTTGCCGTGCCGATGGCCGATACGGTAAAGCGTGCCGACGCCCGTCGGCGCATCATCGAAACGGTTCCGCGCTCCGGTCTCTGGCGAGCCGCCACGCCGCAGCTCTTCAGAGCGGGAGAGCTTATCGGGGCGCTCAATGCCGGACTCGACGGCATCACGGACGAAGCGAGTGCAATGGAACGCGCGGGAAAGACCGTTAAGGTGGTTTCCTGCCGCGCGACGAACATCAAAGTGACTGAGCCGGGAGACGAACGGCTTGCAGAATGTTTGCTTGAAGGGCAAGGAGGCCCTATGCCGATTCCTGAAATTCGTGTGGGTCAGGGCTACGACTCTCACCGTCTCGTTGCTGGCCGCCCGCTCATTTTGGGCGGCGTCACCATTCCGTTTGAAAAGGGCCTTGACGGTCATTCCGACGCCGATGTGCTGCTTCATGCTGTGACCGACGCGGTGCTCGGGGCTGCTTCGCTGGGCGACATCGGTACGCACTTCCCGCCTTCAGATCCGAAATGGAAAGGTGCGGACAGCGGGAAACTGCTCGCGGCCGTCATGGACCTCGCTCAGGCTGCCGGATGGCAGGTGGTGAATCTCGACGCGACGGTAATCTGCGAGCGGCCAAAGCTCGGCGCCCTGAAGGAGCAGATTCGTGCCAATGTGGCCAAGCTCCTTGGCGTTGCACCAGCTCAAGTCAGCATCAAAGCGAAGACAAACGAAAAGATGGATGCGGTCGGCCGAGAAGAAGGCATGATGGCGCTCGCGACAGTGCTTCTGGCCAAGGCCTGATAGGCAGTCGGCAATCTTCTTGATGTGCGGCTGACGCTGAGGGCGATGCGCCGAGTAGAATGGCAGTCTTTAGTGTTTCTACTCATCCGCTTTTTCGTCATTCAATGCAGTCCGTTCCCGAACTCGCCCGCCGCGTGTGTTTCATCCTCTGCGAACCTGCTCATCCGGGCAATATCGGCTCTGCTGCGCGAGCCATCAAGACGATGGGATTTCGCGATCTGCGCGTTGTAGCGCCTCGTGAGGCTGACTATCGGACGCATGAAGAAGCGCTGGCTTATGCAACGAGTTCGGCGGATGTGCTCGAAGCTTCAAAGTCCTATGCGACTTTAGCTCAAGCCCTCGAAGGCGTTACGTACGCTTGGGCGATGACGGGCTACGACCGTGAATTCGGCGCGCCGCTCACGCCGATGCGTCAGGCGGCGTCAGAAACGGCTTCTCGTCTCTCAGCGCTCGAAGGCAGCATTGCTTTCGTTTTCGGCACGGAAAGAAGCGGTCTCACCAACGAGGAAGTCTGCCTTTGTCAGGGCTGCGCAGCGATTCCGGCTGATCCGGCCAGTCCAAGCCTTAACCTTTCTCAAGCGGTGCAGATTGCTGCTTATGAGATGCAGCTCGCACTCCTCGAAGCCCGCGGAGATGCCGGTGCGCTTTACGATTGGCAGGGACGCTTTGCGCATGAAGAGCCTGCGCCGCTCGAGGCGGTAGAGGGCTTCTTTGAGCATTGGGAGAGAGCGATGGCTGCCTGCGGAGCGCATGATCCCAAGAAACCGCGTCACTTTATGGAAGTCTCTCGCCGGCTGTTTGGCCGCGCCGGGCTCACTAAAAACGAACTCGATCTGCTGCGCGGCGTCTGCGCTGCGGTGATTTGTCCGAAGCGGGACCGCATCGGCACCAAGACGCGAGGCAAGGCGGCGATGCGCGAACAGACGCTGAACGCCCCCAAAAATTCGCCGATGCCGCCCGAAGAACGGTAAGTCTTCGATAACCGCTCTCCCATCAGGACTCTTTAGCTATTCACTTGGTTTCAAATCCCCATGTTTAAAGAAGCTCGCGAACTCATCGCCACCATTCGAGATAAGGATCCGGCCGCTCACGGCGCAGCGGAAATCATCTTTGCTTATCCGGGATTTCATGCGGTGATGATTCATCGTTTTGCACATTGGTGCGCGATTCAGGGCTGGACGGCATTTGCCCGCTGGGTCTCTCAGGTGGGCCGCTTTCTCACCGGGATTGAAATCCATCCTAAAGCCAAGATTGGCCGCCGGGTTTTCTTTGACCATGCGATGGGCGTCGTGATCGGCGAAACCGCGGAAGTGGGCGACGACTGCACGATTTATCAGGGCGTGACCTTGGGCGGAACGAATCTGACGGCCGGCGCCAAGCGTCATCCGACGCTGGAAAACGGCGTGGTGGTCGGTGCCGGCGCCAAGGTGCTCGGTTCGTTCACGGTGGGAGCCGGCGCTCAGATCGGTTCCAATGCGGTCGTTGTGAAGCCGGTTCCGGCCGGCGCAACGGTGGTAGGTGTCCCGGGGCGCATCGCGGTTTCTAAAAAGACGCCGGCGATAGTCCCAGAGCCTTGCAGCCAGCCGGAGCGCGAGCGCGGCGTTCATACGGCTGCGGCCGCTTTTCATGCGTACGGTCTTGAACCCGGCATGCGCGACCCGTATGCCACTTCTATTCTTGAGCTTGTGCGTGTGGTTGAAGCCCAGCAGTGTGAAATTGCCCGTTTGAGCGAGGCGCTCGCTTCGGCAACGGGAAAGAAGGTTGAGCCGTCGCCCGACGCTCACTTCGATACCACAAAGCTTTGGCCGAGCGACCGTGCCCCGCAGCAGAGTAAAAACGAAACCTCACCCGAAACGCCGGACGCAGCCCAGGAACCAACGAAAGAGCAGCCCAAGGCACCGTCGGATAAGGCCTAAGCAGGGCTGAAGATATCAGGGCAGAGCAAGGCCGGCCGTTCTCACGAATGGGCCGGCTTTGTGTTTCTCGCGCTTGGGAGATTTCCGCAGACGCATTGCGCAGCAACAGGTATTTTGAGGGCGTTTTCTTCGGAGCGAACAGAATTGTTTGCGCATTGACGGCGAATAGAGAATAATTCTCATTAACATTTAAATGTTTTGAGGAGACCGTCATGAGCGAAGGCACAGTGCATCCGTTGGCGAAGCCGGTTGGCCGCACGCATGCTGCAGGCGTCTTCGATTGGCATGCAGTGCCGTCGACGGATCCGAGAGCGTCTGCATTCGCGCTTGACACTGCGCCTGCGCTCCCGGCGGCGGCTGAAGAATTCTCCGGCGAAGCCTGTCGTGAAATCGTTGAAGATCTTTTAGACCGCACGCGCACAGGGGCGGCCGTCGCAGAGGTTCATGCGCCGTTTTGCGAGTCCAAATGCGACGGATGCGGCTGCTGGCAGCATGCTTATAAGGAGCTCGAAAGCCGTCGCTGGGCCGACGCTCTGGTTCGTGAAATGGCGGCGTGGGCGGATACGCATGCCCAGGCGGGAGCGCCGATTCAGGCGCTGCGCTTTGGCGGCGGAACGCCGAGCGCTTTGGAACCTGTCGACATCCTCCATGTGCTGGCCAAAGCTCATCAATATCTGCCGCTTTCCAACGACTGCAGCATCGAGCTTCAGGCACGTGTGCACGGATTTTCGGAGGAGAAGATTGAGGCTGCGCTTGCGGGCGGCGTCACGCGGTTTGTCCTTCCGGTAAGAAGTTTCTCGACGGAAGTGCGTCAGGCCGCTGGCCGGCTTGATGCCGGTGAGGCTGCCGAAAAGCTCCTCAAGCGTCTGACTGAATATAACGAAAGTGCGGTTGCCGTCGAACTGAATTTCGGTCTGCCGGGGCAGTCGCTTGAAGTTTGGACCGCAGATCTTGAGCGGGCATGCCAGCTGCCGCTTGACGGCCTCATTATCCGCGCTGCCGGAGAACCAGACATTTTGGGTGAGGCGGCCAAAACGTTTCGAGCGGCGGATCCGGCCCTAATGGCTCGAATGCATGAACGTGCTTTTGAAGTGCTCGCCGACAACGGCTGGGAGCGGCGGACAGCGCTGGCTTGGAGCCGCTCTGAGCGCGATCGAACAACCTTTGATGTGCTCGCTGCCGGTGATGCGGACAAATTTGCCTTCGGATGCGGCGCACATGGCAGACTCTTTGGCCGTGAGCTTTTGATTGAGCCCGAATTGGGTAAATGGCTCTCAGCAGTTTGGATGGGGCGGCGCCCCGTGTCGTCCGTCGCGGAGCCTAAATCAGGCTGGCGCGCAGCGGCGCTCTTGGCTCAGGGGGCACTCCTCGGGCGTTTTTCGCTCGAACGCATTGAACATGCGAGCGGTCTGCGCATCACAGAGTCGCTCGAGCCGCTCTTTGATGACTGGACTGCTGCCGGGCTCCTTCGTCGTACTGGTGCTCTTGGTACTTGGATTCGTCTTACCGATGCAGGACTTTACTGGCATCAGGCGCTTGCGGCTCGTATGGCGCTCAGAATTGATGCCGCAGAACTGCTTGAGCTGCCGCACCGACTGCTGGGCGGCCGCCGCTTCGAAGCCGCTGCTCAAATCATTCCTGCCGATGTGTGGGAGAGCGCAGAACGGGCTGCGGCGCTCTCTTGATTCATTATTCCTTCAGAGCTGGACCCGGATCGTTTGCTTTCGCTTGAACGGTCTGGGTCTCTTTTTAGCTGGCGTAGGTGCGCTTCGCAGCTCTCAGGGAAGTCTTTCGGCTGAAGAGTCGCCATAACAAGCACCATCTTAGGGCTTTCAGGATGGGAGGCTTCGTTATCCCTAAAGAGATATTTTTTGTTCTAAAAAACGAGGAATATCAATCTAAAATGATCATCAGGACGTATGACGATGAAAACTTGCTAAAGGATAGTATTTAAGGATTATTCCTATATAATGCGAATCCTTCTCATTATTGTTCGTGTTATACATACGGACAGTTCTCCATAAGAGGCCGCATTTTGTCTGAAAGCCCCGCACCTAAGCCCGCTGCCCCAACCTTTGAGTCGGGTGCTCGCGCGATGAATGAAGCGCTCCAAACTAAAGGCGTTGAAGCCTATTTTGCTGATGCGTCTGATCCGCTGCACAAGGCCTTTATTGCCAAAGCGGCGGTGCATTCGGGGCCCGGCGGTCGGCCGCTGATTGGAGAAGAGGCTGAAAAAGCCATTGACAGCCACTACGACACACCTCGCTCGGGGCGGTCCCTCGCCTATATTCATGTGCCGTTTTGCGAGACGCGGTGCCTTTACTGCATGTTCTATCAGAACCCCTGGAAAGAAGCGGCAACGACGGAATATGCCAAGCAGCTCGTGAAGGAGCTCGAGCTTTGGAGCGACCGTGCGGCACAGAATGCTGCGCCCATCAATGCGCTTTATTTCGGCGGCGGCACGCCGACGGCTTTTTCACCCGACGATATTCGTCTGGTGATGGGAGCGGTGAAGAAATATCTGCCGCTCGCAAACGACTGTGAAATTACGCTCGAAGGGCGAATTCACAATTTCAGTGACGCCAAGATGGATGCGGCGATCGAGTCCGGCGTCAACCGTTTTTCACTGGGCGTGCAGACCTTCAACACGCAAATTCGGCAGTCGGTGATGCGCGTTGATGATCGCGACACGATCATCCGTCGTCTCGACAAGCTCTGCTCCTACAACAATGCGTCCGTGGTCTGCGACATGATCTACGGTTTCCCCGGGCAGACGATGGAGGTCTGGGAAGACGACCTGAAGACCGCCGCTTCACTGCATCTCGACGGGGTGGACTGCTATCAGCTCAACGTTTTTGAGAAGTCCCCGCTCGCCCGCTACATCGCCAACGGGAAGCTTCCGCGTGCGGCGACCTCTGACGAAAAGGCGGATTTCTTCGCCAAGAGCGTTGAGTATTTCACAAGCCAGAACTGGCGCCGGCTCTCCAACAACCATTGGGGCCGAACGATTCGTGAACGCAATATCTACAACGCCTGGGGTAAGAGCGCCTGCGACTGCCTGGCCTTTGGCTGCGGAGCGGGCGGACGTCTGGCGGGCTATTCCTACATGATGGAGCGTAAGCTCGCCGACTATTACCGGCTGCTCGGCGAAGGCAGAAAGCCCGTCGCCTTTGCGATGGCGCCGACACACAACTGGCACCTGCTGCGCACGATTTCCTCCGAAATGGAGTCGGGCGCCATCAATCTCAAGGCCATCGGCCGACAGTTTGGCGGACTGCCGCTTGAAGACCTTGCCAAGGTTGTGCTCTCACAGTGGTGTGAGGCAGGGCTTCTCGTCAAACGCGGCGATTGGTATTACCAAACCGTTGCTGGTCAGTATTGGCACGTCACACTCGCTCAGCTCCTGATGGACTTTTTGTCACATCAGCTGCCCGAACCCGAGAGCGAGCAAAAGATGGACATGGGTGCTCCCGATTCGATGATGAAGATGGCGAGTGCGGGTCATCAAGCGCATGGGCAGATGCCGCCGGGCATCTTAAAGATGCTCGAAGGCATGCCTCGCGACATGATCATTGAAATGGCCAAAAAAATGCCCAAAGAAATGATTACTCAGATGGTCGCTCAGGCGCCCAAAGATGTGATCGAACGAGTCCTCGGCGAGGACGGACTTCGCGAACTTGGCGTTCGCTGAAGTTTTATCCAAAACAATAAAAAGCACTATTTCCCACAGCGAATCCCTCCAGTTTCTTTCTAGGACCAAGAAGAACTAAGTGGACTTATCCATGAAAACTTATACCCACAGCCTTCTTTCTGCCGCTGTTGTTGCTGCAATTACTTTTTCCGGCGCGGCGATTGCCGATGAATATCAGACGCTTGAAACCACAACGGTTACCGCTGGCCGTTTTGAGCAGGACTTGATGGAAACGCCAATGAGCGTTTCCGTGATCACAGCAGACGATATTGCGAAGAGCGGCGCTCAGTCGATTGGTGCGCTGATCGAGTCCATGACCGGTGTTCGCATCAATAACGACGGCGGTCAGGGTATTAAGCGCGCGAAGATCCGCGGTGAAGACGCTTTTCGTTCGCTCGTCATGATTGACGGTCAGAAGATTTCCGAACAGAAGTCCATGTCCGGATCGCCCATTCTGATCGATCCGGCCATGGTTGAACGCATTGAAGTCATTAAAGGGCCGGCGTCCGTGCTTTACGGTTCCGACGCTATTGGCGGTGCGATCAACATCATCACGAAGAAAGGCGGCACGAAACCGGTGCAGGGTGAGGTCGGTGCCGGTATGAACACTTCCAACTCCGGCAAGTCCGTTAACGCGTCGGTGTACGGCGGCGTCGAAGGCTGGAAGTATCGCATCGGCGTTGCCCACGAAGACGGCGACAATCTGAAAACGCCTGTCGGTGATATGAACTTCACGAAGTTCAATTCGACAGGAGCAAATCTCTTTGTGTCGTATGACATCAATGAAAAGGCGACGGTAGGTGCTACGCTGGATCACTTTGATCTGGATTTCATGTCAGGCAGTGCAGAACCGGGATATGAGCCGTTCTATGTGGATGTGCCGGAATGGAAGCGCACAAAGTTGGGGGTATTTGGTGAATTCCGAAATCTTTCCAAGGTCCTTAGGAAAGTGCGTGTTGATGCGTTTTATCAGAAGAACGATAAATTCATGGCTAACCATGTCGAAACAACGCCATCAATCATAAAGATGCCGCTAACTATCGATAATTGGGCGGATAATTCTTTGGATCAATATGGATTCGCTTTACAGACTGATTGGGCAGTAACTGAAAACACTTTTTTGGTTGCAGGCTATGAATTCAATAATGACGACCTGAATGCGACAAGCACTACTCAGGCCAGAAGGACGGCTTTTGGCAATATGATGATTGGTAGGTTGCCGCAACCCCAAAAATACCAGTTGGCAAATTACGATCGCATCGGTTACTACGATGGTTCGATGGTATCCCATGCACTTTTTGCTTCGGCAGAAACGAATATCTTTGAAACGTTAACGCTGTCCTATGGTGCTCGTTATACGTATGTTAAAACTAACATGAAAGATATTCATGGGGAAAAGATTTATCTGGATAATCCCGGACCGTTTGATCCTGAAACTGAGCTGGGCAAGGCTGGTAAGCAGCATGACGACCGTGTTGTTTTCAATGCTGGGTTGGTATGGCGGCCATTAGAAGAATTAGCCTTACGTGCTCAGTGGGCTCAGGGGTTCCGTTCGCCATTGTTGCAGGAACGCTATATTCCGACGAGCATGGGCAGTTCCAGTACGACCTTAGGCAATCCTGATTTGAAGCCTGAAACATCCAATAACTTCGAAGTCGGTGCTCGGTGGCTATCCAACAGCATCTTGTTGGATGTCGCAGTGTTTTATTCGAAAGCTAAAGATTACATTCAGTCTTCCCTGTATGCTCCTAATTTCTATCGATATGAAAATGTCGGCGAAGCCACAACGTACGGTCTTGAATTGACTGGTTCATATGAAATTAAGTCCATTGGACTTGAGCCTTATGTCAACTTAACTTTCACCCGTCGTCAGTTTGATTACGGTGACGTGGAAACCTATAAGACTGCCACTCCTGCTGTTATCGCTCGCTACGGTTTCCGTTGGAACGGCGAAGCAAATGGCTTGGGTCTGCATGCCGACGCATATGCTCGAACCATTTCAAAAACGGAGTATCAGGATCCTTCTGCTACTGCTCGATCTGATTCGAGCTATCGCCTCGGCGGCGCCACGACTTTCAACCTGACGGGCGGCGTGACGTTTGGCGACCAGAAGCAGTATGGCCTCGATGCGGGCTTCTACAACATCTTTGACAAGGCCTATCGTGAACAGACCGCGATCTATGAACCGGGCCGTTATCTCGCCGTTAAGCTCAATGCGAAGTTCTAACTTCATTCTTTTGAGCTGAAAGAAGCTAGTCGCAGCGCCCTGTATCTCGTCCTCAGAGGTGCAGGGCGCCGGTCGACTTCAGCCAAGTCATTTTTTATTTCAGGAGCCGTCACTGCGATGACAACGACCAAGCCTCAATGGATTAAAAGGCGTTGGGAACCGAGAGAGCTCGTGCTCATCGGTGTCTTTGCCGCTGCCGCCAAACTTTCGAGTCTCTTGATTGCACTCGCGGGCGGCGGGATGAATCCCATTTCGCTCCTGGGAAAGAATTTGGTCTATACGACCCTCATGATCGTGCTGCTCACCAAGGTTCCGAAGCTTTGGACGCTCACGCTCTTTACCGTTGTGAGCATGCTCGTAAGCGTCCTGCTTTTGGGCGGAAGTCTGACGCTTCTCCCGGCGGCTTTGGCGGGCGCCCTTCTGGGTGAACTTTTCGTCGTGCTTTCGGGCGGCGTTCATAAGCCTTGGGCGCCTTGGGTGGCGGTCGGCGTCTACGACTTCGTGAGCAAGATGCTTTCGCTCGGGGTGTCCTATCTCTTCCTGCGAGAGACCCCGGCACTGATGACGATCATCATCCCGATCGTGCTGCTCGGTTATGCGGGCTCTGTGATTGGTCTCTGGTTTGGATGGAAAACTGTAGGGGAGCTCCGCCATGCGGGTTTTGTTCGTTAAAGACGAGAGCTCAATGCTGCGGGGGCTTGACGCCAAAACAAAGCTCTCGGTCATGCTGGTCACCGCCGTACTTGTAGTGGCTTGTTCCGGCGTCATAAGCCAGATGGTGCTCTTTCTTTTCACGCTTGTCTACGTGCTGATGCTTAAGCGCCCGAAGCTCGTGACGCTGCTCTACATTCTTATGGCCGTGATGATGGCGGTGTCAGCCGGGTTCGGGTGGCTTATTTCGCTCTGGGCGCCGAAGCTGGGCGGTCTCTCCGCCCAAGCGCTCTTCGTTCCGTTTCTGCGAGGCGTCTCCATGATGAATGTGGTGATGGTGCTCGCACTCACGACGCGTGTTGAGGACTTGTTGGGAACACTGGAGCGTTTGCATCTGCCCTTTGTTGTCTTTTTGCCGGCAGTAGTCATGCTTCGCTTCATCCCGACCTTCACAAACGATATTCGTCAGGTCTGGGAGACGCTTCGTATCCGCGGCTGGCCGATGGGCCCCGTGATGATTACGACGCACCCAATCCTGTCGGCTCGCCTGCTGTTCACGCCGATCCTCTTTCGCGCACTCAAATCCTCTGAAACGCTGGGTATTGCAGCGGAATTGAAGGGCATCGGCACGGCGCACCGCACGGTGCTCCCAAAGGCGCCGCCGCTCTCCCAACTCGATCGAAACATCTTAATAGCGATGGGTGTCTGCGTCGTTCTGGCGCTTCTCGCTGAAATCTTCCTGCGCGAGCTCTTTATGACGCCCGGCGCTGTCATGCCTTGATTAAGCCCATGCACGCGATTGAACTGAAGAAAGTTTCCTACCGCTACAGCGGTGCCGAACCAGACTCGCCGGATGCGGTTCGATGTCTTGATCTCACGGTTGATGCGGGCGAGCTTAAGCTCGTTACCGGCGCTTCGGGCTGCGGCAAGACGACGGTCATGCGGCTGGTGAACGGCCTGTGTCCGCAGATCTACGGCGGCACCCTGTCGGGTGAAGTATTGGTCGACGGCAATCCCACGCAGGATACGCCCGTGGCGGTGCTCTCAGAGCATATCGGCACGCTTTTCCAGGATCCCGAAGAGCAGTTCTTCGCGCTCAATGTGGGCGATGAGATCTCCTTCGCGCTCAAAAGCCGCGGCGTGCCGTTTGAAGAAATCGGTCCCCGCGTAGATCGTGCTGCCAAGCGCATGGGGATTGAACATCTTCTCGCGCAGGACATTCACGAGCTCTCTGAAGGGCAAAAGCAGAAGGTTGGACTCGCCTCGATTCTCGCGCTCGGTCCCAAGGCGCTCATTCTCGATGAGCCGAGCGCCAATCTGGATCCGGAAGCCACAGTGTCGCTTGCCGGCATCCTCGGTGAACTCAAAGCCGAGGGCGCTGCCATTCTCGTGGTCGACCATCGTCTTTACTGGCTTAAAGGCTTGGTTGATGAGGTCCTCGTCATGCAGGCCGGAGCGGTGGCGGTTCGAGGCCCATTCTCTATCCTTGACGACGCGAATGTGCGCCGTCTTTACGGGCTTCGCCAAGCCGAGGTGGAGGATCTTCGCCCGACCCTGCCGCGCATTCCGACGGCACTGGGAGACGGGACCGTGCCGGCGGGCTTTTTTGCGGCCGAACACGTCTCCTTTACGTATAAAGGCGCTCAAAAGCCCATCTTCAGCAACGTGAGTTTTTCGGTTCCTGCAGGGATTACGGCGCTGATCGGTGCAAACGGAACGGGCAAAACAACGCTGGCGCGCATATTGACCGGGCTCAATGAAGCCCAAGGCGTCTTCTCGATTGAGGGCCGGCCTGTTGACCGGGACGGTCTCATGCCGCATTCGGGCTTGGTGCTCCAAAATGCCGACCATCAGCTTCAGATGCGCACCGTGCGCGAAGAGGTTGAGGCTTCGATGATTGCAGCCAAGTCCGCAGCGAAAAAGCACGCGGCTTTCTGGCAGCGTCTGAAGACGCCGAAACTCACCGCCGAAGAAGAAGCGTGGGTCACGGAGCTCCTCACGACCCTGCGTCTGGCTCCGCTCGCCGAGCGCCACCCGCAGAGTTTGTCGGGCGGCGAGAAGCAGCGCGTAGTCATTGCTTGTGCGCTTGCCAAGAATCCGCAAATTCTGATTCTGGACGAGCCGACGTCAGGGCTCGACGGCGCCAATATGGCCTCCATTTCCAAGCTGCTTAAGGCCGAGGCTGCCCGAGGCCGAGCGGTTTTCCTGATCACCCACGATCTGGAGCTTCTGCAGGCCTGCGGAACTGCGCTCGACATGAAGGATCTGCAGCCGGCTGAAGCTGCCTAATGAGTTTTTTCAGACTTTGCACAACCTTTTTTCACTTCACAAAGGAAACAACGCCATGACCAACTGCTGCTGCAAGAAGCCTACGGCCGAACAAGCCAAGATCATCGAGGAAATGCTGGCTGCGCCCTATCCGGTGACGGTAAGCTCCATCGCCGGCCGACTCGGCGTAACGGATCTTGAGGCTGCCGAACTGCTGCCGGAAGCCAACTGCACCTTCGTCAAGGGCGACATCACAGATCGCTTCACCGAAATTTGGGCGGAACTCGCTTCCTGGGAAAAGATCACGCTTTTCATTCAGCATGAAGGCAGCATCTTTGAAATTCAGGGTCAGCTCCATGAGGGAAAGATTGCTCAGGGCTACTACAACATCCTCGCCAAGTCGGCGACGATCGGCGGCCACATGAAGTATGACGCCTTCTCGGCCGTGGCTTTCACGACCTTCCCCTTCATGGGACGCGAGTCTCTCGCCGTGCAGTTCTTTACTAAGGAAGGCAAAACGGCCTTCTCGGTTTTCGTCGGCCGAGAAAATCATCAGCTCGTCGAATCCGTGAAGGAAAAGTTCATTGCCGCCCGAGCCAAGTTCTCGGCCTGATTCATCCGCATTAGCTCGTCTCGAACTGCTCTGCCTCCGAAGATCGCATCCCCCAACGATCTCGGAGGCTGCGCATTAAGCCCCTGCGAAGGGAGATGCGTTAGAAAGGCGGCTCGCTGAGATCGTGAGCAAACGGCTCGCCGTCATTCTGGTTCAATTGTGCTTGGGACGAGAGCCATATTTACGCCGCAAGCGTGCTTTGAACACGCTGCGGCGAATCGCATTATTCTGACTGCGCAGACGGACTGCATTTAAACGGTCCTGCGTTCACTACCATTTTCGAGGAGATTCCCCATGACTGCTGCCGCCGCCAAGCCTCTTGTCGTCATCAGCTCCCGTACGGGCAACACCATGATTCTCGGTCACGCCATCTGCGACGCGATGCCTGGGGCCGTTCTGGTCAAGCCTGAAGCGCTGCCCGAAGACCTGTCGGGCTTTAATCCGATTCTGCTCGGTTTCTGGTGCGACCGCGGCATGGCGCCTGAAGACATTCAGGCAGCAGCGAAAAAGCTCGAAGGCAAGACGATTGGGTGTTTCGCCACCATGGGCGGCAATGCTGAAACGCCTGAAGCGCTCGACTGGATGAAGCGTACGTCGGAGAGTTTGGCGGCAGCGGGCAAAAACAATACCCTCGCAGGCACTTATCTCTGCCGCGGCCGTATTGACCCGGCGCTCTTCGAGCGAATGACCGCGATGATGGGCGGCAAGGTGACGCCTGAGCGCGAAGCACGCCGTCTGGCAAGCGAAACGCACCCGGACCGCATGGATCTCGAGCGCGGCGTCGAGCGCTTCCGCACCATCTTCGGAGTGAATTGGTAATGGCCTCGGCACAGCCTGCCGTCCGCATTGACTCCCTCGAAAAACGCTACGCCTCGGGCACGCTCGCCTTGAAGGGCGTGAGTTTTGACGTTGAAGAAGGCGAATTCTTCGGTCTGCTCGGCCCCAACGGCGCCGGCAAAACAACGCTGATTTCCTGCCTCGGCGGACTGACCACGCCGACGGGCGGGCGCATTCTTGTTCGCGGCATGGATACCCGTACAGATCGACGAGCCGCATCGCTCTTTCTCGGCATCGTGCCGCAGGAAATCACTTTCGACCCGTTTCTGACGGTGCGTGAAACGCTGCGCTTTCAGTCGGGCTACTGGGGCATTCTCCGAAATGACGACTGGATTGATGAAATTCTCGCCAATCTGGGTCTGACCGACAAAGCGGACGCTTCCATGCGCGCGCTCTCGGGCGGCATGAAGCGCCGTGTGCTCGTTGCCCAGGCGCTCGTTCATAAGCCGCCGGTGATCGTGCTCGACGAGCCGACCGCCGGCGTAGACGTTGAGCTTCGCGAACACCTCTGGGACTTCATCGGACGGCTGCATCGCGAGGGGCGAACGGTGATTCTCACAACGCACTACCTCGAAGAGGCGCAGGCGCTTTGCAGCCGCATCGCCATCATGAAGAAGGGCGAGGTTGCAGCGCTTGACCGCACGGAAGCGCTTTTGTCGCGCTTTGAAGGCCGAGTGCTCCGCTGTCGGCTGGTAAAGGGGGACCTGCCGCCCGAAGCGGCGCGTGACCTCATGCGCCGTCACGGCAATGATGTGACGCTGCGCATTAAAGACGCCGACGATGCTTTGCTTAAACTCGAAAGCCTAAAGGCGGCCGGTGCGGAGATTGAAAATCTGACGGTAGGACAGCCCGATCTGGAGGACGTCTTCCTCGCTGTTACGGGAGGTGAAGCCTGATGTGGGTTCCTTTCTGGACGCTCTTTAAAAAGGAAGTGATCCGCTTCCTCAAGGTGTGGATGCACACCGTGCTGGCCCCTGTCCTCACGGGCGGGCTCTATCTCTTTGTCTTCGGCGAAGCGCTCTCCAAGCACCTGCCCGTTTATGAGGGCGTGTCCTATACGGCCTTTATCATTCCGGGCCTCATCATGATGACGGTGCTGCAGAATGCGTTTTCCAATACGGCGAGCTCACTCATTCAGTCGAAGATTTCAGGGAACCTCGTCTTTATTCTTCTGCCGGCCATCCCGGGACCGCAGGTAGCCGCTGCCTATATCGGCGCGAGCTTCGTGCGCTCAGCGCTCGCTGGCGCCGGGCTCTATCTGCTCTGCTCCTGGTGGGCATCGCCCCCGGTGCGTGAACCCGGGCTCCTCATTGCTTTCGGTTTCTTCGGTGCGGCCATCATGGCGGCCTTGGGGCTCATCACGGCGCTTTGGGCCGAAAAATACGATCAGATGGGAGCGGTGATGAATTTCGTCATCATGCCGCTCACCTTCCTTTCGGGCGTCTTTTATTCCGTGGATTCGCTCCCGCCCTTCTGGCAGGCCGCAAGCCGCCTCAATCCGTTTTACTACTTGGTTGACGGCTTTCGGCAGGGTTTTTTCGGGAGCGGCGACACCAACACGACGATGAGCCTCCTCATCGTTGCCGCAACGGCTTTGGCCGTCACGGCGGCCGCTGTGGTGCTCCTCGTTAAAGGCTGGAAGATCCGCACCTGAAGGCGGCGCTCACGCGGATCTTTCCATGACGGACTGAATCACGCGCTGCTGCTCATCAAAATACGGGTTGAAGGTCAGACGGGCACGGATCTTGCCGCGGCGCTTGTCGCCCCAGGCGCCATAGTCCACTTCGCCCCGGCGGCAGGCTGCGTAGGAGGGCTTTTCGCCCTCGGGCGTACAGATATGCGAGCGGCCATGCCGGCCGTATTCCGGATTGTCGGGGGAGAAGCTCATCGCCATGTGCGAGAAGCTCCAAATGCGCTCGGACGGAATTTCATCGGGATGCACAATAATCCGCGGATCTTTGGCGGCTTTGCCCAGTCCTTCGCGGGAGCCGTACCAGATGAAGCGGGACTGCGCGGAGGTAAAGCGCTGCGGAATCCATTCAATGAGCGATTGGGCGTCGAGAATGGAGTCGTGCTCGGAGAGCATCACCACAGCAGGCTTGGCAAAGGGCTTCGCCTTGAGCGCATCATCGACGCCGCGCATGGTATCGACGAAGGCCGCGAGTCCCGGCACCGGGACCATCGTGTAGCGAAAGGCCGTCTGACCGCCCATCAGGGATTCCTGAGGTTCCCTGAGCCACGTGATGAAGGGCTTTAAGAGCGGCGCGAGGAAAGTGAGATGCGTGCGCACGACAAAGGCGGGCGAAAAGAGGAGCAGCCCGTCGGCCTCCGCTCGGCCGGTAAGCGCGGCCTCGAGCGCCAGATTGCATCCGGTGGAAAAGCCGCCCAGCCACATCGGACGCGGTTTCCCGTCGGTGCTCGGCCCCAGCTGATTGAGATCCCGCCGAAGCACGGCAGTCTGTTCATTCACGACGCGCCGCCAGTCGTCAGCCGTCGGAGCTGCCATATCTTCGGGCATGGTTCCGCAGCCGGGAAGGAGCACTGTGCGCACCAGCCATCCGGCAGCCGAAAGGTTCTTCGCTTGGTCAACAAAGGACCACGGCGAATCGCCTAACCCGTGAATGCAGAGAATGCCGCCCAGAATCGGCGTGCCCGAGGGCGGACGTGTCTCCGCTGGGCAGTTGGCTTCAAGTTCAAGCGCATGATCGTCCGTGGCCCAGCGTCGGCGCGATTCGATCCAGGCGCGCGTGTCGGCAGCATAGGCCGCAAAGGTCGTTTGTCCGAGCGGCTGTACGAGCGGGTCGGGCACATTCGGTTTAGAGGCGCATGCCGTGAGCGCGCCGGCGCTCAGAAGCGCGCTGCCCGCCGCCGCGGCATAGAGGAACCGCCGGCGAGAGAGGCCGCCTTGGGAGTGAGAGAAATGGGAATGCTTCATGGTGAAATGAAGCGTAGCGCAAACGACATTTGCGAACAGTTTGCAATTGCATCTGATTTCTGCCTGATACCGCTTTTGTCGATCGCTCTCAGGGCCGCAAAGGCAAATGCAGATAAAAAAAGCAGCGTGACGGCGTCACGCTGCTTAAGGTGCTTCTGGCCGGCGAAGCGCTCTGACGAGTGTTCGCTAACCACTCGTTTTTAGGGGGACTGCGCTCGTCGGCAAAAAGGGGAGAGGCTTATTTGCCTGCTTTGATGGCCTCTGCGATGGCATCGGCAGCAACGCGTCCGGAAGTGAGCGCCCAGCCGACGTTGGCGCCGGCAGGCGAATCGTCGCCCATCACGCCGCCCACAAGTTCACCCGCGCCGTAGAGGTTGGGAATGACTTTGCCGTTGCTCTGGATGAGATTAAGGTGATCATCCGTGCAGACGCCGCCCATTGTCGTGGCGAAGCGGGGCTTCTGTTCGACGATGTAGTAGGGGCCTTGGGCGGCAATTTCAGCCTTCATGTACTGGACAGGACGGCCAAAGTCAGCATCTTTTTGTGCTTTCACAAAGCTGTTGTACTTGGCGACCGTTGCCTTGAGATTTTCAGCGTTGATGCCGGCAAGTTTGGCCGCTTCTTCAAGCGTCGCGCCCTTCACAAAGATCGGAGCCGACTTGCCGTTGGCGGCAAGGTACTTGTCAGCGTCTTCGTGCGAAACACCCGTTTCCGGGAGACGCTTATAGAAGCCCTCCCAAGACTTTTGATCCATGAAGACATAAGCCATGCCGCCCTTTTGCTGCAGCATCGGGTCGAGAATGTGACGGTTTGACGCCTTTTCGTTGACAAAGCGCAGACCGTCGCGGCTCACGAGGATGCCGGCCTGGTCGAACGCGCCGACATTGGCGTAGATGGTGGACTTGGCCTTGCCCGGCGCAACTTCAATGCCGTTCGGATAGCGCTTGCCGTATTCGAGGAGCTGGGTTTTCACGCCAAGCTTCTGGGCCATCTGCAGACCGTCACCCGTTGAGGAGACCGGACCGTAATAGAGCGTGTTCTTATAGGTGTCCGTGAGAAGGTTCTTATTGTTGCCGTAGCCGCCGGTGGTAAGCAGCGTCTTCTTTGCGCGGATCGTGTATTTGGTGCCGGTGTTGCCGTCAACGGCTTCAACGCCTGTCACCTTGCCGTCCTCGACAATCAGCTTTTCAACGCGGGTGTTGAAGAGAACCTTTGCACCGTTGGAGCCGATGACTTCGCGCAGATGCTGCGCCATCGTACCCGCGCCGCCCTGGAATTCAAGGGCGCGGCGATGGGAGTATTCGGCGAGGAACGGGAGGTCGTTCGGAATGAATTTGACCCCGACCTGATCATGGAGCCAGTCGATCGTCGGACCCACGTTCTTTGCGTAGAGCGTGAGCTTGGAGAGGTCGTTGAGGTTGTGGCCATTGGCCTGGAAGTCCTTCACCATCGATTCGACCGAGTCATCCGTCACGCCGAAGGCCTTCTGGAGCTTGGAGCCCTGAGCGACCACTTGGCCGCCCGAAATGGAAGCGGCGCCGCCGATGAAGGGCATTTTCTCGACGAGAACGACGTTGAGGCCGTTCATGCGTGTGCGAATGGTGGCGGACATGCCGGCGCCGCCGCCGCCCACGACGACGACATCGGTGTCGACGGTTTCATTTTTCGCCTGCTTTTTAACGGCGAGCGGAACGAGCGCCGCAGGGTCCGCGCCGGCCTGCTTCACCGTGTCGGCTACGGCCGTGCGGATCGCCGTTGAGGTGATGGTGGCGCCGGTAACGCCGTCAACCTGCGGGGATTGACGCTCAACGATGCGGCCCGGGAGCAGCTCAGCGGCCTTGGAGCCGATGCCCGGGGTTTCGGAGTGCGTAACCTTGACGTCGGCAATCTTATCCTTCGTGAAAGTGACCGTGACTGTTACTTCGCCGTGGATGCCCGGCGCTTTGGCCGTATAGGTGCCCGCTTTAAATTCAGCGGCGGATGCGCCGACGGCAAATACCGCGGCAATGGAAAGCGTGAGGAGAGTCTTCTTCATATTGAAATCTCTGCGGTGAGAAGTTGGAAGAAAGTGAAATTCAAGCATCCGCGGCCGTGACTGGAAGCGGCGGAAGTGTTGGAAACGGCGGATCAGAACAGATTATTGAGGATTCATAGCCTTGTGGAGCACTTCAAGGACATTAAGGCACTCCTCGGCAGGAATTTGACCGGGGGCGCTCGCTTTGCCGCCGACGCTCGCAAACGTGAGGTCAGAGCCGAATCCTTCGCCCGTAATGCGGGTGAGTACGCCCCATTTGCCCATGGCCATCGTGAGCATCGGACGGTTCGAGTAGTAGTGGCGGACTTTGGCCGTCGCGTTCATCACGGTGAGGGCGTCTTCAGGCGAAGCGGCCATGACGGCGAGTTTCAAAATATCCGCTCCGGCTTCCTGCTCGAGCAGGAGGCGGCGGATCAGTTCGCCTTCGTCAGGAGTGAATTTGAATTCATGGTCGCTGATAATCACCTTCACGCCTTTCTTGTGAGCGGTGTCCACGAGCCGGCGCACCATGGCGGCATCGCGGAAAAGTTCAATATCGACTATATCGGCACGGCCTTCGGTGAGTACCGCTTCGTAGACTTCTCCGTAGTAATCGTCCTCGGCAATGAATGGACCGCCGTCCGTGCCGTTGCGAAGCGTCACGAGCACAATCTTGTCGCCCGCGGCCTCATAGGCGCGGCGGGTCACATCAGCATACTGTTTGGGTTCAAGGCGGCCGAGATAGTCGATGCGGACTTCGATCATGTCGAGCGTCTTCATCGCCGCAAAGCGCTTCACCGTCGCAACGAGATCGTCCGGCGTCTTGGCGGTGGTGGGCGCGATGAGCTTCGGGCGGCCTGTGCCAATGGATCGTCCTTTGATTTCGATGGGTTCGACGGCCCCGGGCTGCCAGCCCTTGACACGATTCATCGTATCGATCGGACGCGTCTTGCCTTCGAATTGATCAATGGTGCTCGCCTGAGTGACGCCTGCGGCAGAGACTGCGGCGGCGAAAGCGGAACTGATGAGATGACGGCGCTGCATAAGGGTGCTCTTTTTTTCTGATAGTCAGTGGAATCAACGGCGAAGCAGAATCGTTTGGGTAAATTCGATTTCTGCTCCGGATGTGCAGAAGGAGTTTGCTACAGTGCCTTAACTGGGCCTACCCCCGTTCGGGGGAGGGGCTGACATTCTTGTTTTTTGCCGGACTCATGGCTTCGATTTCGCTGCGGCTGCTGATTCCTTTCGTCTGCTCATTCGTTTCTTTATTTGGGGCGGAGCCGGCCGTCGGACGTCCTCCGGAGGGAGAGACGCCGGCCGCGGTTTCTTCGGCCTCTCTCGCCATTGATCCTCAGGCGCAGCAGTTTCGCCCTGTGATCACGATTGCGGAACTCGATACATTGGTCAATCCCTACGACGCTTTCATGCTTCGGCAGACGGCGGCGGCCTTGCAGCGCGCACTGCCGAAGTATTTCGTCAGGACCGTGACGATCGCTGACGCCGAGGCGAAGACTCAGATTGAGCGTCTGCGTCCGGACTTTCTTTTTGCGCCGGCTTCTTTTTCCGGCATGACCGGAGTCGAGGCTGCCCGTATCGCCACTCGGCGCACGAATCTTGCCCAGAGCGCAGAGCGTTCAGTGGGAGCCGTGTTCGCTGTCCGTGCGGATTCCCGCTTTCAATCCCTTGCGGATTTGCGCGGCCGCAGGGTCTTTGCAGGACTCCCGACGGCCATCGACGGCTGGCTTGCGGCGGCACGGGAACTCCGGCAGCAGGGGTTTGAACCGGATCATTTTTTTGGGTTTGTCGGGTACCGCAACAATGCTTATCCGGATGTGCTTTCCGCACTCCTCAACGGCTCGACCGATGCGGCGATTCTGCCCGCCTGCCTGCTTGAAGCCGTGCGCATGCACGGCCTGGTGCGCGCGGAGGATATTCGGGTTATTAACGCCAAGACCGGAGATCTCGCCTGTGCGCACTCAACGGCGCTCTATCCGGATTTGAGCTTATGGTCGCTTTCTTCCGCTCCGGAAACCGCTGTACGCGATATGACCGTGGCGCTTCTGGGACTCAGAGATGCGAGCGGGTATGAGTGGCTCACAAACGTTTCGCATGCGGATGTCGACGGGCTTTTGAAGGACCTGGAAATCGGTCCCTATGCTTATTTGAAGGATATGAGTCCGCGCGCACTCATTGAACGGCACTTTGGCAAAGTACTGGCGGCAGCCGGGTTTTTGCTGCTCCTCGTACTGAATGAACTGAGGCTTCATGCGCTGGTGCGGCGCCGCACGCGGGAACTCGCTAAGGCGATGAATGAACGTGAGCGTCTTGCCGAAGAGGCTTCTGCCGCTCGGCTCGAACTCGCCGGGTTTGAACGCCGCTCGATTGTGCAGCAGATGTCGAGCATGATTGCTCATGAAATCAATGCGCCCGTGGGCGCTTTGCGCACCTGGGCGGCCGTGATCCGCATGAAGTGTCCGCAGCGCGTTTTCCGCGATGATGAAGCCAGTGCGCATGCCGGACTTGAGCAGGCTCTCGGGCGCATCGACTATGAAGCCAACCGCATCGCCGACATCGTTTCGAGCGTGCGCGCATATGCGAAAAAAGAGGACGAACCGCTGGCGGCATGTGACCTCATGCCAATCATTGAGCGGGCGATAAGCGCTTTCCGTGCGGAAGAGCGAAGCGCCGAACGCACAAAAGTGGTTTTTTCTTCTGCAGTGCGTGAAGCCTGGACCACAGGGCGTCCGCTCGAACTCGAAATTCTCTTTCTCAATCTGGTGCGTAATGGTGCATCAGCGATGAAGTCAATGAAGGATTCGCTCGATGAACCTGCCGAAGTTCGTCTCACGCTTGATAGACCGCAGGAAGCCGCCAATCGCTGGCGGATACGGGTGGAGAATCCCGGCGTCATGCTCGACGCGGGTTCACTCGAGCGCCTTAATCGCAAAGCAGCCAGCGTTTCAGCCGATCCTTCAACCTTCGGCGGCTTGGGACTCGGTCTTTCTATCTGTCGAGGCATAGCCGATCGGCATGGCGCTTCACTTCTCTTTGAAGCTCGCCCAACGGGAGGCGCTGCGGCTGTCGTTATGATCGATGCTCGGGATTTGCCGCTCTAAAAGGATTTTTTCCATGAAATGCATTTTGCCCGCGCCTTTGGTGCGTCTTGTCGACGATGACAACGACTTTCGCGAAAGCCAGAAGGCCTTTCTCACAGCGCTTGGCTGGCAGGTGGAGGATTGGGAAAGTCCGGCGGCGTTTCTTCAGGACGACGATCTCCAGCGTCCGGGGTGCGCAGTGCTGGATATCCGCATGCCCGGCATGACTGGGCTTGACCTGCAGCGGCGGTTTGTAGAGGCTGGAAGCCGCTTGCCGGTGATTTTTTTGACCGGGCACGGCGATGTTGCAACGGCGGTGCATACCATGAAATATGGTGCACTGGATTTCCTTGAGAAACGAGGGGATCCGATGGTGCTGGCGGCTGCCGTGGAGCGTGCCTGCAAAAAGTCACTTGCGGCTGCGAAGGCAGCAGCCGAAGCGCAGAGCTATCAGACGGCCTACGATGCGCTGACGCCTCGAGAGCGTGAAGTTTTTGTGCTTGCGGCTAAAGGGCTTTCCAATAAGGAAGCCGCCGAAGTGCTCGGCATCGGTGCGGAAACCGTCAAGATGCATAAAGCTAACGCTTATGCCAAATTGGGCGTTCAGAGTTCTCTCGAGGCTTATCAATGGCTGGAGAATCTCCCGACGCCGCAGCCCAAGGATGTGCCATGACGACGCGCAGAACGCTTCTCACCGCGGGCGCAGTTGCCTCGGCCTTGCCGTCATCGCTTCTGGCAGCTGCTCTTGAAAATTCATCCGATGCGCTCGAGCCTAAGCAGCAGGTCATCGTGATCGGTTCCGGGCTCGCCGGTCTGACAGCCGGCGCGAGCGCACTGGAGTCCGGTGCCCGGCGCGTGCTGATATTGGAAAAAGGACCGCTTGTCGGCGGTCACTCTCTTTATTCGAGCGGCTCTATTGCTGCGGTGGCGCCGGAAAGAGCCGGAGCATTTTCAAATGGCTGGCGCGACTCTGTCGAACAGTTTGTGGCCGATGCGCTCGCTGTGGGCGGCGGCAGCGGAGACCCGGAACGTTTGGTGCAGATCGCCCGCGGGTCCGCAGCTATGCTCGATTGGCTCGAAGGGCTCGGCGTCTCCTTCGGCCGCCCCTTTGAAGCCCGATCGGGACTTCATCCGCGCAGCTGGGCAATGCCGGGCAATTCTGCCGGACGGAGCTATGTCCTCGCGGTCATGGACTGCTATCGGCGTTTGGGCGGGAAAACAATTCTCTCGGCGCAGGTTGAAACGCTTGAACGGCAGGAATCGTGCTGGAAGGTCGGCGTGACCATTCGCTCAGAAAATGAAGTCCGCCTCAAGTATTTCCAAGCGCCTGCCGTCATCATTGCGTCCGGCGGCTTTACCGCCAATGTCGAACGCCGCATGAAGATCATGCCGCAGCTCACTGCCGATATTCATACAAGTGCCGATCCTGACGGCACTGCTTGGGACGGCGCGCAAGGCGATGGTTTGAATCTGGCGCAGCGCGCCGGCGGCGTTATTGCTGAAGGTTTCGGCCTGCAGCTGCTGCCTTTTTGGGGCGGCCGATTAATCGACTATGCGGGCGGCGACATGTACGTGGATGAAACCGGCCGACGCTTCGTCGATGAAAATCTGCCTTGGAATGCGATTTCTGAACACATCCTCAAATTGAAGTCCCGGCGCTGCTGGGTGATCACCGATGCGCAGTCTTATAAGGGTGCAACGCTGAGTCTGAAGCTCATCAACGGCATCGTGAGAAAAGCCGGCTCCGTCAGGGAGATGGCAGCAGCGATGAGGATCCCTCCGACGGTGCTCGAACAAACGTTCGCCCAATACAATCGGGCGGCTGATGCAGGGCTGGATCCGCTGACCGGCAAAAAGTTCTTCACCCAAAGAATCGAAAAGCCGCCCTTTTATTTCGGTGAGGAGCAGATCTATGTGCACACCACTTTGGACGGCATTTTGACGGATGCCCAGGCGCAGGTGCGTGCGCAAACGGGCGGCGTTATTCCGGGACTTTTTGCCGCTGGGGAGGTCGTCGGAGGAATTTTTGGTTTTGACCGGCTGGGCGGCGCAGGCATCACGAACTGCCTTGTGATGGGACGCATCGCCGGGGAGCGGGCTGTTGAATGTCAAAGCGGCACTTAAATGGCCGTCATGGCTCTCGCTGAGCGCTTTCTAAAGGACTTGGGGCGAGCCCTTAATGCGGCAGAGGATGGAGCCGGCCCAGTGCTTCAGCGGGGCGGCTCCGTCCGTCCTCTCCGGCCGAAGGGCAGGGCTTCGCTTTATAGATTGCCGGTCTTTGTCGGGCTGCAAAAAAAAATACTCCCGAAGAAACGGCATGCGTTCTTCGGGAGCTTGAGCTGCCGCTCACTCGAAGCGCTCAAGGGATAAGGCCCTTGAGCGCCAAGGGGCGTCATTACATGCGCTTGTGGCAGGTGCGGGAAATCACATCGAGCTGCTGCTCGCGCGTCAGGTCGATGAACTTCACGGCATATCCGGAGACGCGGATGGTGAAGTTCGCGTACTCGGGTTTTTCGGGGTGCTCCATCGCGTCGATGAGCTTCTCTGTACCGAAGACATTGACGTTGAGATGGTGAGCGCCCTGAGCGAAGTAGCCGTCCATCACGTTGACGAGATTGTCCGCGCGTTCGTCAAGCGAGTGACCGAGCGCATCGGGGCTGATCGTCTGGGTGTTGGAAATGCCGTCAAGCGCATACTCGTAGGGGAGCTTCGCCACGGAATTGAGCGAGGCGAGCAGACCGCTCTGCTCTGCGCCGTAGCTTGGGTTGGCGCCAGGCGCAAGCGGCGCGCCGGCCTTGCGGCCGTCGGGAAGCGACCCTGTGGCTTTGCCGTACACCACGTTGGACGTGATCGTGAGAATCGAGGTCGTCGCTTCGGAATGACGGTAGGTCGGGTAGCGGCGGATGCAGGTGAGAAACTCCTTGAGGAGCCACACTGCAAGCTTGTCCGCACGATCGTCGTCGTTGCCGTAACGCGGGAAGTCGCCTTCCGTTTCATAGTCCACCGCCACGCCGGCCTCATTGCGGATCGCTTTCACGCGGGCGTACTTGATCGCACAGAGCGAATCGACCACGTGTGAGAACCCGGCAATGCCGGTGGCGAAGGTGCGGCGCACGTCGGTATCAATGAGCGCCATTTCTGCGGCCTCATAGAAGTACTTGTCGTGCATGTAGTGGATGAGGTTGAGCGTATTGACGTAAATCCCCGCGAGCCAATTCATCATGGGCTTGAAGCGCAGCATCACTTCGTCGTAGTCGAGATATTCGCTCGTGATCGGGCGGAAGGCCGGCGCTACCTGCGTGCCGGTCTTTTCGTCAACGCCGCCGTTGATGGCGTAGAGCATGCACTTGGCGAGGTTGGCACGAGCGCCGAAGAACTGCATTTCCTTGCCGGTTTCGGTGGCCGATACGCAGCAGCAGATCGAATAGTCGTCGCCCCAGATCGGACGCATCACATCGTCGTTTTCGTACTGGACGCTCGACGTATTGATGGAGACCTTGGCCGAATATTTGCGGAAGGCCTTCGGCAGGTTCTTCGAATAAAGCACCGTGAGATTGGGTTCCGGAGCCGGCCCCATATTTTCGAGCGTATGGAGGAAGCGGAAGTCGCTCTTCGTTACCATCGAACGGCCGTCCATGCCGAGTCCGGCCATCTCCAGCGTGGCCCAGACCGGGTCGCCCGAGAAGAGCTGGTTGTAGGCCGGAATACGGGCAAACTTCACCATGCGGAACTTCATGACGAGGTGGTCAATGAGCTCCTGCGCTTCAGTTTCCGTGAGCGTCCCTTCAGCGAGATCACGCTGGATATAAATATCGAGGAAGGTAGAGATGCGGCCCACGGACATGGCTGCGCCGTTTTGCGTGCGGATGGCGGCAAGGTAGCCGAAATAAAGCCACTGCACGGCTTCGCGGGCATTCTTCGCCGGCCCGGAAATGTCAAAGCCGTAGCTTTCGGCCATGACTTTCATCTGTCCGAGTGCGCGGATCTGGTCGGAAAGCTCCTCACGCTGACGGATAACGTCGTCAGTCATGATGCCGCAGCCGCAGTTGGCGAGGTCCTTCTTTTTTTCCGCGGCCAGTGCGTCAATGCCGTAGAGCGCCACACGGCGGTAGTCGCCTACGATGCGGCCGCGTCCGTACGTGTCGGGCAGACCCGTAATGATGTGGTTGCGCCGGGCCACGCGCATCTCGTCGGTGTACGCATCAAAAACGCCCTGATTGTGGGTCTTGTGGTACTCGTTGAAGATCTTGGTGTATTTGTCGTTCACATGGAAGCCGTACGTGCTCGCCGCTTCCTGAGCCATGCGGATGCCGCCGTAGGGCATGAACGCACGCTTGAGGGGCTTGTCGGTCTGCATGCCGACCACCTTCTCGTATTCCTTATGTTCAGGGTCGAGATAGGCGGCAGGGTAGGCTGTAATGGAGCTGACAATTTCGGTTTCACAGTCGAGCACGCCGCCCTTGGCGCGTTCTTCCTTTTGAAGTTCGGCCAGGCGTCCCCAGAGTTTGCGGGTAGCGTCAGTGGGTTCGGCGAGGAACGATTCGTCGCCGTCATAAGGGGTGTAGTTCTGCTGCACGAAGTCGCGCACGTTGACGTCGTCGCGCCAGTGATCGCCTCGGAAGCCTCTCCAAGCGTTGGTCATATAAACCTCCAGAAATAATCAAAGCATTCAAAAGTTTGGGGAAATCGGTCAGTCGCCGAACGCATGCAGAATGCGTTTCGCATTGGCTACGCGTTCAGGTTCGGGGGGCAGAACGTCTCGGATTTTGTTGGGTATTCCGAGTCGGTCCCATTTGGGGATGGCAAACGTGTGGTAAGGAAGCACCTCCACGCGTTTGACCGTTCGAAGTTGGGCAACGAAGGCGGCGAGTTTCACCAGCGCAGCATCTTCATCCGTCCAGCCCGGCACGAGCACGTGGCGGATCCACATGGGTTTGCCGTGTGCGGAGAGCCACTGGGCGCAGGCCAGAATGGAGTCGTTCTTCCAGCCGGTGAGCCGCTTATGTGCCGGCGGGTCAATGTGCTTGAGGTCGAGCATCACGAGGTCGGTCGACTTCATAAGACGCTCAAATTTGACGAGCCACGCCGGATCCTTTGTGAAGGGCAGACCGCACGTATCGAGCGTGGTGTTGATGCCTTCGGTTTTGGCCAGTTCGAAGAGTTCGATCAGAAAGTCGATTTGCAGGAGGGGCTCTCCGCCGCTTACCGTGATGCCGCCCTCTTTGCCCCAGTACGGGCGGTAGCGCAGCGCCATGCGAAGCACTTCGGCAGCAGACTTTTCTTCACCGGCATGAATGCGCCAAGTGTCCGGATTGTGGCAGTAGACGCAGCGCATCCGGCAGCCCTGCATGAAGACCACAAACCTGACGCCGGGGCCGTCAACGGACCCGAAGGTTTCGTAGGAATGTATGCGGCCGAGAGGCATTCGTCGGATCTCCGAGAGGGAAATAATGGCGTGAAAAAAAGGTCAGGCGAAAGTCTGAAGGAAGCAGATTGCATTGCGAGGCTATCAAGCGTACGGGTTTATGCCAATCCTTCAAAAGAAGCAGGTAAGAGCGGCAGACCGCAGCAGAGCAAATCGGCTGAAAGCACAGCTAAAACAAATGCTTTCTCATGCATGAAAGTAAGTTACCGGATAAGTGCTTCCTCGTAGGTACTTCTTTTGATTGATTGTACGGTTCGACTTGATGATACGCAAAGAATTCGGGTCCGCTTACGTATTCATGATTACATTGATTTATTTTGTAAATCAATGACATTGAGGATTGTCGAGATACTTTCCTTAGAAGCGAAAAAAGCCGAAGCGCATGAAGGACGCTTCGGCTTCAATTTGAACTTTGAAAAAGGCTGAGGCCGTTTCACAACACTCGCGCGAGGAAGGACTTTGTACGCTCTTCTTTGGGCGCGACCAGAATTTCCGATGGAGCGCCCTCTTCAATGATATGGCCGCCGTCCATAAAGACCACGCGGTCGGCGACCTCTTTGGCAAAGCCGATTTCGTGCGTCACGACGATCATCGTCATGCCGGATTCAGCCAGCCGCTTCATGACAGCAAGCACTTCGCCCACGAGTTCCGGGTCAAGCGCAGAGGTCGGTTCGTCAAAGAGCATAACCTTGGGTTCCATGGCAAGTGCGCGGGCAATAGCAACGCGCTGCTGCTGACCGCCCGAAAGGCTTGCCGGATAGGCGTCGGCCTTGTCGAAAAGTCCGACGCTCTTGAGGAGTTCAACAGCACGGGTCTTGGCTGCCGCCGGATCCTTTTTAAGAACGAGCTCTTGGGCAAGCATGACGTTTTCAATGACGGTTTTGTGCGGCCAGAGATTGAAGCGCTGAAAAACCATGCCCAGGTGCTCGCGCACGTGATTGAGGTCGGTCTTCGGATTGGTGACTTCGACGCCGTTGAAGAAGATGGCGCCGGAGGTCGGTATCTCAAGGGCGTTGATGCAGCGAAGCATCGTGCTCTTGCCCGATCCCGAAGGGCCGAGCACAACAACCTTTTCGCCCGGCATAACGTTGAGATTGATGCCGTCGAGCACGACATGGCCGCCGAAGGCTTTCTTCAGATTCTGAATGGATACGATGGGTTCAGTCATGGCTCTTAGCTCCCAATGCCGTTGTCGCCGCGGCCGAGGCGGGCTTCAAGTCTGCGGATGCCCCAGGCGAGGAGCAGCGTCATCACCCAGTACACGCAGGAAATGGTGATGTAGGGTTCCCAGTAGCGGGCCGAAGCGCCCGCGACAGTACGGGCGGCGTAGGCGAGTTCGGCCAGACCGATGGCGGAGATGAGCGAGGAATCCTTCAGGATAGCAATGGCGTTGTTGCCGAGTGCGGGCAGCATGCGGCGGAAGGCCTGCGGCAGGATGATCGTACGCATGGCCTGCATGTAGGACATGCCGAGCGAGCGGGCAGCTTCCATCTGTCCTTTGTCGAGCGACTGAATGCCGGCGCGGAAGATTTCACACATATAAGCGCCCGAATTCAGGGTGATGGCGCAGACACCGGCGAGCATTGCGCCGTAGTTCGAGCGGATGTCGCGGGCAAGCTGGCCCGAAATCAGCAAGCCGTCAACCGGGTGAATAAAGACCGGCAGCACGGCAAAGTACATGAGAAAAATCTGCACAAAGAGCGGCGTGCCGCGAAAGAAGCTCACGTAGACCGTGATCGGCCAGCGCACGCAGTAGTGCAGGAAGCCTTTAAGCGGGTTGTAGCGCGCCTGTGCGAGGCGGCCCATGCCTAAGAGCGTTCCCAGACACATGCCCAGGCAGACGCAGATGATGGTCACCTGAACGGTCGTCCACGCGCCATGGACGAAAAGCGGCCAGTATTCCGCAATAACACTGGATTCGAAGCCAAACATGAGGGATCCTTTTTGTTGTTGTTCTGAATAAGGAAAACGCCGCGTCCGGATATGTCGGATGAGCGGCGCGCTTTAACCTTGAAGCCGATGAGCTGCCGGGGAATCCTCTGCTGCCCTCTGCTTCAAGGATTGAGTCAAAGGACGATCACTTCGTGAAGGCCGGAAGCTTCGGAGCATCCGAACCGAACCACTTGCGGTAGACCTCGTTGTAGGCGCCCGACTCGATAACCTTCTTCAGGCCCGCGTTGACGTCGTTGAGCACCTGAGTGTTGCCCTTGCGCACGCCAATGCCGAAGTACTGTTCCTGGAATTCCGGATCACGGCACTGATTGAACTTCTTGTCGGGGTTCTGCTTCATGTACCACTGCAGCACGCCCACGTCGCCGATCATGGCGTCGACGCCGCCGTTGGCGAGCTCTTCAAGCGCGAGCGGCGTGTTGTCAAAACGGCGGATGTTGGTTGAAGCCTTGCCGAAGGCATTCGAAGCGGCTACGTCGCCCGCAGAAGCATTGACGACGGCGATCAGCTTGCCCTCGAGATCCTTGAGGCTTTTAATCTGCAGGTTGGAACTCGTGAGGATGAGCTGGTGGGCGAGGAAGTAGGGTTCGGAGAAGTCGACGGCCTCCTTGCGCTTGTCCGTGATGGTGATGCCGGACATGATGATGTCGCGGTCACCGTTGTTGAGCGCCGGGAAGATGGTCGACCAAGTGGTATTGACGAACTCGACGTCAAAGCCCTGAGCCTTGGCGATGGCTTTCATCAAATCGATGTCAAAGCCGACGATTTCTTTGTTCGGCGCTTCGTATTCAAAGGGACGATAGGTCGCGCCTGTGCCGACCGTATAGGTCACAGCCTGAACGGCGGTGGAAGCGAGCAGAGCAGCAAATGCGGCGGCAGTGAGAACTTTGGTCTTAAGAGACATGAACAAACTCCATCAATCGGAGCGGTCTGCAGGAGGTTCTGCGGCCGCATATTTGAATTTTCGAAAACGAATTTTGCTGATCACGACTCAAGCTGTAAAGGCTTCTTTTGAAAGCGCAAATGCGTTTCCTGCGTCAAGTTGATGCGGCCTAGGACTTGAGGCTTAGTTGCTGATATTTGTCGACAACATGGCCTTGCATCACCAGTCTAAAAACGTATGATTCGAGGGACTCGGATGCTGCAAAATCAGGTGCGGTGCGTGCATCCGGGATCAGCTGCGCTTGACGGGCATGTGCTGGCGCGATAAGTTTTCATGCTTAACTAACGATGCTGGCGACAACGGAACGCTTGCTCCCTTCTTTTTATCGATCTGTCAATAAGCGGCTTGTGCTGCGGCCGACATTCCTTCTGGACGCTTCATGGACGAGGAAAGCCTCTTTCGCGACATTCACAACCACCTGATCCATCAGGCACAGGAAGGCGGCAAGATGGATACGGAAATGAAGCTCGCCGAACGGTTCAGCGTTTCCCGCTACCGCGTGCGTCGGGTGCTCGACATTCTCACGCGGATGGGGATCATCCACCGTGCGCAGAAACGCGGACTCACCGTGCTTGATCCTGAGCCCGAGAAGCTTTCCAAAAATATCGGTTCTCAGCTGACTGTGAGCGGCTTCAACGCTATGGAAGATCTTGAAGCCCGCATGTTGATCGAACATGCCGTGCTCGAGCTCGCCGTCAAACGACTCACGCCGATGACGGCCGGCCGCCTGACGGAGAAGGTCAGTCAGCTCGAACGCGTGATGATCTCGGGCGCCGCGGTGATTGAAATTCACCAGTCTTTTCGCCTCGAATTGATTTCGGGCTGCGGCAACCGCGTGCTGCAGGTTTTTGCCGAGTCACTGCTTACGGAATGCCTGCGGCTTTTGCGGGAAACCGGGGAAAGCCTGCCGTCGGATTATCTTTCGGATTTAATTACCGGAGACCGGCGTCTTCTGGACGCCATTAAAAAGGGCAATATGGACGAGGCCTGCGAGGCGCTCAATACCGTGATTCAGCTCGAAGTAGCCGGTGCCGCTGACGACCTGAGGCGCGGCGAAGCAGCGGCAGGCTCGATGGATAAAAAAGCATAGAGCCGCGCGTTTTGCCGCGGTGCGGCCCATCGGCCGGCGAATGGCTATCTGCCGGCCGAGAGCTTTTAATGGCGCACGTTAAGCGCGGAACACTTCCCTGTGCGCAGGCGTGCGTCCCAAAATTTCCGCCACTTCAGCGCGGACATCGGTCACCTCAATAAGGCTCAGCAGGCGTTCGGCCAGTGCGTCGACATCTGCGGGCGAAAGCACCATACCGACCACCGAGCGGAACTTTTTAAGGAGCGCCTCGTCCGTGACGGGATTAACCGGACTGCCGAGCGGCATGGGAACGCGCGTTTCAAACGCTCGCCCGTCCTTCAAGGTGACTTGAACAATCGGTTCGTCGTCGTCCTTTTGACGCTTGTCGACATCGAATCGGATCTTCGCCATCGTTTCAGCAATGCGCGGATCTTCGCGCTTTTCGCGCGTGAAGGAGGCAAGACTGGCCGAGCCGAAAACCAGATCGGCGGCCACGCTGTAAGGGATCGAGAGCTGCGCGGCATTCATCGGATGAATGGCCGTGCCCCCGCACATGCCGTAGACGAACGGGTTGATGATGATGAGAATTTCGGCAATCTCGTCAGCCTTGAAGCCATATTTGGCCATGAGATTGTCGAGGGCATCGATCGAAGAATGGGTCGAGCGGCAGGAGGCGTGCGGCTTGATGGACACTCGGGCGAGTTTCCAGTTTTTGCCTAAGTCACGCAGCCAGGCGTCCGGATCCGATGACGTCGGAGCGTAGGAGTGGTTGAAGCCGCCCCAGACCTCTTCGAAGGCTTGAGCCGGCCCCGTGAAGCCCTGACGAGCCAGCAGCGCGCTCATGAGACCACCCTGAGCGGCATGGCCCGCATGCAGGCGCTTATTCTGAGCGCCGTCATGAACGCAGGCCCAGAGGCCGCCCGAGTAGGCGCTGGCAATGCCGAGCGCGTGACGCGTCTGGAGCGCATTCAGTCCGAGAATCTTGGCCGCGGCCGCAGCTGCCCCGAAGGGGCCGCAGGTACCCGTAGAATGAAAACCCGCACCGTTGTGGGGTTCGTAAGCGCCGCAGGCTTCGAGCGCTCTGCGGGCGATGTCGTAGCCGAGCACCACGGCGGTAATGAATTCTTTGCCGGAAACAGGGCGCCCGGCAAGTTCGAGTGCAGCGACGGCTGCCGGTACAACCACTGCGCCGGAATGGTCACATCCGCCTGTGTCGTCAAGTTCAAAAGCATGAGAGGCAGTGCCGTTGACGAGGGCGGCATTGAGCGGGGTCATTTTTTCGCCGCGCCCCCAAAGCGGAGCGGCGCCGCTGCCTTCCCCAGCGGCATGAAGCGTCTGCGTGAGGATCGTCGTTTCCGGTGCAATGGCGCCGGCCGTGCCGGCTCCGATGGAATCGAGGATGTGGCGGACGGCCTTTTGCGCGATGGCTTCAGGAAGATCCTCAAAGGTGGTACGAACGACGAAGCGCGCCAATTCGGCGCATTTGGTTTGATCAGCGGGAATGAGTTTTTCCTGACTCATGGTGGTTCCTTTGGATGGTGCGGGCTGTGTGCGAATTGAATCCTAAGCCGAATTGAAGCCCTTTGCTGCTCTCTGAGCAGCGTAAAGGCGAGACAGTCAGCTTTGAGCCTCATCAATATTATGACAACATTATCTTTTATATTGTCGACAATATAGAGAAAATGTCGCTCATGACGATGATGTTGTCGATGACGACATCAATGAAACCACCACCAAAATGGAGAGAGATTCATGAGCAGCCAAGAGAGCAAGAGCCGCAGCGGTCGTTTTGACCTGCCGGCCAACGAACTGGTTGAAAAGTTCAATGCGACGATTCCGTTCGAGCAGCGTGTGTGCCCGTTTGACATCAAGGATTCGCAGACGCATGCCGCGATGCTTGCGCGACAGGGCATTATTTCCGAAGCGGATGCGCAGGCCATCTGCCGCGGACTTGACCAGGTCGCCGAAGAAATCCGCTCGGGCAAGTTTGTCTTCACCGTCAAGGACGAAGACATCCATATGGCGATCGAAAAGCGCATGACCGAAATCGTCGGACCGGCGGGCGGGCGGCTCCATACCGGCCGCAGCCGCAATGACCAGACGACGACCTCTACGAAGATGTATCTGCGTCATGTGATCCGCGAGGTCCAGGAGGCCATCCGCGGACTGCAGGCAGAGTGCGTCGCGGTGGCGCGCGCCAATGCCGACGTGATCATGCCGGGCTTCACGCACATGCAGACAGGCCAGCCGATTCTCTTCGCGCACTGGATGATGGCGTTCTTCTGGATGCTCGAGCGCGATTTTACGCGTTTTGGCGACCTCTATAAGCGCATGGGACGCTGTCCCTTGGGATCAGCGGCGCTCGCCGGCACGGATTTCCCGATTGACCGCGACTTTACGGCCAAAGCGCTCGGCTTTGATGCGCCGACCGAAAATTCGATCGACAGCGTTTCCGATCGTGACCACATGGTCGAATTCAATGCCGCAGCGGCAATGTGCTACATGCACCTGAGCCGCCTGTGCGAAGAGCTCGTTACTTTCTCGTCGCAGGAATTCAAGTTTATTGAACTCTCCGACGACTTCTGCACGGGTTCCTCCATCATGCCGCAGAAGAAGAATCCGGACATTGCCGAAAAGATTCGCGGCAAGACCGGCCGCATGTACGGTAATCTCATGGCGATGCTCACCATCATGAAGGGCATTCCGCTCGCCTACAACACAGACTTGTCCGAAGACAAGGAACAGGTTTTTGATTCGATCGACACGCTGCTCGACAGTCTCGCCATCGTGACGCCGATGATCGCCAAGATGAAAGTGAACGCAGAGCGGACGCGCCGCGCAGCGGACATGGGCTACGCCAATGCGACGGACCTTGCCGACTACCTCGCCAAGAAAGGCATTCCCTTCCGTGAAGCGCACCACATCGTGGGGTCAATGGTGAACTACGCCATCAAGCACAACAAGCGTCTCGACGACTTCACCATGGACGAATACCGCCAGTTCTCCGACAAGATTGAGGAGGATATCCGTGCGGAAATCTCGCTCGAAACCTGTGTGAAAGCACGCCGGTCATTCGGCGGCACGGCGCCCGAACGGGTCCGTGAGCAGCTCGAACACGCCGATAAGGTTCTCTCTGAGGAAGCCAAAGCCCTCCAGGCTTAATGAGCCCCGCCTTTAGGGCGGCTCCATTCCCTCCCTCTTGGGTGCGGTCGTACGTCTTCCTCACACCGCCGTCGGCCGCACCCGTCTTTCTTTGAGCTTTCAGCATTGATCTGGGCTGCAGATGCTAGAGCCCGGCAGGACTTTTTCGTCTCGAAAAGTCTGGAGATACATCATGGAAACCGATCTTAATTTTTGGCTGCAGCTTTTCACTGTTGCCTTCTGCATCGGCCTCGGCGGCCGATACGGCGGCGTTGGTCTCGGCGCCGCCGGCGGCCTCGGCGTCTGCATTCTGGTGCTTTTCTTCGGCCTCAAGCCGAGTTCTCCGCCCGTTTCAACCATTCTCATTATTGTGGCCGTCATCGCCTGCACATCGATTCTGCAGGGGGCCGGCGGTCTGGACTGGATGGTGAAGATTGCCGAGCGGATGCTGCGGCGGTGGCCCAAAGCCATTACGTTCGTCGCGCCTTTTGTCTGTTCCTTCTTCGTGATCTTTGTCGGGACGGCCTACGTGGCTTTTGCGGTCTACCCGGTGGTGGCGGAAGTGGCCACTCAGGCCCGCGTGCGTCCCGAGCGTCCGATTGCGGCTTCGGTCATCTCTGCGGGCATTGCCGTGGTGGCTTCGCCGATGAGCGCCGCAACTGCAGCGCTGGTGGCGTCGCTTTCGCCCTACAACGTGTCGCTTCTTGACATCCTGATGATTTCGGTGCCGGCCTTCATCATTGCCACTGCCGCAACCTGCCTTTCGGTTTATTGGCGCGGCACGGAGCTCGAAGATGATCCCGAATTCAAGCGCCGCGTTGCCGAGGGCGACTTTGAGGATCTGGTCCTCTCGCGCACGGACGACAAAAATGCGAAATCATCGGGCCTCAATAAGGTGCGTCTCTCGGTCGCCATTTTCGCGATGGGTGTGGCGGTTGTGCTGCTCCTGGGCTTTTTCAAAGGGCTTTTGCCGACATGGACGACGCCTGACGGCCGCACCAGCACGCTGCCGATCCCATCGCTTATTCAGATGGTGATGCTCGCCTGCGGCCTCTTCATCATCGTGGCCTGCAAGATTCCGCCGCACAAATTCGCCGACGGCTCGGTTTTCCGCGCCGGTCTCATCGGCGTGGTAGGTGTTTTCGGCATCTCCTGGCTGACCGGGACGTTCTTTGACGGCTATCACGACCAGTTTGTGTCGCTCTTTAAGACCATGGCTGAATCGACGCCGCTCCTCTTCGGACTCGTGCTCTTTTTCTTCTCAGCGGTGATTCTCAGCCCGTCGGCAACCGTGGTAGCGCTCATGCCGCTCGGCGCAGCCATCGGCATCCCGCCCCTCCTTTTGGTGGCGCTTTACCCGGCAACGTGCGGCGATTTCCTCATTCCGGGCGGCGCACAGATTGGCTGCTGTTCGTTCGACCGTACGGGCACGACGCATTTGGGCAGCTGGGTGCTCAACCACTCCTATCTCCTGCCGGGATGCGTGCATGTATTTACGGGCGTAGCTGCCGGCTATGCCGTCTACTGCATGCTCTAGGTACTGCAAAAGTGGTGGCAGGGCTAGTTCTTTCGCATTGAGATCTTCTAGAATTACCGCCGCTAAAGGTGCCGGAAGCCTGCCGCAGAGGCAGTTTCCGGCACCTTTAGGTCGCACAAATACCACCAATTATCAAAAGCATCATGGAAATGGATCTCTCTATTTGGCTTCAGCTGGCCGTCGTGCTTGTCTGTGTGGCCGTCGGCGGCCGCCTGGGCGGCGTCGGCCTCGGCGCAGCAGGCGGTCTCGGCGTCTGTATTCTTGTTTTGGGCATGGGCATTCAGCCGGGGTCTCCTCCGACCAGCGTCCTGCTCATTATTACGGCAGTGATTGCCTGTACGTCTGTTCTGCAGGGTTCGGGCGGTCTGGATCTGCTGGTGCGCTGGGCCGAGAAGCTCCTTCGCAAGTGGCCTCGAGCCATTACCTTTGTGGGGCCCTTCGTCTGCTCCTTTTTCGTGATGCTGGTGGGAACGGCCTACGTGGCCTTCGCCGTCTATCCGGTGGTGGCCGAAGTGGCCGCCTCGGCCAAGGTTCGTCCTGAACGCGCTGTGTCGGCCTCAGTGATCTGCGCGGGCATCGGCGTGATGGCTTCGCCCATGTCCGCGGCCATGGCCGCTATGGTGGGCATCATGGCGACCCAAGGCGTGGCCTTCTGGCAGATTCTGGCGGTGACCGTCCCAACCTTCCTCCTGACGATCTGTGTGACGGCGCTTTCCGTTTTCTGGCGCGGCGCTGAACTCGAGGATGATCCTGAATTCAAGCGTCGTCTGGCCAACGGTGACTACCAGTGGCTCGCTGGGGTAACCGAAGGCGAAAAGAAGTTCGAAGAGAAGCCCTTCGCCCGCCGCGCAGTGGCCATTTTCCTCATCGGCATCCTTGTTTCGATCTGCGTGGGTTCCATTCCGGGTCTTCGCCCGGCATGGGAAGCCGCCGGCAAGGTTTCACAGCTTCCGATCCCGTCGCTCATTCAGATGGTGATGCTGGCGACGGCTTTCTTCATCATCATGCTTTGCCGCGTGCCGCCTGAAAAGTTTGCTTCCGGTTCGGTCTTCCGCTCGGGTCTGATCGGCGTTGTCGGCGTCTTCGGTATTGCCTGGTGCACGGGGACGTTCTTTGACCTGCACACGAAGCTGCTCGCTGATGTCTTCTCGGGCATTGCTCAGAGCGCGCCTTTCGTTTTCTGCGTTGCTGCATTCCTCGCTTCCAGCGTGATCTTTTCGCCGACAGTATCGACGACGATCATGATGCCGCTGGGGCTGAAGTTTGGACTCCCGCCGGAATTCCTGATCGGCACATGGGCCTGCTGCTACGGCGACTTCCTCATTCCGGGCGGGGCGCAGATCGGCTGCACGGCCTTTGACCGTACGGGGACCACTCGCCTCGGCACACTGGTCATCAACCACTCTTATCTGCGTCCGGGCGTCGTCTTCGTCGTAAGCGGCACACTGATCGGCTGGTGCATCTCGAAGCTCGTCTTCTAAAGCAGAACACGCGTCTTCCGTTTTTTTCTGAAAGGTCCGCGCCCGACGTGCTCAATCGGGCGGCGGACCTTTTCCTATTTTGCGTGGGCGCAGATCGATTGCCTTAGTTCGACTTGGGCAGGAGTGCTTCGATTAACTCCGCTTCCAGCTGGAGCAGCGTGGCGTCGTCATGCAGCGCTGCGCCGTCAATGAGAAAGACGTCTTCGGCGCGTTCGCCGAGCGTAGCGAGCTTGGCGGTCTGCAGATTCACGTCGTACTTGGCAAGGACTTTGGAGATGGCATAAAGCAGTCCCAAACGATCGGTGGCGACGATATTGAGGATGAAAGCTCGCCCGGATTCGTCGGGCTGAATTTGCACCGAAGGACGGGTGGGAAAGTGCCGCGAACGGCGCGAAAGCCGGCATTTCGGCGCGGGCGGCAAGGGTTTCCCGTTGGTCAGGGCGGCAGCGAAGTCCCGTTCGAGCTTTCTCAGACTGTCAGTCGAAGCGAACTTCGCGAAGGCGTCGTTAGCCACAAAGGTGTCGAGCGCCCAGCCGTGAGAAGTAGTGTGAATGCGCGCATCGACCACGGAGAGGCCCGATTTGCCGAGAAAGGCGACTGCCCGCAGAAATAGTCCCTTGGTGTCAGGCAGATAGAGCAGCACGATGAGGCTGCCTTCGGCCGTGCCGCGTTTGACTCTGACGACGGGATCGGGGCTGTCCGCACGTTCGGCGAGCATCTCGGCATGCCAGGCGATTTCTTCGGCCGAATGGCGCATGAAGTAGACGAGGTTGAGTTCTTTCCAGAACTTTTCGCGCGTAGCGTCCGTGACGCCGTGCACGAGGGCCGCAGCCCGCGCACGGCGGTCGTCAATAATGCTGGTGACGGACTTCTCGGCTTCGGAGCCGTTGAGCCGCTCAACGGCCGACTTGTAGAGCGTCTCCAAGAGACCGGCTTTCCAGGGCGTCCAGACCTTGGGGGAGGTTGCCCGAATGTCGGCAGTGGTGAGGAGGTAAAGGGCATCGAGGCGCTCTTTGGTGCCGACGAGTTCAACGAAGCGTTCAACCACACTCGGATCCGAAATATCTTCCTTTTGCGCTACTCGGCTCATAACGAGGTGGTTGAGCACGAGAAAGTGGATGAATTCGCGGTCGGACTCGGAAAGCCCGAAACGCTTGCAGAATGCATCCGACTTTTCTGCTCCGATCACTTCATGACCGCCGCCCAGTCCCTTGCCGATGTCATGGAAAAGACCGGCAACGATCAGCCGCCATGAATTCGGCAGCGCCGTCATGAGCTGGGTACACAGGGGATATTCATGCGCGTGCTCGCTGCGGCGCAGGCGGCAGAGGTTTTTGACCACGAGCAGCGAATGCTGGTCGACCGTATAGATGTGATAAAGGTCGTGCTGCATCTGTCCGACCACGTGACGCCAGGCCGGCAGCATGCGCCCGAGAATGGCCCAGGCATTCATCATCACGAGGGCGTCATCCGCGCCTTTTTCGAGCTTCAGAATCTCGAGAAAGGTTGTTTGGTTTTGCAGGTTGTCGCGGTAGGCGGGGCCGATTTCAGGCGCAGCATGCCAAAGCGCGCGCAGGAGCCGCGTTGAAAAGCGCGTGAGTTCGGGGTGCGTAGCAAACACCAGAAAGGTGCGCAAAATGGCATTGGGATCCGTTTCGTAGATATTCTCGGCCACAATGTCCATTTCGTCGCCGCGAGCCAGAAAGGCGGATTCAAGCCGCAGCGGCGTGGCTCTTGAAGAGCCGCCGAACAGGCGGTCGGAAATGGTCTGCAGCTGAATAATCGACATCTGCACGACGGATTTGGCGTGCCAGTAGTAGCGCTTCATCAGCGCTTCGGAGGCCCGCATGAGCCCTGTGGCTCGGTAGCCGAGGCGGCTGGCTAATTCCTCCTGAACATCAAAGAGAAGCCGGTCTTCATCGCGTTTAGCAAGCAGATGAAGTTCGATGCGGATCGTTTTCAGGAATTCGTAGCACTGCCGGATGGTGTGCATTTCGCGTTCGGTAATGAGATCCGCGCGGTGCATCGCTTCCACGCTGTCGGCCAAACCGGCGGCTCGAGCGCACCAGAGAAAGACCTGCAGATCGCGAAGGCCGCCCGGAGATTCCTTCAGGTTGGGTTCGAGCGCATAGGGCGTATCGTCGAATTTCTGATGCCGGCGCTTAAGTTCGAGCATTTTGTCGCGAAAGAACGCTCGGGCGTCGAGCGCCGCGAAGAAGTCGTCCTTGGCGTCGTAATACAGGCGGGCGCTGCCAAGCAGGAGCCGCGATTCGAGATAGGTCGTGGCGATGGAGACGTCTTTGCCGGCTTCGACGGTGAATTCGGTGCGGGTTCGGACCGCTGCGCCCACTGTGAGTCCGAGCTCCCACAGAGCGGAAAGAAAGGCCGAGAGATGTTCTGCGAGTATCGGATCTTCGCCAGCTTCATCCTCAAGGAGCACGAGCAGATCAATATCGGAATAGGGAAAGAGCTCTCGTCGTCCGAATCCGCCCACTGCTTCGATGGCTAAGCGGTCTGTCGGCAGCTCAGTGAGTTCCGCAAGAGACCTCACCGCAGCGTCGAGCAGGGCGGAGTGACTCCTCAGATAGTCGTCCGTGGAGCGATGCTCGCGCCACGCTTGGGCAAGCCGCTCGCGGGCGGCTTGAAAAGTGCGCACGACGCCGGCAACAGCATCGGAAGGCAGTTCGTAGGGCATAAGGGCAGGATTGGTGAGAAGCGGTTGGATGCCTAAAGGATAAGAAAAAGGCGGCCGCCGCGCTTCATGCGCAGACGAGCCGCCTTGATCAGGATCTGGCCGAATGCGGCAGACCGCTGAGTTCGTTTAGAGGTTTTCCGGCAGATGCCAGCCCTTCACAAAGGCCGGAGGCGGCAGCGTGCCTTTGCTCACCGTAAGCACGTCGTAGCCCGTTTCAGTCACCAGAACCATATGCTCCCACTGTGCGGAAAGCGAGTGATCCTTGGTGACAACCGTCCAGCCGTCATTGAGCATCGTGACGCCGTAGCGGCCGGCGTTCACCATGGGTTCAACCGTGAAGACCATGCCCGGTTCAAACTTGGGCGTCGGATGGTTGACGGGGAAATGGTTGACGTGGGGTTCTTCATGGAACCCTTTGCCGATGCCGTGACCGCCGTAGTCGCGCACAACCGAGATGCCGTTGGCGTCGGCGTAAGCCTGGCAGGCACGGCCGATGTCATTGAAGCACCCGCCCGGACGGACGGCGTCAATGCCGGCCCACATGGTGCCGAAGGCCAGATCAACCAGCCGCTTGCCGGCGATGGTGGGTTTGCCGACCACGAACATGCGCGAAGTGTCGCCGTGGTAGCCGTTCTTGATGCTGGTGACGTCGATGTTGACAATGTCGCCCGCCTTGAGGATCTTTTTGTCGCTCGGGATCCCGTGGCAGACCACGTGATTGATCGAAATGCAGGTGGTGGCGGGGTAGGGCGTCATGCCCGGAGGGCAGTAGCCGAGACAAGCGGGAATGCAGCCCTGAACGTTGACGGTGTAGTCGTAAGCAAGACGATCGAGTTCGCCCGTGGAAACGCCGGGTTTGACGAAAGGCGTGAGGTAGTCGAGAAGTTCGGCGGCAAGGTGGCCGGCAATCCGCAGACCGGCAATGTCTTCGGGCGTTTTAATGGAAATGGACATGATTGGAAAGCAAACTCCGGCGTCAGGCGGCAAACGATTGAAGTTGCCCTATGGGCTGCGGAGAAAATGAATGTGTCGGCAGTCCGCTGCTCTTTATCTGAGAGAGGCGGACGCTTAATGATTTATGTTGATCGGCGTTGCCGCAGGAGACTGAAGTCGGCCGCCGCAGCGTCAATGTTCGCGATTCTACAGCGCTTAAGATGGTTTTCGGCAAAACTAAGGCGCAGCTCATCTATGCCTCAGCACATCCTAATTGAGGCTTTCTAAACTAAACCTCAACCAGATAGGAAAAATGTTTGCAGCTGCTTTTCCCCGGCGGTTCGAACACTCCTACGACACATGTTATTCATAGAGAGGTTTCACCATGAATATCCGCACTGCTCTCTTCGCATTCGCGCTTGCTGCCGCTCTCCCGCTCGCCGCTCAGGCCGCCTCGGGCGCCGCGCCCCAGGGTTTTGATGCTCCCGCCGCTGCGCAGACTTCGCAGGACAAGGCGCCGCAGGGCTTTGGTCCCACGACGCCGACCACGGTTGAGAATGTGATCAAGAACGGCGCTGATGATGAGTACGTCATCCTTCGCGGGCGCTTTACGAGCCACATCAAGAGTGACAAGTATGAGTTCCAGGACGAGGCGGGCGGCGTCATTACCGCCGAACTCGACCACGACCGCAACTGGTCAATGGTTCATCGCGGCAAGCTCATGGAGATCCGCGCCAAGGTTGACCGTGATTGGAACAGCACCACGCTCGACGTGAAGAGCGCCAAGCCCTTGGAATAAAAGTTCGGAATGAAAAAAGTCGATAAACGGCTTGAATTCCTTTAACTGCGCCCGTAAAATTGCGCGCTTGATTCGGCTCGAGGTGATCTGCTTCGGGCCGGAACATTTCCATAAGCGCCCGGAAGCCTTGGTCGGCCCGGGTATGTACATTGCGCGCGGCCTGCGCCCGAGGTGCCGTTCATTCATCACTAGAAGAAGCGGTTCCTGCAGGTCGTGTCAGACTGACAAACCTTGGAGAAAATTCAAATGGTCAGCATGCGTGAAATGCTCGAAGCGGGTTGCCACTTCGGCCATCAGACTCGTTTCTGGAACCCGAAGATGGCCCAGTACATCTTCGGCTCCCGCAACAAGATTCATATCATCAATCTTGAAAAGACCGTCGTGATGTTCGACGAAGCGGTTAAGTTCGCTCGTCAGCTCGCGAGCCAGGGCGGCCGCATCCTCTTCGTTGACACGAAGCGCGGCGGACGTGAAATCGTTGCTCAGGAAGCGCAGCGCGCCGGCTGCTGCTGGGTTGACCAGCGCTGGCTCGGCGGCACGCTCACGAACTTCAAGACGGTTCGCGGCACGATCAAGCGCCTCAAGGACATGGAAGAGCAGCTCGAAGACGGCACCGCCGCCAAGCTCACGAAGAAGGAAGCCCTTGACTTCCAGCGTCACGTTGAAAAGCTCAACAAGTCGATCGGCGGCATCAAGGATCTCAATGGTCTTCCCGATGCCCTCTTCATCGTTGACGTGGGCTACCACAAGATCGCCGTTCAGGAAGCCAACAAGCTCGGCATTCCCGTGATCGGTGTTGTCGATACGAACGGCTCCCCCGACGGCATCGACTACGTCATCCCGGGCAACGACGACTCCTCGAAGGCCGTCCAGATCTACGCCGCCGGCATTGCCGACGCCGTGATCGCCGGCCGTGCTGACAGCGCCGTCGCCGCCGAAGGCGAAAAGGCCGCTGACGAAGAGTTCGTCGAGGTTGTTGAGGCCGCTCCGGCCGAAGCCCCTGCCGCGGAATAATTCCGCCGCGAGCTTCAAAGAGGAGTGCAGCGGACGCTGAAGACCGTTAGTGGGTACGATGCGCCGCAGAACACTCCGACATGAGAAAGGGAGCTCGCACAAGAGCTCCCTTTTTTCTTAGAATTCTTTCGATTTTTTTCGTTCTCAATTTTGGAGTAACAGAACATGGCTGCTATTTCCGCCGCCCAGGTGAAGGAATTGCGTCTCAAGACCGACGCCCCGATGATGGAGTGCAAGAAGGCGCTTACGGAAGCCGATGGCGACATGGCCAAGGCTGAAGAAATCCTGCGCGTCAAGCTCGGCAACAAAGCCACGAAGGCTGCCAGCCGCGTGACGGCCGAAGGCGTCGTGGTGGTCTACGTCTCCGACGACAAGAAGCTCGGTGCGATCCTCGAAGTGAACTCCGAAACGGACTTCGTTGCGAAGAACCCCGAGTTCCTGCAGATGGCTCGCGAAGCCGTCAAGCTCGTCGCCGAAAAGAACCCGGCCGACGTCGCTGCGCTCCTCGAGCTCCCGCTCGGTGAAACCACGGTTGAAGGCGTCCGCAAGGCTCTCGTCGGCAAGATCGGCGAAAACATGACGTTCCGCCGCTTCGCCCGCGTCGAAGCTCAGGGCTTCATTGAACAGTATGTCCATGGCTCCCGTATCGGCGTTCTCGTCGACATGGTCGGCGGCAACGAAGAGCTCGCCCACGACATCGCCATGCACATCGCCGCCACCAAGCCGAAGGCTATCGACGAAACCGGCATCGATCACGCCCTGATCGACTCCGAACGCCGCATCGCCATCGAGAAGGCCCGCGAAGCCGGCAAGCCCGAAGCCATGCTCGAACGCATCGCCGAAGGCTCCGTCAAGAAGTTCCTCAAGGAAGTCACGCTCGTCAACCAGCCGTTCGTTAAGGACGACAAGAAGTCTGTGGCTGACCTCCTGAAGGCTGCCGATGCCAAGATCGCCTCCTACGTTCTCTACGTCGTGGGCGAAGGCATTGAAAAGCGTGTTGACGACTTCGCCGCTGAAGTGGCTGCCCAGCAGGCTGCCGCTGCCAAGGCCTAATCGGGCTTGCGCTTTAAAGAAACGGATATCGATTCCCGCGAAGCGATTGGCATAGGCCTGACGAACCGCGCTCGAGAGCGGTTTGGGAAGGGTCTTTAAACGCTAAAGAGGGAATCGCCTCGAGCAGCTTCTCACGGCTGCAAAGGATGGCTGAAAGTCTTTTCTCACCGCATGCACGGGCGGGGAGGATGACGCCAAAACAGTCTTCTTTGAATCCGTGAGTGAGTGAAGAGGCTCCGCCAAACAAAGGCCGTCCAGCAATGGACGGCTTTTGTGCGTTTTGTCGGCGGCGTTTTGCGGCTTGGCCTATAAAAGGCATATAGGTAAACCTCCTCACCGCGTATAATTTCGCCCAATGTCTGCAGAGCATGCTCTGCGGGTTAATGTGAAGGTGTGAGGAGAACAACAAATGGACGTACAGGCCAAGCCCTGCTACAAGCGCATTCTGCTGAAGCTTTCAGGCGAAGCCCTGATGGGCGAGGACAGCTTCGGCATCAACCGCGCAGTGCTGCAGCACATGATTGAAGAGCTCCGTACGGCGCTGGACCTCGGCGTACAGGTAGGCATCGTGGTGGGCGGCGGCAACATCTTCCGCGGCGTCGCACTCGGCGCTACCGGTATGGACCGCGCCACCGGCGACTACATGGGCATGCTCGCAACCGTGATGAACGCCATGGCGCTGCAGGACTGCTGCCGCAACAACGGCATTGAAGCCCGCGTGCAGTCAGCGCTGAACATCGAACAGGTCGCCGAACCCTATATCCGCGGCAAGGCGCTGCGTCATCTGCGTCTCGGCCGCGTTGTTATTTTCGCCGCCGGCACGGGCAATCCCTTTATGACCACGGATACGACCGCAGCGCTGCGCGGCGCGGAAGTGGGTGCCGATATCGTTCTCAAGGCCACTAAGGTCGACGGCATCTATACGGCTGATCCGAAAAAGGATCCGACAGCCACGATGTATGACGAAATCACCTTCGACGAGGCGCTGCGCAGCAATCTCAAGGTGATGGATGCCACGGCTTTCGCGCTCTGCCGCGAACAAGGCCTGCCGATCAAAGTCTTCAACATCAATAAGAAGGGGGCGCTGCGCCGCGTTCTCCTCGGCGAAAAGGAAGGCACGCTCGTTCATTCGTAATAGAGCCTTGCTACAATCCTTAAGCTAAGACATGGGCCGGAGACGATGTTTTCGGCCCATGTTCGCACCAGATTTCAATTTAATGCAGCGCTTTCATCCGCCGGCCTGAACCATTGAGCCGGGGAACAACGCGGTTTCACGCGACGGGGTCACGCCTTCGGGCAGACGAAGTTCACGTCAAGCCGGCGCTGCGGATATCAGGAGAATCATTCATGACTGCTGCCGATGTCATCCAGCAGACCCAGCATAAGATGGGCGTTACTGTTGAGAAGCTTCGCGACGATTTCACCCGCATCCGTACGGGCCGCGCGAGCACGGGCCTGCTCGACAAGATTCGCGTCGACTACTACGGCTGCCCGACGCCCCTCAATCAGGTTGCTCAGGTGGGCGTGGGCGATGCGCATACCCTGACGGTGCAGCCGTGGGAAAAGAACATGGTGAAGGTTTGCGAAAAAGCGATTCGCGATTCCGACCTTGGTCTTAACCCGGCCACTTCGGGCGATACGATTCGCGTGCCGCTGCCTCCGCTTACCGAGGAACGCCGCCGCGAACTCACCAAGGTAGTGAAGGGGTTCGGCGAAGAAGCCAAGGTGGCTGTGCGCAATCTGCGCCGTGACGCCAATACGCAGCTCGAACGTCTGGAGAAGGATAAGGAAATCTCTGAAGACGATCAGCGCCGCTATGAAACTGAAATCCAGAAGCTCACGGACCGCTTTGTGGCTGAAATCGACAAGGTGATCGCCGAGAAAGATAAGGAAATCATGACGGTTTAATGCCGTAGGGAACGCCGCAGTCAGCGGCGTTCTTCATGACTGTCGGGAAGCCGCAGAGCACGGGCGATCCAACCTGAACTCCCGGTTAACTGATCCATAAATCAGCGGAGAGTTTTAGGCGGCAGTTTCAATCCAAGCAGCGCGAGCATATCGCGCTGCTTTTTACTTAACTGACGCACCGCCCAAGCATTGGCGTTTGTGCGCTTCTCAGCTTTGATGCCGCGCAGTTTTGCCATCAGCACATCCATGGAATCTTTGGGAATTTTCAAACCCGCAGTCTTGGCATTGGTCTGAGCACGACTCATCATCATGAGCCGCAGTGAGGCCGCTATCGTGCAGACAAAGAGCTTGCCCAGGTAGCTCTTGTTCGTGCAGCGCAGACGATCTCCGTCTACCCAATTTTTGTATTGGCTGAAGTCCAGTTCAACAATGTTCCGCTTTTTGTATGCCTGCAGCGCAGCAAAAGGATCGCTTTCGACATTGCTGCGAATGACAAACATCCCGGCATATCGGACTGCCTCACGAATGGCCTCATCATTGCGGTCCCAACGTTTCTTTCTGCCCTCGGCTGCCGGCAGTTCTTTGATGTAGCGCCTGTATGTACGCCAAAGTTCAGGCGGCACCTCTCGATTCTCTGCTTTGAACTTGAGAATCTCTGCAACTCTGGCAGCCAATTCAGTCATCTCGTCTTCATCAGCACCGGGGAAGCGGTACAGATGTACGAAGAGCTCCTTGTTAAGCATTCCGCTGTCGGTTTCCAGCTTCCACGATTCCTTAACCGTTCGGGCATAGGCACGAGTCCCGGCGTCGTAAAACCCAATGTCGCGAAACGATTCTCGGTATTCATCGAATCTGAGCTTCATGACGTCTTCAACAATGCGAACGCCTTGAATGAACTTCAGTTCGAGATTGATCATTTTTTGGACATTCTGCAGTGAGGAATAACCTCGATCCGTCACCAAGGTAACGTTGGAAAGATCAAGATCTGCCGCTCGCATGCGGTAAATGATTTCTTTGAGAGCTGCGGCGTCATTGATGGAGCCTTCATACGTATAAGCAAAGACGATTTCTCCGTCTTTTTGATCGCATACGAAGGTGTAATTGATCTGCTTGAGATCGGGATCCCTCTTGGCATGACCATACGCCGCATCACCAATCGTTTTGGAGTATGCGGAGATGGATGTGTTGTCCAACGCGTAGGTCAGACTTTCGACATCCTCAGCTTTGGCTTTATCGAGCTTGGCTGCATGACGGAGCCTGAAAAATTCCTCGAAATCCTTGATGCTGACCGCAGAAAGCAGCTCACTGATACGCTGATCGCTAAGCGGGCTGGCGTTCTTAAGATAGACCTCCTTCCACCATTCGCCATAAGCGGCCATACTGCCGCCCTGATCCAATTTGTAAATGGCGAGATGAAGCAGTTCGCGTGCCTGTGCGTGACCGAAGATATCCGCCAATGAACGAAAAAGCCCAGCCTCTTCGGCAAGCGTCTCAATAGCCCAAGCCGCGCCAACGTTAAGCACATCGTCTTTAAGGGCTTCTTCAATATCTCGATCCGGTCCCGGCCGCTCTGGAAAATCACGGCGATAGGTCTCTTCATCGACCAAACGCTTGTCGGCGCCATAAAAAAGCGGGAAGCCTGCGTACTGAGGAAATTGTTCAAGGAATGCTTTGCTGGGCACGACACGGCCGTCATCGTGCAGTCTGCCGACATGACGGCGATTGAAACTGTGGGAACGCTTGCGCACCGGGTCCCATTTGGTTTGGTAGGCCTTGATGTAGGTATAGCCCTTGGCGTTGGTTTCGGCAGTGAAGTACCAATTTTGACTATCGGACATGAAGCCTCCAATGATCTATATTTATATAATATGTATCATTTTATCATGAATTTAAAAGCCTGGCTTCCAGAGACATTGAAAACCAGGCTTTAAGAAGCGAAGAATAGCTAAAATTGATGCTGATCAATATAAATATGGATCAGCTATCTGGGAGTTCAGGTTGTACGGCGGCGAGCGGCACCGCTCCCTTATTGGGCGCAGACCGAGATGCTCTCGGCTGCATCGGTTCTGCAGGATACGTCTGGAGTCCGCTTCTTCAAACCAGTGTGCGGCCGTGGGAGGCCGGCGAACGGCTTTTGCCGGCGGCCGCGCCACAGGGCGGATCGGCTCAGGCTGCTGCGTATGTCATTCGCCGCGGCGATGAGGCGGAGGTATTTGCGCCCGACCTTGATCAGCCGCAGAGACTTGAGCGTCTGGTCGACGAGTGGGCGGGCGGCGGTATGCTGCTTGAGCGCCGCGGCAATGCACTGATGCTGACGGTCTCGGGCAGCAAGGTTTATCGCAGCGAGACACTCAAAAATGAGGCCGCAGCTCGTTAATTCCTGTGTATACAAGATAAATTCGTTTTCATTTTCGAGCGCTGTACGGCGTTGCACCTTGCTAGACTCGATGCCGAAATTTTCCGTTGCCGCATCGGGCACCATCGTTCTTTCAGGCCGCCGCCATGTCTAAAGACATTTCCATCCCCAAGCATGTTGCCGTCATCATGGACGGCAACGGCCGCTGGGCGCAGTCTCGCTGCCTTCCGCGCGTTGAAGGACACCGCAAGGGTGTTGAGGCTCTGGAGCGGGTGGTTGAGGCTGCTGCGCAGCGCGGCGTGAAGACTTTGACCGTTTTTGCTTTTTCAAGCGAAAACTGGCGTCGGCCGGCTGCGGAAGTGACCGCGCTCATGAAGCTTTTTGCCCTCGGACTGGAGCGCTGGCGCAAACCTTTGTCAGAGGCCGGCGTTCGTCTGCGCGTAATTGGGGACCGTACAGGCTTTAGCTCTGCGCTCAATGAAACCATTGATGCGGCAGAAGCCGCAACGGCTGCGGGCAGCAAAATGACGCTCGTTATCGCCGCCAATTACGGCGGCCGCTGGGACATGCTGCAGGCTGCTCAGGCCGCTGCAGCCGAGGGTGAGCTGACGATGGAGGGCGTGGAAAAAAGGCTTTGCGCCGCGGAGCTCGGCGAAGTGGATCTGCTCGTGCGCACAGGCGGTGAGCGCCGCATCTCCAACTTCCTGCTTTGGCAGGCGGCTTATGCAGAGTTTTACTTTACCGATACGCTCTGGCCGGATTTTGACGGCGAAGCATTCGACGATGCCCTGGCGTGGTATGTTGGACGCGAACGGCGCTTTGGCATGACAAGCGAGCAATTGAGAAAAGCCGGCTGAAGCGCATTTCAAGCTTGCGAAGGCGGAGTTTCCTGATGAAGTGCTACGTTGTCGATGCTTTTGCAGACCATTTATTTGAAGGCAATCCCGCGGCGGTCTGCGTATTGGACACTTGGCTCTCGGAAGAAGTGATGCAGCTCATCGCCGTCGAAAACAACCTTTCGGAAACAGCCTTTGCCGTAAAGAATGCCGGATCTTATGGTCTGCGGTGGTTCACGCCGGGCGGAGAAATTGATCTCTGCGGGCATGCCACGCTCGCCACGGCTTATGTGCTGATGCGTTTTTATGAACCCAATGCCGGCGAAATTTCATTTCAAACGAAAAGCGGCGTTTTGAACGTCAAGCGTGCCGGCGATCGCTACGAAATGGATTTTCCGGCTTATGCGCTTTCGCCCGTTCCTGTCACCGAAGCCATGACGGCTGCGCTCGGTGTTCGGCCGCTTGAGGCTTGGATGGGGCGGGATTTGGTTTGTGTCTTGGCCGATGAGCGTCAGGTCTGCGATGCGGCGCCGAACCCAGAACTCCTCCTCGGGCTCGACGGTCTGCTCACTCACATCACCGCGCGCGGCAGTCAGTATGACTGCGTCAGCCGGACTTTTGCGCCGAAACTCCATGTTGCCGAAGATCCGGTATGCGGCTCCGGTCACTGTCATATTGTGCCGCTGTGGGCCGATAAGCTCCGCAAGACGGATTTGATTGCTCGGCAGGCTTCAAAGCGCGGCGGAACGCTCTACTGCCGCAGCGTCGGAGACCGAGTCAAACTTGCCGGCAAGGCGGTTCTCTATTCAGAGGCGAATCTATTCCTTTGATCGGCTGGGCCGGCAGGTGCTTTTTCACCTGCTCAGGCTCCTGCGAGCAAGCCCGAAAACTTCACGGCAGCTTCTCTTAAGCCAGAATGCGGCAAGCTCAGTCTAAAATGCGAGCCAACGGCTTTGAAGTGCTGTGTCGTGACGAACGGACGTCAGCCGGCATGTCGTTTAGATCCCAACAACAATAATCACCTCCTGCTCCAAAGAGAACATCCATGCTGAAGCTTCGCGTTGCCACTGCAGTTGTACTGCTCCTGATTTTGTGGTTCGCCATCTGGTCCGGTCCGCTGGCTTTTGCCGGAGTGATGGCCATCTGCTTCGGGCTGGTGCTCTATGAGTGGCTCCGCATTGGGAACTTGGGTCCGGTGCCGGCTGCGCTCATTGCCGCGATCGAAATGATTTCGCAGTTTTCGCTCTATTGGGCGCAGGCGCTCCCGAAGATGGACTGGTTCCTCTTCATCGTGAACGGCGTTGTGATGGTGGCCTGGGGCGTGATCTTCTTTGCGGAACTCTTCCACCGCTATAACGGCTTCAAGGTGAACGTGCTCACCTGCCTGACGACGGCGGTGATCTTTGTGCCGTCGGCTTATTTGTCGCTGCTTTGGCTTTACGAAGCCGGCAGCTGGGTATTGGTTTTGTCGGTCTTCCTCATCGTGTGGGGAGCAGACATCTGCGCTTATTTCTGCGGCCGCGCCTGGGGCAAGCATAAGATGTGTCCGGCGATTTCGCCCAACAAGACCTGGGAAGGCGCAATCGGCGCCTACGTGATCGTCATCATCTTCTTCATCCTGACGTGGTGGTTCTGCGACCAGAAGAATGTCTTCACAAACTTCGTCTTTGAGCACGCGGGTTTTGTCTGGGGACTGATTGTGCTCGCGGGTCTCATTGCGCTTTCCATCGCCGGCGATCTGTGGGAATCGATGCTTAAGCGCCTGGCGGGCATCAAGGATTCTTCGCACATGCTGCCGGGCCACGGCGGCTTCTTCGACCGTATGGATGCAAGCCTGCCGGTGCTTCCGGCGGCGACCTGGATCATGCTCGCCATTCTGCTTTTCTGACCTGACGGCCGATGACCGAGGACTATCTCGTTCCCGATCTGCCGTCCGGGAGCTTCTTTCGCGAAGAGGAGACGGTGAAGCGTTCCCGCTTCATCGTCACGGTGGGCCGCGCGGCATCGCCAGAGGCTGCTCACGCGTTCATTGAAAAGATTCGTGAGGAGCACAGTCAGGCCACCCACAACTGCTGGGCCTTTAATGCCGGCGAACCCGGTTCAACGGCGCAGGTGGGCGCGAGCGACGACGGCGAACCCAAAGGGACGGCCGGCCGGCCGATGCTCACTGCTGTGCTCCACAGCGGCATCGGCGAAGTCGTGGTGGTGGTGACGCGCTACTTCGGCGGCATTTTGCTCGGTACCGGCGGACTGGTCCGCGCTTATCAGGGTTCCGCACAGCTCGGTTTGGGAAAGGTGCCGACCCGGGCTCGAGAAGTCCTCATACGCTGTCTGGTTTCGATGGATACGGCCTATGACGGCATTTTCCAGAATCTCCTTCGAGCGGCTCGAGGACAGATCGTAACGTCGGACTATCGGTTCGATGCGTCTTATGAAATCCTCGTTCCGGAGCCTGAAGCGGAGGGGCTCGAGTCAGGACTGGCCCGTGCTACGGCGGGTGAAGCGCTTTTTGAGCGGCTTGAGGAAGAAGCGGTTTAAAGCCGCAGAGCCGAGCATTCGGTTGCATTCGTTTGCCGACTCACTCCTTTCGGCGGAGCCTGAATGGCGGCGCTGGAGGATCCAGAGCCGCTAAAATCGGCTCGTTTTTCCTATTTGATCAGACTCTTAAGTCTCTAGACGCTATTCATGCGATTTGCCGTCTTTCATCTCATCATGGCCCTTTGGGTTCTGTGGCGCTTCGTGCTGCCGCTGGATCTGCCTCGCCGATTCAAAGCTGCGCTGGCGCTGCTGGTGGCTGCAGCTGCATCGTTTTCGACCGTCACTGTCTTTTTCTTCGGCGGCCTGATTTCTCCGGAGGCGCCTCGCTGGTTTCTTATTGCGGGGAATTCGGGAGAAGCGGTACTGCTTTTCCTCTGCGGCCTGACGGCCGCGCGCGAAGTGCTGATTTTGTTCAGCGTACTGGCCGGACGGTCCGGTGAAAAGATGCATTACGTCGTGCAGAAAGACCGCCGCACTGCGCTTGGCATTGCTGCGGCAGCAGCGGGTTTGGCTGCGGCGGGTGTTTCTGAGGGAGTCAGTGCGCCCGAGGTTCGCCGTCATACCGCCGAAATTGAGAATCTGCCTGCGGCGCTCGAAGGGTTCGAATTCGTCCAGCTTTCCGACCTTCATGCTTCGGCGCTTCTCACGGAGCCTTGGAGCCGGGCAGTTGTGGAGCGTGTGAATGCACTGCGCCCCAAACTGATTCTGATTACCGGAGACTTCGTTGACGGAACCGTTGACCGCCGAGAAAGAGATGTGGCGCCCTTTGCGGATCTGCGCGCGGAATACGGCGTCTGGGGGTGCGAAGGCAATCATGAGCACTATGGGGATTATGAAGCCTGGATGCGCAAAATCGAGGCGCTCGGCATACGCGTTCTGCGTAATGCCCATACCGTCCTGGACGTGAAGAACCCAGAAGGCAAATCTGCCCAACTCTGTTTGGCAGGGCTTTGCGACCCGATGGCTGCGCGTTTCGGGCGTGAAATGCCGAATCTCGAAAAAACCTTTGCCGGAGCGCCGGCATCCAGAGAGGCGCTGCGCATTCTGATGGCCCATCAGCCGAAATTTTTCCCCAAGTACTGCGATGAAGCCGATTTTGCGCTCCAGCTCTCCGGACACACGCACGGCGGGCAGATTTGGGGAATGGATGAGGCTGTTGCGATTATCAACGGCGGCTTCGTGCGGGGCTTTTATCGCAGGAGCGGTGCGCTGATGTATGTGCATCCCGGCACGGGGCTCTGGAACGGGTTTCCGATTCGTTTGGGCGCGGCCTCTGAAATTGCACTCATTCGCCTCACGCGGAAACAGTCCTAAAATCACCCGGCTTTCCTCAGAAGACGGAAAATACGTCTTCCACACAAACTCACAACAAAAAGAAAACGATGCAGACCATTTCGCTTCTTGGCGCTACCGGTTCGATCGGCCGTTCCGCCGTCGACGTCATCCGCCGCCACCCTGAACGCTGGCGTGTGAAAAGCGTTGCCGGCGGCAGCCGCATTCCTGAACTCGTTGAAGCGGTTCGGGCTACCCATGCCAAGCAGGCTGCGGTCGCCGATCCAGCAAAGCAGGAAGCGCTGCGGGCAGCATTGGATGCGGCGGGCTGCCGTGACGTCGAGGCGCTCGCCGGCGCAGATGCCGTTGAAGCGCTCGCTGCGGATCCCGAGACGGATGCCGTGCTGCAGGCGATTGTGGGTGCTGCCGGTGTGGCGCCCACCTTTGCGGCTGCTCGTACGGGCAAACGGCTGATGCTTGCCAATAAGGAAAGCGTGGTCTGCGGCGGGGCGCTCCTCATGAAGACGGTTGCCGAGTGCGGCGCAGAGCTCTTTCCGGTTGACAGCGAACACAGTGCGGTTTTTCAGTGCCTTGCGGCAGCGGACCCCAACGCGCGCAGCCGCGCAAGGATCATTCTTACCGCTTCGGGCGGCCCGTTTCGCGGGCGAAAGACGCTCGAAGGCATCACGCCTGCTATGGCGGTCAAACATCCGAAATGGAGCATGGGCCGCAAGATCAGTGTTGACAGCGCGACCCTGATGAATAAGGGACTTGAGGTGATTGAAGCCTCATGGCTCTTTGACTTTCCCGAAGACCGCATTGACGTTGTGGTGCACCCGGAATCGGTGATCCACTCGATGGTGGCCTTTGAGGACGGAGCGGTGATGGCGGAGTTGGGCGACCCGGACATGCGTACGCCCATTGCCGCGGCGCTCTCGTGGCCGCAGCGCGTGAATTCCGGCGTGGGAGCTCTCGACTTAACGCGCATCGGGAGACTCACTTTTGAGGCGCCGGATCTTGAAACATTTCCGCTCTTGGAACTTGCCCGAGAAACACTTCGCCGCCGCGACGGATCCTCTATTGTGATGAATGCGGCCAATGAAGCTGCGGTCGCGGCATTTCTTGATGAAAGAATATCCTTCACGGGCATTATGAAACTGGTTGAAATGACGACGGAGCGCTTCAGCGCGCCGGCGCCGCAGTCCGTAGAAGAAATTTTTGCCATTGATACAGAGGCGCGCGCACGTGCCGCTGAAATGCTGTCGGCCCCCGAATTCTTTAACTGAGTTTTTTGTTACTTCCTTTTTAGTCGAAGCCAGCCATCCGAATGACGCTTTCCGTACTCCTGAGCCTTGCGGGCTTTCTTCTCACCATCGGCATCGTGGTCATGATTCACGAGGGCGGTCACTATTTGGCCGCCAAGTGGCTCGGCTTCGGTGTCAAGCGCTTTTCAATCGGCATGGGCCGCGTCCTTTGGCGCCGGCGTGCCTGGGATACGGAGTTTGCCGTGTCGCTGCTGCCGATCGGCGGCTATGTGGCCTTTGAAGAGGCCGATGAACTTCGCGAGCAGGGCCGCGAGCCGACCGGCGTGTTGTTTGATTCGGGGCCGCGCTGGAAAAAAGCGATCGTCGTGGCAGCTGGGCCGCTCATGAATTTCGTGCTGGCCGTCATGCTCTTTACTGCCTCGGGCGCTATCGGCGTGCGGGACATTGCGCCTTATGTGGAGCCGGCACCGGCCTCGCAGGCCCAAACGCAGGGGGTGGGCGCGATGGATCTGGTGACGGCGGTCGACGGCCGACGCATCGTGGGCGTCATGGACTTCAATTCCGCGCTTCTCGAGCATACGGGCGAGGCTGATGTGCCGGTAACGTTCTCGCGGGCCAAGACGGGCGAGACCTATGTGCGGCACTTTGATTTGTCAGGTTTGTCGCTCGACGAGGCAGCCAAGACCAATGGGTTTGTGCTGCAGAAACTGGGGTTTCTTTTGGCCGGCCGCGGCGTCACGATTCTCAAGGTTGAGGCTGACGGACCCGCTGCCGCGGCGGGCCTCAAGCCGGGCGACGTCGTTGAAAAGATCAACGGCAGCCGCGCCGACATGCAGGGATTTGCAGCCGCTATCCGAACGTCGCCCGAAAAAACAGTTCAGCTTTCAGTCAATCGTGCCGGAGCACCGGTTGAGATTTCATTGGTGCCAAAGCGTATCCTCGACGAGAAGACTCAGTCTGCGGTCGGCCGTGCAGAACTTCGGTTTGGACCGGGCATTGAGTTTGTGACCGTTCGTCTCACGCCGCTCCAGTCGCTTGAAACTGCGTTTGACAAGGTGGTGGGGCTCACGCGTTTCCAAGCGGCGGCTGTTGGGGGCATGGCTAAGGGTGAGGTGAGCACCGAGAATCTCTCAGGTCCCGTCGGCATTGCCGGCATGGCCGGCAGCGCACTGACCGCGGGCGTGAGCGCCTTCTTGGAATTTGTGGCGCTTATTTCGATCGCCATCGGCTTCATGAACCTCATTCCGATTCCGGCTTTGGACGGCGGACAGCTTGTCATTTTGGGCATTGAGGGCCTGATGGGACGCAGTCTTGCCAGAGGACTGAAGGAAAAACTCGGTGCCGTCAGCATGGCGCTCCTTCTGCTTCTAGCTGTTTACGTAACCATGAATGACATCGGCCGACTCGGCGGATGAATGGGCCGCGCAAACGCAGAAGCGTTTCGGAGGTTTTCAGCACACCGCGGCGGCTCGAAGGGTCCTTTCCTTGTGCTAACCTTACAACAATTTTTTTCGGGCGCTGCCGGCTGACGCTTTTGTCGTTAATGCGCCCGGGGAGCCGTGCTCCCAAGCGGCCGGATACAGAATTCAGTGTTGAGAGAGAAATCGTCTTGCAGCTCCCCACTATTACCCGCCTGACGGCCGCGCTTGCTGCCGCATTCGTACTTGCCGGCTCTGCTTCGGCGTTCACGATTTCCGACATCCGCGTCGAGGGTCTCACGCGTACGGAGCCCGGTACGGTCTTTTCGCATCTTCCTTTCCGCGCCGGTGATGAATACACGGCCGAAAAGGGTGTCCGCGCCATCCGTTCCCTTTATCAGTCCGGACTTTTCCGCGATGTGTCGCTCACTCAGGACGGCGACGTTGTGGTTGTTCACGTGATGGAGCGTCCGGCCGTAGCAACCATTGAAACGCACGGCATTAAGGCGTTTGACAAGGATGCGGTCGAAAAGAGTCTTCGAGACGTGGGGCTTGCCGAAGGCCGCATTTTCGACAATGCAACGCTCACCCGCGCTGATCAGGAACTGCGCCGTCAGTACCTCGCCCGAGGCTATTACGGGGCTTCTGTCAAAACGACGGTGACGCCGCTTGAACGCAACCGCGTGCGCATTACGGTCAATGTTGACGAAGGCAGCGCCTCGTCCATTGCTTCGATCCGCATTACCGGCAACCACCTTTACGATTCGGATGATCTGCTCGATCTGATGCAGCTCGGAACGCCGAACTGGTTCTCTTGGTACACCAAGCGCGACCTCTACTCGCGCGAAAAACTCGCCGCTGACCTTGAAACCATCCGCTCGTTCTATATGAATCAGGGCTATCTGGACTTCAAGATCGATTCCGTGCAGGTGTCGGTGGCGCCGGATAAGTCGAACGTTTACATCACGATCAACCTGACGGAAGGCGAAAAGTACACGATCCGCAGCGCCAAGCTTCAGGGCGATCTGCTTGGGCTCGATGATCAGCTCAACGCGCTCGTCACGCTCAAGGCCGGTGAGATCTACAACGCGCAGGCGGTCAAAGACGTATCCACCGCGCTGACCGATAAGCTTTCAACGCTCGGTTATGCCTTTGCGTCAGCCAACGCCAATCCGATTTCCAATGCGGAAGACCGTACGGTCGATATCGTTTATACGATCGATCCGGGACGCCGCGCTTATGTCCGCCGCGTGAACATCACCGGCAACAACCGCACGCATGACGAAGTCATTCGCCGTGAAGTTCGTCAGTACGAATCCGCCTGGTTCGACAGCGACAAAGTCAAGCTTTCGCGCGACCGTATTGACCGTCTCGGCTACTTCGAGACGGTGACTGCAGAACCTAAGCCTGTGCCGGGCACGCGCGATCAGGTCGACCTTGAAGTGAATGTGAAGGAGCGTCCGACTGGCTCCATTTCGCTCGGCGCCGGCTACTCCACGTCTGAAGGCATTATTTTGTCGGCAGGCTTCGCGCAGAACAACGTTTTCGGCACCGGCAATTCGGTGTCGGTCGACGTCAATACGTCTAAGTCGCAGCGCACGTATGCGCTCTCCGTGACGGAACCCTATGTGACGCCCGAAGGCATCAGCCGCACTTATGACCTCTATGACCGCAAGGTCGACTTGGAAGAGCTCGACGTTGCCGATGTGAAGTATGAAACCCGCGGTGCGGGCGTGTCCTGGGGCATTCCTTTCACTGAACTCGACCGCGTGTTCCTCGGTACCCGCGTAGAGTCGACGCACGTTGATGCGAATCCCAGATCGCCGCGGCGATATCAAAACTACGTTGAGAAGTTCGGTGATAATCCGGTGAGTGTGGCGCTCACGCTCGGCTGGTCCCGCGACAGCCGCGACAATTCGCTCGCGCCGACCCGCGGCGTCTATCAGCGCCTGTCCGGTGAATTAGGGCTCCCCGGTCTTGACATTCAGTACTACAAAGCCACTTACCAGTACCAGCACTACATTCCGCTCTCGCGTACCTGGACTTTGGCTCTTAACGGCGAGGTCGGCTGGGGCGACGTCTACGGCAGTACAGATCAGTTCCCCTTCTTCAAAAACTTCTACGTGGGCGGCATCGGCTCGGTGCGCGGCTATGATTCGGGCACGCTCGGTCCGAAGGATTATTCGGCCAATTCGGACGGCGACAATCTTGGCGGTGACCGCATGATTACCGGCAATATCGAAATCCTTGCTCCGCTCCCGGGCGGCGACCGCACGCTGCGAATCTTCGGCTTCCTGGATGCCGGCTACGCGTGGGGTTACGAAGGTGATCAGCACGGCAACTACACTCGTCAGAAGATCGACTTTGCTGATCTGCGCTATTCGACGGGCTTCGGCATTGCCTGGATTTCGCCCTTGGGCCCGCTCAAGTTCTCCATTGCATTCCCGCTCAATGACAAGGAAGGCGACGATACTCAGCGCTTCCAATTCCAGATCGGTACGGGCTTCTAAACCGTTTCCGTTCGTCGGCTGACTGACTTTAAGCCTTCTCAGACCGCTGCACCTCTTTTGGAGCTGCAGCGGTTTTGCGTCCTTTTCCGATCAAAAAGGAAGCCTTCCCCCAATAATAGGAGAAGGCTTACAACCTTCAGCTTTCCTCTCGGAAGGACGCGTCACCGGGTGCTTAGAGCCCGGCAGACCGCGGCAGAAAATCTTCCCCGCAGGAAAGAATGACGACATTCTATAAACGAATAGCGGCAGGTGAATTCACGTCGTAGGCGAATACAATGTTATACAAAAGAACTAGCCCTTAATGCGCTGATTTACAGGATTTGAAATTTATTAGTACAAACCCTAATTATGCAAACACGGCTGAACGGCTCTCAGATAAGGTGAGGATCCGAAATAGGCAGGATCAAAAACCATAAGGAAAAGGTCAAAGACGGACGGCGGCCAGGTCGTTTTGTTAATATGACCGATTCCGTTCGAGGCGCCCGATAAGGTGCTGAAAACAACAAAAATGATTCGATAAGGAACATCCTCGCCGTGGAACTTCTCAACACGCTCGTCTCTGCCGTCAATAATGTCCTCTGGTCATACGTCCTGATCGTCATGCTGGTGGGATTGGGACTTTGGTTTTCTTTCCGCACAGGTTTTGTGCAGATCCGCCATCTGCGTGAGATGGTGCGTCTGGTTGCGGAGGGCGCAACAGCCAAGACAAAGAAAGGGCATATCTCTACCTTTCAGGCCTTCTGCGTTTCCACGGCGTCGCGTGTCGGCGTGGGCAATATTGCGGGCATTGCCATTGCCGTTGTGGTCGGCGGTCCGGGTGCCGTCTTCTGGATGTGGGTCATAGCGCTCTTAGGCGCGGCAACGGGGTTTGTGGAATCGACCCTTGCGCAGATCTACAAAGTTCCGCGCCGCGGCGGCGGCTTCGTGGGCGGTCCGGCTTACTACATCGGGAATGCCTTGGGCTCTCGGTGGGGCGCCTGGCTCTTTTCCGTGCTGATATCCGTCACTTACGGCCTCATTTTTAATTCAGTGCAGGCCAACACGATGGCGCTCTCGCTCAAGGCATCCTTCGATGTGGATCCGGCTTGGACAGGGTTAGGCATCGCAGTTCTGACGGGGCTGGTGATTTTCGGCGGCTTGAACCGCATCGCACGAGTGGTGGGATGGATGGTGCCGCTGATGGCAGGGGCTTACCTGCTCCTTGCTGCGGTGGTCACCGTGATGAACATCACGCTCGTTCCGGAAGTTCTGCTCTTGATCGTCAAGAGTGCTTTCGGTGTGGACGCAGTAACCGGGGCTGCTTTCGGCATGGCGCTCATGACGGGTATTAAGCGCGGTCTCTTTTCCAACGAAGCCGGTATGGGTTCCGTGCCTAATGCTGCGGCGACGGCGGATGCGTCCCACCCCGTCAAACAGGGTTTGGTGCAGGCCTTGGGCGTCTTTGTTGACACCATGTTCGTCTGCACGGCCTCGGCCATGATTGTTCTCCTCTCGCCGGATTGGCACGGCGCTCAGCTCACTGGGATCGAACTCACCCAGCATGTACTTACGGGGCAGCTCGGCGCTTGGACCAACACCTTTATGACGGTGATCGTTCTCTTCTTTGCTTTCAGTTCGATCATCGGCAACTACTTTTACGGCGAGGTGAACATGGACTTCATCAGCCGTCGGCCGATAGCGAGCTGGATTTTCCGCGGCTGCGTGCTGGTGATGGTCTATTTCGGCAGCGTTGCGAGTCTCAATATTGTCTGGAATCTGGCTGACCTCTTTATGGCCTTGATGGCGATGCTCAACCTCGCAGCCATCGCTCTCCTTGGCCGCTACGCATTTGCGGCAATGAAGGACTATTTCAAGCAGCGCTCGGAAGGGGTGGAGAACCCCGAGTTTGATCCGTCTGTGCTGCCGGCCACCCGCGGCATCGTCTGCTGGCCCCGCAAGAAGGACGAAGAAGTGAATTAGTTCTGCGGAAGCATTTCGTAATATTTGCTTCACAACTTTCATGATTTGCGGCCGTCGAATGTGTTTGCATTCGACGGCCGCGCGTTTGCACCCCTTCGATTGGGGGAGTCGGGTTAACCCCCGAGACAACACCATGTATACCTATTTATTGGTAAATAGGAACCGCCTATCGTTTCTGTATCCCTGTGGCAGTAGCTCACAACAGAGTTGAGAGGGGTTCTCAATTAGAACTAGACCTCTCCCATCAGAGGTCTTTAAGGATGCTGTAAGGAAAAATACAATTTCACACGAATAAAAAAATACCGCCGAGATGGAAGCCCATCAGACACCCGTTGAAGGGCTGCGGCGGCAGAGCATTCAAATGCTCTGGAAGGAGACCTCTTATGAACACGAAGCCTATGTTGACGGCTGTTGCCGCCGCGCTCTTTTCTCTGGGCGCATGCGTTTCCGCTCAGGCCGCGGATCTGTCGACCTGCACGACCTGCCACTCCAATATCACCAAGGCGCACGCCGGCGCCGCGCACAAGGACATTGCCTGCACGTCCTGCCACTCGGGCGTTGATCAGCACTTGAAGAAGGTGACGGATCGTCCGACGGTCAACATGGATCCGGCTACCTGCGGCGGCTGCCATCAGGCGCAGTACAAGTCCCTCTATAAGGATGACGGCCGCGCTGCTCGTCAGTCGAAGAAGGCGCCTAATGGCCCGGCTCCCGATCCGTTCTTTGACCGCGCACTCGGCGCCCATGGCTTCACGGTAGAACATGATCTGCCGCGCGCCCATGTGTGGATGGCCATCGACCAGTTCATCGTTGACCGTGCATTCGGCGGCCGCTTCGAACCCAAGGACGGCTGGCTCTATGCCACGCTCGACGGCGGCAAGTCCTACAAGGTTTGGGATGTTCTGAAGGACAACTATCCGGACAACAACGCGCAGAAGGTCCACAAGCCCGGCACCGCGGCCGCTGCCAATGCCGTCTGCTGGTCGTGCAAGTCCACCGACGTCATGATGGACTGGGCCTACCTTGGCGACAAGGTGGAAGGCGCTCAGTTCAGCCGTTCTTCGAATCCGGTTGATGTGGTCCGCAAGGTCAATCACGCCATCAACTGCAACTTCTGCCATGATCCGCATACTGCTCAGCCGCGTGTTGTCCGCGATGCGCTGATTGATGCCGTGACGCGCGACGACAAGTCCGTGCCGAACGTCTACCGCGATGTTGCTGCACATCCGACGAAGCTCGATGTGAAGGATGTGGGCGTTCGCGGCTTCACCCGCAAGGTCGCCTATATGGACAAGGCGGACTCCAACCTCATGTGCGCTCAGTGCCACGTCGAATACATCTGCAACCCGGGCTTTGATGCCAAGACGGGCGCCAAGATCGGCTTCGACAGCCGCCTGACCAACCACTTCCCGTTTGTCAATGCCGACGAGATCGAGCAGTACTACGACAAGATCGGTTTCCGTGACTTCAAGCACAACCTTACGGGCGCAGCGCTCGTGAAGATGCAGCATCCGGACACTGAAACGTACTTCGGCTCTACGCACGACAAGGCCGGCGCTACCTGCGCTACCTGCCATATGCCTAAGGTCAAGGACGAAAAGACCGGCAAGATGTACACGGTTCACTGGGCTACCTCGCCGCGCCACTACATGCAGGAAACCTGCTTGACCTGCCACAAGGACAAGACCGCCGAACAGATGAACAAGGCGATCGATGCCATGAAGGGTCACTATGACGGCAAGGTTCGCGAAGCTGAAGCCCGCATGAACGACATGTTCAATGCCTTCGAACTCGCGATTGCCTCGGGCGTTGATGAAAAGACGCTGGATGAAGCTCGTAAGCTCCACTCCTCGGCTCACATCAATTGGGAATACTGGACGGCCGTCAACGGTGCGTACTTCCACAATCCCGAAGAAGCTCAGCGCAGCCTCGCCAAGAGTGCCAAGGCCGCTTCCGATGCGACCGCTCTGCTCCGCAAGGCCATCGCTGCCAAGGCTTCCGCCAAGGCCGGCAAGTAATAAGGCTTTTGAAGGCTGAGTCAAGTGAGAGTGTCGATTGAAAACGACGCTCTCACTTAGAGAAAGAAAAGCGGCACCGCACCGGTGCCGCTTTTTTTCGCTACAGTAGCGTTTCCACTGATCTTTCCGCCAACACCATGACCTCCACCTGGCTTCTCTACGTTATCTGCGCTTTGATGCTGCTTGCCGCCATTGCTGCGGTGCTCCCAACAGTTCTGCGCACTAAGAACGATGTGAACGGCGAAGCGCTTGATCGCGAAGCGACCGCTTTGGCCACCAAAGCGCTGCAGGCAGAAAAAGCCAAGCTTGATGCTGACCGATCGCTCGGGCGCATCTCAGAGGCTGAGTACGAGTCGCTTTTAACAGACCTGCGCCGCCGCGTGATTGAGGAGCAAAAGCCCGCTGCGGATCCGACCGGAGCGCCGTCGTCCTCAGCGAATGCCAAGCCCTCGACGCGGCTTTCCCGCGTGCAGCTGGCCGTTTCGGTAGCAGTGCTCATCACCGTCGTTGCGGGGGGCTCCTACGCGTTTCTCGGGTCTCCCGAGATGCTCGAATTAACGAATGCCCAAAAGGTGATGGAGGGCAACGCCTCAGCAGAGTCCATCGAAGCGTATCTGAAGACTGCGCCCAAAGACGGCCGTGCCTGGGTGCTCTTCGCACACAAGAAAATTGAGGCGGGCGACTTCCGTGCTGCGGCACGTGCGCTTCGCACGGCCAGAGAAGTCGAACCGAAGATTGCTCGTGACCGTGACGTGATGCTCGAATATGCCGCAGCGGTGCTCACGGCTCAGGAGTCCGATTGGTATGCCGACGCCAACCGCGTGGTTAAGGAAGCGTACGGACTGATGGCGGATGATCCGCGCGCGGAACGTCTCGCGGTGATGGCGGCCATTGCTGCCGAGGATTGGGCATGGGCCGTCGATGTGGTTCGTGCAATGCTCCCGCGCATTCCGCCCGACAGCGGTGAATACATGCAGGCGCGTGAAACGCTCGTGATGCTTGAGGCGCGTGCCAAGGCGGCAGCTGACCAGAAAAAAACGGAAGTGAAGCCTTAAATCCGGCTCTGCGGCAACGGAGCACCTTTGGGGAAGCTCGTCGCCGCGGTCAAGCCCCACAAAAAAACGGCGCTCTGAGGGAGCGCCGTTTTTTTGGGGAGGGATTAATACGACTTCTTAGAGCTCAGCCCAGAAGATCAGAAGCAGTGCCTGACCGGTCAGAATGCGCAGGAACATTGCGAGCGGATAGACCGTTGAGTACGCCACAGCGGAGCTGTTCTTTTCTGACAGGGTTGCCGCGTAGGCGAGTGCCGGAGGATCCGTGGTGGTGCCGGCCATCATGCCGACGATTGAGAGGTAGTTGAGCGAGAAGAATCTGCATGCAACATAGCCTACGATGAGCAGCGGAAGCATTGTGATGCAGAGGCCAAGCGCCATGTAGGCAAATCCCTCGCCGGAAACAAACGCCTGCAGGAAGCCGTCGCCGGCGGCAAGCCCCACGCTGGCCAAAAAGAATGCAATGCCGAGCTCGCGGAGCATCAGGCTCGCCGAATTGGTGGTGTAGGTAGCGAGCCGCAGATTCGGTCCGTAACGTCCGAGCAGAATGGCCACGATCAGCGGTCCGCCGGCCAAGCCGAGCTTCACCGGCACCGGAATGCCGGGGATGGCAATCGGCAGGACGCCGGCAAGGATGCCCAGTGCGATGCCCACGAAGATCGAGATGATGTTCGGATGGTCGAGTTTGTGCGACTGGTTGCCGACGCGAGCCGTAAAGCGCATGATGGCGCGCTCCGGCCCCACAACGCGCAGGCGGTCGCCGAGCTGCAGATGGATGCTGCGGTAGGGAAAGAGTTCCATGCCGGCGCGGAAAAGACGCGTAATGTTGAGGCCGTCGTAGTGCGACAGGTGCAGATCGCTGATCTTGAGGCCGTTCACCTTGGGGTCGGTGACGAGCACGGTTTCGGAGTGGATTGGCGAGTGCTGAATCTGCAGGTCAACGCCGAGCGCCTCTTTGCCGAAGAAAGCGACGATGCCGGCTTTGTGTTCGCTCTCCGAGACGATGCGGAGGATGTCGCCCTTAAAGACTTCCGTATCGGGGCCGGGACTGCGGATTGGGCCGCCGGGAGACTGAATGCGGGCGCAGACAAACGGACGGTTGATGAACTGACGAATCGACTGAATCGTCTGGCCGTGAAGAAAGTCGTTGACGACTTCAACATAAAAGGAGCTGGGGGCTTCATTTTTGTCCGCTTCGTCGGCTTCCCAGGCTTTGTCTTCTTCGGCGAGATTGACGCGGAAGATGATGCGGATAATGATGGCGGAAACAATAATGCCGACGACGCCGAGCGGATAGGCGCAGGCATAAGCCACCGCAATGTCCGCTCCCTGCCAGCCCATAACGGCGAGCGCCTCCTGCGTGGCACCCAAGCCGGGGGTGTTGGTGACGGCGCCAAAATGCACGCCGAGCATCGTCGGCAGGTCAATCAGGCCAGCTGTGAGTGCCCAGAGCAAAATCGTCACCAAGATGGAGAGCACAACGGCACCGGCAGCAAGCCCATTGAGGATGATGCCGCCCGACTTAAAACTCGAAAAAAACGAAGGGCCGACCTGCAGGCCGATGAAGAAAATGAAAAGTATCAGACCAAAGTCGCGCAGGAAGGTTAAAACGTGCGGTTCGATCGCCATGCCGAAGTGCCCGGCGGCAAGTCCGACAAAAAGCACAAATGTGACGCCCAGAGAGACGCCGAAGACTTTTATTCTCCCGAGTGCAAGTCCGACGGAGATGACGAGCGCGTACACCAAGACGATGTGCGCGATCGACGTGGGGGAGGTGAGAACGGATTCCATGGTGGCGGGTGCGGCTCAAGTGCTTCGCGAGGGCAAGCCTTGGACGCTTTAGATTTGTGATGAACCCGCACAGTCTAATCCGTTGTAGGTATCTCTTAATGAGGAGTCTGGGGACGCCTCAAAGTTTGAATGTGTCTTTACGCGATTACAGGACCAAAAAGGCGATAGGGCTTGTGCGCCTTATACGTAAACTGTCGGCGGATCGGCATCCGCTTTTTGCTGCACCCACGGCGTTCTCCCCCAAACGCCTTCGGGCGAAAGGAGCGAATCGAGCGCCTGCTCGGCCTGCCGGAGTCCTTCGGCAGCCTGCTGTTCGCCGACTTCGAGCGTTGTCCAGAAGGTGCCGAGCAGCATTGCGCGGGCGAGCGCTTGTCGGGAAGTCATGCGTAAAAGCAGCTCTCCGGCGATTCGGCGGAAATAGTCAAGCGCTTCTTCGTCGGTGAGCATATCCGCAGCCTGAGCTTTGGTGATCAGCGCTGCACCGAGCGCCAGATCCCAGCCGCGAAGCGCCGTCCAGTCGAGTTTACCGCGGAAATGGTCAGCCGCCATCCGCTTGCGGCGCATGCGCTCGAGGAGTTCAGTATTTTTAGGCACCACTTCAAAGCCGCTCCAGCCGAGACCGGCTTCGTTGCGCACGAGGTGCTTCACTGACGATGCAGCCATGATGCGGCGGAAATCTGCGCTTGCGCGAGATCCTTCCACCAAAAGCAAGAACCGCTCGTGCAGATCCTCGGCGCTCATGATGTCAAGGTCCGAGGACAATTCATGCAGCAGATCGCCCGCAGAATATTCTGTTGCGGGAATAGCGCCTTCGGCCCAGCCTTCAAAAAGCAGCGGAAATGCGGCGGCCGTGCGCGCAACTTCAGCAAACGGGATCTCTTCCCAAGCAAATTCCCGCGGGGGCTGCGGATCCGGACCGGTATGCGCGGCAAGGGCGGCATCCAGCGCCTTGAGAATGGGCGACATGGCTGCATTGGGTTCGAGAATTTCGAGCGTTTCTTCTTCAAACTGCATGTCTCAGAGCCTCAAGGCAGGAAAATAAAGCGCTTGGGAGCGATGATTTCGGCGGGCAAACGGAGAAGTCAGAGCGATCATCGTCCGCTCTTGCGGTGTTTGTTGTCAAACTTGGCGAAAGCGCCGGAACGTCTTGACGACTGATTGTCGCGGGTAAAACGCTTTTCAGGCAAGCTTCGCTTGCTGGCGCTCCTTTTCTCCGAGCTGCGGCGGCGTTCGTCAGGATGTGTGTCCGCGCTGCGGCCGGCCGCTTCGGCGGGGGGAGCGGTCTTTATCATCGTTCGGGACTCACGGGCGCGTACGAAGTCGCCTTCGGGCGTGATGGTCATTTCGCAGGGACTGGCCTTGCAGTGGAAATACGCCTTAAAGCGTTCGCCGGCCGAATTGACCAGAACGAGCGGTTCAGGCCGAAGCAGCGCTCGGTCCCTGGTCTGAAGGATTCCCGGGAACGCCTTGAGCATTTTGGGACAAAGCTTCAGGGAAGCGCGCACGCAGTGCCGGCAGGTCATCAGGTCGGCTTTGGGCGCCGGTTTGATTTCAAAGGCCGGCATGGTTACCCGAGCGCCGTGAGCAGCATAAAAGGCTGCAGCCTGATCGTTGGCGGTATTGGCTTTGAAGCCCAGAATACGTTCGGGGTAAGGCGAAGCATCATCCCAGGGAGCTCGGCGGGTTTTTTCGCGTTCTGCTTCCCGAAGCGCAAGAAGATCGTCCGCAGCGGCGCGGCGCAGCTGATTGGCAACGCTTGCCGGCACAAACACATCGAGATCTTCTGGAATGAATATGTTGGCGGCAGCAAAGGGCGTATCGCCCAAACGAGAGAGCTGCACGCGCAGATTGGCGCGGTTTTTGACCAAATCCGACGGCGTCTGCAGGTCGAGTGCAACGCTTGCAGCGGCGCATCGGACGCCGTCCGAGGCGACCAGATCCAGGCCGTCTTCGTGCGTCGTAAAGATGAGATCAATGGGGATTTTGCGTTCGGCCGTTTTGCCTTCCATCATGCGCAGAAAAGCATGATCACGATTGCGTTTCAATACTAAGCCCGGACGCAGGCCGTCCATGCGGCGCCGTTCGAGCGTATGGAGCATCCACAGATGTGGGATGGGCTTGCCGGCCTTATTGAGAACGGGTTCCGCACGATTGACCGCAATGCCTCGAATTTCTTCATCGTCGGCCAGGTACGTGAGACCGTCGCCGTTGGCGAAGGTGACGCCGGGGAGGCTTTTGACGATGATGCGCCCGGGCAGCACCTCTTCGGCCGCTGCAGCGGGTTCGCCTGCATGCTTAGGACTTTCAAGTTCGGCGAGCTCGTAAGGCTGGTCGTATTGGCGGCCGTGCACGAAATAGTCCGTCTGTCCTCGGTTGAATACTTTCTCGGGGGCGGGCTCAAACGTGAAGGCGGAGTCGCCCTGCGACGTGCGGGAGAGTTCCGGGCGGCGAGCAATGATTTCGTCGAGCTTGCGGCGGTAGAACGCCGTGACGTTTTTCACGTAAGCCGCACCTTTAAGCCGTCCTTCGATTTTGAAGGAGGAAACGCCCGCATCGATCAATGCTTCCAGATTCGCACTCTGATCGTTGTCCTTGAGTGAGAGCACGTGTTTGGATTTGGCGAGCTCGGTGCCGGCTTCGGTATAAACATCGTAGGGCAGACGGCAGAGCTGAGAGCATTCGCCGCGGTTGGCCGACCGCCCGGTAAGCGCCTGACTCATCCAGCATTGACCCGAATAGCTCACGCAGAGCGCCCCATGAACGAAGAATTCAATGCGGGCGTGCTGAAGCTTGGCGCGGACGGCGGCAATTTCCGGGAGCGAAAGTTCGCGCGCGAGCACGAGCTGAGAGAACCCGACGGATTCCAGAAACGCTGCTTTTTCGGGCGTCCGAATGTCGCACTGCGTTGAGGCATGCAGTTCAATGTCGGGGAGCGGACCTTCGAGCAGTCCCATGTCCTGAAGAATGAGAACGTCAGCGCCGGCATCGGCGAGCTCGAAGGCTAGTTTGCGCGCAAGCGGGAGCTCCTCATTCGTAAAGAGGGTGTTGAGCGCCAGAAAGACCCGAGCGTTGAAGCGGTGGGCATAAGCGGTCAGTCGGGCAATGTCGTCGAGTGAATTGCCTGCCGCAGCCCGAGCGCCAAAAGCCGGACCGCCGATATAAACCGCATCAGCGCCGTGATCGATGGCGGCTATGCCGGCATCGGCGTCGCGAGCAGGCGCAAGCAGCTCGAGCGCAGTGGGCGCCGGAGCAGTCCAGATGCCGGCGTGAAGGGTCACTTGGCAGCTCCCTGTGCGATGCGGCCCTTCACGGCACATTTCGGAATGGCCAGATATTCGGCGAGTTCTTTGTCGCCTGCGCGGCGGGCAAAGTCTGCCGGCGACTGACCGGTATCGGTACAGTAGTCACGATAGGCGCCCGCCTTCAAAAGCATCGTGACGGCAGCCCGGGAGGGTTTTCTTGCCGCCATGATCAAGGGCGTTACCCCCGACGACGTTTGGATGTTCGCCGAGGCCCCCGCCTTCAGCAGCCGTTCAATGAATTCCGTGCGGCCTTCCGTAGCGGCATAGTGCAAGGGCGTCCAGTTGCCGCCGCGCTGCGGATCGGCTCCGGCAGCGATAAGCTCATCAAAGAGCTCGTCCTGCCCCTTGAAAACGGCGAGCATCAGCGGGGTTTCGCCGAACTTATTGAGGTCGTTGACATTGAGTCTGCCGCTCTTTAAAAGCGCTTCGGCGACGTCGTAGTTCTCCGCTCGGACGGCATAAGTAAAGCCCGTGTCACCGTTTTCCATGCGGAAGTTGGGTGAGAGTCCCTTTTGCAGGAGCTGCTTCAGTGTTCTCGTATTTGCGCTGCGGACAGCCTGACGGATGGCTTCAAGCTGAGCAGAAGTCAAAGGGTTTTCCGCTTCATTCTTGGAGGCAATATCGTCCCATCCAAGTCCGGAACTGCCGGCTGCGGATGCCGCATGAACGGGCTCCGTAAAAAGGGAAGAAGCCGAAGAAGCCAGAAGGAGCGAGCCGCACAGAAGCGTGGCGGCGAATTGTCGAAGAGCCATAGCGCAGACGGATTCACGATAGAAAACGTCCCAAAGGATAACACTAGAACCGGATGACGCTTGGTCATCGGGATTCCAGGTTTCTGTTAAGACTGGTAGCCGCTCACTTGAGCGGCGGTTTGGCCAAACGAAATCTTTTAATGATTTTGGCTGTCCGACATCTTCGGCGACAGCTGCGTATCTGACTCTTCGGATCGCCAGTGGTCCGCGGCATAGGCCCAGAAACTTTCCGCAGTGCGTGAAAGCAGACGGTTTTTCTTTCGCACGAGCCGGTGCCGAGCCAGCCGAACGGGCGAAAGAGGGATGAAGACAAAGCCGGGTGTTTCACGAATGGTCCACGAGCCTTCAACGCAGAGCAAATTGCCCAGTCCTGCTTTCACCAGCGTGAGCGCGTTTGTCAGAAGGTTGTGGTAGCCCGCAATTGTGAGTGGTTCCGGCCCGCCGTTAAACCATTGATGCAGTGTATCGATGACAATATGCCGCCGCGGCAGAATGAGCGGAAGTTTCACAAGTTCATCTTGCGTGAGCGTGGGGTGCTGGGCTTCTGGGGAGTCACTGCGAACCACGACACCCCATCGGTCCGCTGAAGAAAGCGGCAAGGAATCGTATTTGGCAGTCTCGACAGGTTCAAGCAGAATGCCGACGTCCAGACGTTCTTCATCGAGACTGCTGCGAATATCGTCGCCATCGGCGGCATAAAGCTCAAATTCTGCGTTCCTGACGCCGGGTGTTGATTGCTGCCACTTCGCGAGGAGCTGTGAAAGTTCCTGCGCAGCAGAGGATTCAACGCAGCCGATCCGGACGATGCCGCCGGTGAAGCCGCCGGCTTCTTTGAGTTCGCGCCGCGTGCGCTCAGCAAGCGAAAGCATTTCTTCAGCACGGACTTGGAGCAGTTCGCCTTCATCGGTGAGAACAATGCCGTGACGCGTACGCTCGAAAAGCTTGCATCCGCAATAGGACTCGAGTTCCTGAATCTGACGCGTGAGTGCAGGCTGCGAGAGATGAATGAGTTCCGAGGCGCGCGTAATGTTGCCGGTTCGACAGACGGCTTGGAAAGCTTTGAGTTGACGCAGGTTCATCAAGGCGCTCCGAAAAGTGCTGCTTGGCAGTCAGAGATACATCATAAAAAAGCAAATGGCGGCCTTGGCCTCAAAAAAGCTCCGGCCGCCATTAAATGCTAAGGCAGAATGCCAAAATTCATTCTGGACATAAATTGCCCGTTTATGCTGCCCACACCTGTGATTTTTCAAGCGTTGGATAACGGTCGCCCAAGATAGGCACTTCTGCTGCAGCTGCCTCAAGTTCACTCACTTCGAGTGAGTTTAATGAACGCTGGGCGGCTGCCAAGTTTTCTTCCAAATGCATTTGTTTTGTTGTGCCGGGGATAGGGACGATCGAAGGTGCTTTAGCCAGCAGCCATGCGAGCGCTGTTTGCGAGGCCGTCAGGCCTCGCGGACGGCCGAAGCGCTCCAGCACATCAACGAGCTTCAGGTTGCCTGAGAGATTGGGTTCAAGAAAGCGCGGGAGAGCGGCTCGGTTGTCATTTTTTGCAGCAAACTTGGTGTTGTGCGTGATTTCGCCTCCGAGCATGCCGCGGTTGAGCGGGCTGTAAGGAACAAGTCCGATGCCGAGTTTGTTCAAAGTCGGGAACAATGTGTCTTCAGGAATTCGCCACATCAAGTGATATTCATTCTGCACTGCGGTTAACGGGCAAACAGCATGTGCGCGGCAAATGATTTCCGGACTGACTTCGCAAAGTCCAAAATGCTGCACTTTTCCTTCCCGGATCAGGTCGGCGACGACTCCTGCGACTTCTTCAATAGGAACTTTCGGATCAAACCTGTGCTGATAAAAGAGATCGATGGTTTCAGAGCGGAGGCGTTTTAAAGATGCTTCGCAGGAGCGCCGGATTGCAGCGGGAGAGCTGTCGAGCTCCCCGGACTGATGAGAGCCGTCCGCATGAATGCAGTGTCCAAATTTTGTGGCGATCTGCACATGATTCCGGAAAGGCTCAAGCGCTTCGCCGACGAGCAGTTCATTAGTAAATGGCCCGTAGACGGCTGCGGTATCGAAAAAAGTGCAGCCCAGTTCCACAGCACGGGCAAAAAGACTGAGCAGAGATTTCTTTTCCGGCGCTACACCGCGATGATAGGTTGTGCCCATCGCACCGAATCCGATGGCCGAAACAGTCATTGCTGCCGTTCCTGATCCCAGAATGCGCTTGGGGAATGCTTCGCTGATCATTTGGCCTGAACTCCGGAGTTGGCAGTAAGTGCTGCAGTGAAGAACTGCGTCAGTTTTTCGATAATGGGAATAGTGAATTCCGGCTTGTCATAGAGATCAAAATGATGGGCATTAGGCACGACAACGAGTTCTTTGGGTTCAGCTGCGGCGTTGAAAGCGCTGCGGCTGAAGCGCAGTGTTTGAGCCTTTTCACCGGCGATCAGCAGAACAGGGCGCGGAGCGATTGTTGAAAGAAATGAAAACGGCTGATAGGTTTGATGAAGTGCGAGACTGGCTGTGACGACGCGGTTTTTGGCGTTGGGATGACTGCCGCGAGAAGTCAGGTAGTACGAGGCTGCTTCCTGTGTAAAAGCGTCTGCCTTAGCAAGATCTTCTGCGTTCTCCGGCAAAAGTGAAATGCGTTCAAACGGTGTGCCGGCGGCATGGTTCGTAAAGGATGCGGCAGAATTTTCCAGCAGTGCACGGCGATTCTCAAGCGTCATGGGTGCGCCGTCGATGCCATCGCGGGCAGCTGCGCCGATGTCATAAGCCGAAACGGCAGCTACGGCTTTGACGCGAGGATCGCTCTGAACTTCGTGCAGCGCATATCCGCCGCCGGCGCAGATGCCAAGACTGCCGATGCGGGAGGCATCAACTTCAGGTCGATTGGCAAGCCAGCTCACTGCACTGCGGATGTCTTCGACTCTGGATTCCGGTGACTCGAAGTCACGGGGTTCGCCCGTGCTCATGCCGTAGTGCGAAGCATCAAAAGCTACGGTAACGAAACCTTTGCGAGAGAGTGCCTGAGCATAGTAGCCCGAGGTCTGTTCTTTCACGCCGCCCCAAGGATGCGATACCACGACGGCCGGACATTTATTTCCTTCGCTGCAGCCTTCAGGCACATAGAAATTGGCGGCAAGCGTTTCGCCGTGAGCAGCGATCTGCATCGAAACTGAACCGACAGTATTGACGCCTTCAGCCACTGTTGCAGCATTGGCGCTAAAAAAGAGAGCGGACGCGGCGGTAAGCGCTGCTGAAGCAATATGCGTTTTCTTCATGATGATGCGTTCTGGGTCGTATTGAAAGAGATTGAAATTAAGAAAACAAAAGCATTAAGACGCCGAATGGCGAGCCCAGCGGAGAATTTCTGCTTGAGCCGCTAAAACTTCTTCGCGTTCGAGCGAAAGCGGATTGAGAATGCGTGAGTGCGGCAGCATCCTGCGCATGTCGGCGATCGTTCGAGCGAGACCGCCTGTACCGTGTACACAGAGCGGTGCAATCGTTTTCCCGTCTATAGCGTTGTCGGCGAAAAAAGAGGCGAGGCTTCGCGGAAGTGTGTAGCTCCAGTTGGGGAAGACGAGGTAAATAAGCTCGGTTTGCCCTAGAGCGCGTCGGTTGCGATCAGAAATGGGCTGCAGCCTAGGAAGCGTGCAGTTGGTTTTTTCTTCAATGGCCTGATCTAAGCATTGGTCATAGTCGGCCGGGTATGGCGAAAGGGTCCGCAGCACGATATGCGCAAGCTCGAATTCTTCTGCGATCCAAGCGGCTGCGCGGGTGGTCAGTCCATGGTTGAGCAAACTCGCTCCAGTGGTTGCATCGATGCGGGTTTTGGCAAGTTCGGCGGAATTAACATTTTCAAACCAAGAAAAGGAAACCACGACGGGGGTATGCGTGCCGGCGGCCCATGCACAGACAGTTGGAATGGAACATGCAGCCGCGGCTGAAGAGATACAGCCCAAGCGCATCAAAAATCGACGACGTGAAGCAGATGCGGTCATGATCGGTCTCCTTAGAGAGATTCGGATGTGGTGCGGGCAGGAACTGCTGCTCTGCGGCCGCGCCGATGTCGGCGCGGTGCGAGGCAATTACGCGTATATGCGGTGGCCAAGGCGGCAGCGGCGAAGAGTAAAAAGGTTTTCAAAAATAGAAGAATGGGCGAACTCTCTGCATCCATATTGAGAAATTCAACTCGGAGGAAAAGTACTTTGAGAAGACCGCGTTCCTGCGATATCGAGACCGCACCGAGCACAATCGCAGTGAGTGAGATCGCAGCTGCGGCTTTGACCGAAGGAAGTGCTTCAATGCACTCAGAGAGTTTTCGCCAAAGCGTGCTCATGAGTCTCTTGCCGTGGTATCCGCAATGGAGCGCTGCGAAGAGGAGCATCCAGTGCGACGATGAGAGGTGGATGAGCGCTAAGGTGCTTTGCATGCCGGATACTCGCAGGAAAGGCAGCGCTTCTCGGCTCATGAGCAGACCGGAGATGAAGGTGGTCGAGGTGCTCAGCAAAAGCCCAATCGCAATCACGCTGCCCATCCGCATCAGCGGTGTGACATTCACGAAATGAGGCGTGCGAAACCACCAGGAAAAGCGATGGATATGGAGCCCTGCAGCAACGATTCCAACTATTCCAATCCATTCATGCAGAGCCTCACCGGCCAGCCAGTAGTGCATCAGCAGGACAATGCCGCAGACTGCCGCTATAGGAACCAACGGAGTCGAACGGAGCGCTTGCAGCAGTTTTGCAAGCGGGCAAACGCGATTGGAGTTCATAGCACTCTCTCAAATTGAGCTAGGGGGCAGCCTGGCGAAATGTGAAGGTCGTTCGTCCGGGTAATTCTTTAAAGACGGAAAGGTCAGAAGTGACGCGTCCAAGCGGATAAACGGCCATTGAAAGTGTTGGATGCGCTGACTGAGCGTAGAAAATGGCGATGGTGTTGTTTGTCGGGCAGAAAGTGAGCGTGCCGTCTTCAAACTGGTATTGGCCTTCAGAGGTCACGGTGAATGTTTCATCTGTCGGACCGTAAAATTCACGGCTGCCGTATTCGCTCATGCGAACGATTACCGGACCGCGTTCGAGCATCTGTTGAAACTGTTTGGCTTCAGGGGAATCGTTGAGAACAACACGAATGCTGCGCCCGTCAGCATCAACCGCAACTTGATGCGCGTCAGTCGCTGCGGCTGTGTTCTGCTTGATATTCAATGAATTGAGCCATGCTGCCGTGCGGGCTGCTCCTTCGATGCCGTGCTTTGAGTCGACTGCCAGCACGGAATCACTCACCTGTGCAGCAGGAAAGGCCGATGCAATGACCGACCGACCGCGTCCGGGGCCCCAGCCGTCATTGGAATTGAAGACATAAATTTGCTTTACACCGTCACGATTAAGCGCTTGTTCAAGAAAGGTCATGACGGGTGCTGCCGGCCCCATGTTCCAGGTCGGATAGCCGATCAAGAGGGTTTCAACGCCGTGAAGATCGGGGATCGCCGCCAGCTCCGGCGGTGCGGATTCCTCCTGATGACCTCGGGACACCACGGCATCAAATTCGGCAGGGTAAGGGCTCTTCACCAATAGCGGGATGAGGCGCGCGTTTAAGGACTGAGCTGCAGTACGCGCCATAGCGGCAGTTGTGCCGACATGGCGGTCTCCGGCCGCAAGCGATGCACCAGTAATACTGTCTGGGGTATCTGAGTGCCGCGCGTTTTCTGCAAGCGAAAAATAAACGACAGCGGTCTTGTCATCGGCGGGGACCTCGGCAGACAGTGCGGCACGGGGACCGAACAACATGGATATGCCGGCCAGTGCGGAGAGCGGCAGCATCACAAGCTTTTTCATTTGCGTTCCTCCAAAGAAACGGTGTTTGGTTGGAGGAAAGGTTATTGCCGCACAATAAATATGTCCAATTATTATTTAATATACATATTAATGCAAAAAATGCATATAAATAGTCTGACGGTCCTGTCCTGTGAAAGACCCGCCGGTATAAGCACCCGCAAATGGAACAAGTCACTGCGCAGGGTTATGAATCAATTCACAAGCCCGAAAAACTGCACGGTATTGCGGCAGGTCTGTGCGAGCACTTCGTCAAAATCCAAATTCTTGGCGAGGGCAATGGCACGGGCGACTTCCATGCTGTGCCAGGGTTCACAGCGCTTTCCGCGATAGGGCACCGGTGCCATGTAAGGGGCATCGGTTTCGATCATGAGTTTTTCAAGCGGAAGGGCTGCGGCAATGGCGCGCAGTTCGGCATTCTTCTTGAAAGTAAGGTTGCCCGTAAAACTGACATGTCCGCCCGCATTGACAACGCCTCGAGCGGTTTCAAGTGTTCCGCAGAAGCAGTGCATTACAAAGCCGACTTCGCCGGCAGCTTCGCTTTTGAGAATTTCGAGTGCCGCGGCTTCAGCATTGCGGGCATGGACGATAAGCGGTTTTTGCGCGCGGCGTGCAGCTTCAATGTGACGGCGAAAACGATCGCGCTGCCAGTCCAAGGGTTCCTTGCACCAATAGAAATCGAGCCCGGTTTCGCCGACCGCTACCATGCCGGGTTCTGAGGCGCGTTCGGCGATTTCATCCGCATCGGCTTCGCGGGCATCCGGATATTCCGGATGAACTGCCCAGGCGCCGAAAAGAAAGCCGGGGAAACGATCCAGCAGTGCGCGAAGCGGTTCGATATCCCGGTCTTCGCAGCCGATCGTCACAGCGGCCGTCATGCCGGCATTTTTCATGCGGCCGATAACCGCGTCGAGATCTTGCGCAAATGCGGGATCGGTAAGGTGACAGTGCGAATCAATGAAAGGCGTCATGAGTGTTGCAAGGCAGTCAAACGACATCGTTGGCGGCCAGTTCGCGCGGGTTCTCGGGAATGACCTTCAGATTAAAGAGCCCAAAGAGACCATATACGACCGAGAGCACCAAGAGGAACAGGCAGTGCGGAAGAATGTCGGCAAAGAGCGCTCCGTCCTGAGCCGCCGCAACGGAGGCACGGATAGCGTGGGTTGACGGAATCAATTCTGCAAGGGCGGCAACGGCAGGATGAAGGTTGGCCGTTGGCCATACTGCGCCGGAGATGAAGAGTGCGGGGGCTGACATGATCACGGTAACCGGCGCCGTCCAGCAGTTCGAACGGATGAGCGTAACAATCATGAAGCCGAAACCGACGACGGCTGCGGCATAGCACGCCCCGGTCAGAACGACGCCCCAGGGAGTGGCCATGGCGCCGTATTGGCCAAACCAGAAGCCGAAGCCTTCCATGTAGAGGAACCAGCCAAAAGCAATCGTCCAAAGTCCGAAGGCAATGCCGAGGCCTTCGTTCCAGGGGCGGTCGACGGCATCGCACACAAATTTGCGCCGTGGATGACGCCAGAGCCAGCCGCCGAGCGACATGCCGATGCCCATGAGCATAACGGCCTGAAGGATGATCGGGCCGACAGCCGGCACGGTGTAGTTGCCGTAGCCCGAAATTTCGTTGAAGCGGTACTGGAACTGCATCTGCGGCGCAGTATTGGCCGATGCCAAGAGCGAGGCGGGCGGAATGCCCGGCGTCTGCGACGAGGCCTGATCGATTTTGAGTTCTGCGTCGGCTGCTGCGGCAGATACGGCAGACTGAATAGCCCGAGTCTTCACGGGATATGCAGCGCTGCCCAAAATATGGAGGGTGGTGTTTTCGCCTCGGGCGAGATGCTCGGCATAGCCGTGCGGAATCGTTACCACGACGGTTTGTCCCTTGCTGCGGAAGGTCTCCATTGCCGGACCCGGGTCGCTCGATACGCTTAGGAGCGCCGCAGCCGGCGCTGCGTCAATGGCTTCAATCAGCCGGCGCGACGCCGAAGATCCGTCAAGGTCCACGATCTCCACGGGAACATTTTCGATCTGCTGAGTGCTGTAGGGCCAGCCGTAGAACACGAGATAAAAGGCCACAGCGCCGCCAAAGATCGCGAGGGTGTCGCGCGAAAGGAAGGCGCTTTGCACGGTCAAGGCAAAACTCTTCCAGAATCCGGTACGCTCGCCAGAGGCCGCGGGGTGCGCCTCAAGGGACTTCTCGAGCGCCGCGGTCAGATTGGAGCTCATCTGCTCAGTTTTCTTTAAGCGCCGCATGCGGCGCGCAAAGAGCGGTCCGGCAGCCGCAAAGAGAATAATGGGGAAGGCTGCCAGAGTAAGCTGCGTCTGCGCAATGGCGCTCAGGGGGCTGCCGAGCACCCATATCTGTGCCTGTGCCTGCAGGTAATGTGTGAGCGGCAGCAGCGACCCAAAAAGCTGCGCGCCGGGCGTCATCGAGTCAAGCGGGAAGGAAAAACCGGTGAACGGAAAGGTCGGCGCGATAAGGCAGATGCCGGCAGAGAGTGCAATGACCCAGGTGGGTGCAATTGAAACAACCAGCGCGGCGAGCCCGGCCATTGCCAGTATGAGGAGCCAAGAAGCAGTAAGCCAGAAAATAATCGGCCCCTCTGCGCCCCAGCCGGCTGCGCCGGCAAAGGCTGCTATCCATACGGAGGAAGCCGTGCAGAAAACGATGACCCAGGGAAGGAGCTTTCCCGCCAATACGGCCGAGCCCGAACCCTGCGTCAGTTTCATGAATCTGCGGATGCCGCCGGCGCGCCACTCTCGCGAAAGCATTGAAATGAAGGCGAGAAGCGCTCCGAGCGCCAAGACGCCGGGAATAAAGGTGGGCAGCAGATACGCGACGAAATTGAATGCGGGATTGCCTAAAAAGTAGACGTCCGGCGTCGTGATGCGCAGATGACGGCTGTTCTCAGCGAAAGTGCCGCCCTGCGTGGTCGCGTTCACCGCCGCATGTTCGATGGCCAGCGTGGAAAGCGCGGTCTTGAAGTCCACCTCCAGGAGCGTGCCTACGGCGTACCAGCTCTTATTGAGGTCGATGGAGACTGGTGCGCCCGCCCCGCGGCGGCGGTCAATCTCGAAATCCTGAGGGATCGTCACAACGGCGAAGACTTTGGAATTCTTCAGCGCACGATCGGCCGAAAGCGAATTTTCGAATCGCTCGAACTTGATCGACGGCAGGGCGTCAAGGGCATCAACGACACTGCGGGAGGCCGCCGACTGATCAAGGTCAACGAGCGCGGCGGGCAACCCTGACAGTGTTCCGGCGCTGAAGGCAAACCAGAGCACTGCGCACCAGAAGAGCGGCGCCAGGATGGCCGTAAGCCATTCCACAGGGTGTGTGAGCACCTGCTGAATTTCAAGCTGAGCGGCGGCAGCAACATGCCGGAACCAAGCAGTCATGGCAAGCGCCTTGAGGTTACTGAAGTGCGTCAAGCTGACTGCGGTCGATGATGACCGTCATGCCGGGACGAAGATCGGGGTTGGGGGCGCTCGGTCTGGCGCGTACTTCAAAGGTGCGCAGGTCGTAGCCCGAAGACTGACGCGTTGCACGCCAAGTGGCATAAGTGCCGCGCGGATTGATCCAATAGACCGAAAAATCCATGTCGGCGCCGAGCGCCGGTATATTGGCCTTCAGAATGGTGCCGACTCGGATATTTTTCAGTTCATCCTCACGAATGTTGAAGACCGCCCAGCTGTCGGCCAGATCGGTCACCAGCACAACGGGAAAGCCCGCAGGAACCACTTCTCCCGCATGCATCACAACGCGGGTGACTTCACCCGAAGCCGGGGTGCGGACTTCCGCCTCGCCTGCAAGCGACGAGGCTTCAGCAACGCCGCCGGCGGCCTGAGCGGCGAGAGCTTCCGCGGCCGTCTTTTCCTGCCGGCGGGCGCCATTTTCAAGCGCCGTCACTTTGGCGGCCGCCGCGGCAGCGAGTTCGCTCGACGCTTTCAACTGAGCTGCGGCTTCATCGCGCTTTTGCGTGCTTACGAGACCATCCTTAAAAAGCGCGGCAACGCGGGTGTTGGTGACGCGGGCAAGATGTTCGCCCGCGCGCGCCCGGGCGAGGTCAGCCCGCGCGGCATCGAGCTCTTCGGTTCGCGCGCCTTCCTGAGCCATGTCAGCTTTGGCGGCTGCGGCTTCGTGAAGCGCCTTGGCCTGCGCAACCTTGGCTTCAATTTCGGGCAGCGTGAGACGCGCCACCGCGTCGCCGGCCGCAACCTGGTCGCCTTCCTTGACCGTTACTGCAGCCAGACGGCCGGGCACCTTGGCGGCGACGGAGACGGTGGTCGCATCCATCAGCCCCTGAAGCGGAACGGGAGCCGGGTGCATGGCCTGCCAAATACCCCAGCCGATGAACCCAAAGGCGCCTAAGAGCACCGCTCCGCCGAAAACCGCTGGAAGGATCGATGATGCTGAAGGACGGGAGTCATGCTTGGGTGCCGGCGCGGCTGTCTGCTGCGATGTAGTCATGGCGAGAGGTGAAAGGTTCTGAATAAGGGAGGGCTGCGGCGGCCTCATTTTTCAAGGACGGCCGCATCCAGAAAAAATAAGAAAAAGGATCTTTTGATCAGCGCTTCGCAGACGCTTGGGTTTTGTGCATCTGCTGGGCATTCACAAAGTCAGAGCGGCCGAGCGTTGCTTCAAAGTCAGGCATGACGCCTGCAGTGGCGTGAAGCATGGCCCAAGAGACGACAAACTTGTAGGCGGCCGCACGCTGAGCAATTTCTGCACCCACGAGCTGCGTGCGGGCTTCGCGCAGATCGATTGCGGTTGAAAGGCCTTCGGCAAAGCTCGCTTCGCGCAGCCGCAGATTTTCTGCAGCCAGTGCCATCGTCGAGGTGGTGAGCTCAAATTCCTCACGTGCCTGAGTGGTGCGCAGGAAAGCGGCTTCAATCGCCTGCGCGAGCGAATTGTCTGCCTCAGCACGGGCGGCTTCCGCCTGCGTCACTTGAGAGCGGGACGCAGCGATGTTGGAAAAACGATCGCGATTGTCCCAGAGCGTGAATTTCACGCCGATGCCGACCATCCAGTCGGGCTCCACAACCGTGAGGTAGTGCTTGACGAGATTCTTCATGCCGAAAGCAAAGACTTGCGGATGGAAGGCCGCTTCGGCTGCGCGGACACCTTCTTCTGCCTGGCTGCGTTTGGCGTCAATCTGCATCAAAACGGGCGAATTGAGCCGAGCACGGGACTGCCAGTCGTCGAGTGTGCCGAGGTCGCCCTTCAGAATAAAGAGGGGTGTTGCAAGCTCGGGGAGTTTATTGAGCCGCAGCGACCGCATGAGTTCAGATTCGGCTACGCGCGCGTTGGTTTCGGCAGCGATGAGTTCACGGCGCGCCGCATCGCGGGAGACCTCTACCGACATGCGTTCAATCTTTGAAATCATGCCCTTGACTTCAAAGCGCTTGGCGCGCTGCACTTCTTCTTCTTCGTCGGCCAGCATCTCCCGGCGAAGATCCTCAACGGAGCGCGCGAGCTGCACGCCCCAATAACGGGCGGCGAGTTCAGCATCCTTTGTTTCAAGCCGTGAGGTCTGTGCGGCTGATGCCTCGCGAACCTTGTGCTCGAGGAGGTTTTGCTGCGCCGTAATGAGCCCGCCCGTATAGATCGGCCAATTGGCAGAAATCATCGCCCGCGGGCCGCTCAGGTCGTATTCGGTGCTGTATGAAAGGCTGCTGGGGATCATTCCCGGCATCAGTCCTTGAACCCCCTTGGGTACTTCAAGGTTGAGTTCGATGTCCTTACGCCCTTCAACCTGCATCGCCACGAGATCCACCTTGGGGCCGGAAAGCGCTTTGGCGCTGTCAGCCGCATGGCGAGCGCGCTCTACATCAGCGGCATCAGCGCGAAAGACGTCTGCACGCTCATGGAACTGCTGCCGAGCCTGTGAAAAGCTCATGGCATCGGTGCTGCCTGCGGGCGCAGCCAATACGCCGGTGCAGGTGAGCGCAGAAGAAATGAGCAGAGCATGTAAGGCGGAAGAACGAAATGCGGACAGCATGGCGCAGATCTCTGGGCGGTAGTGAAGAAAGGGAAGCGGCACGGACGTGAGTTAGGTAATCCGTATAGCAGTGAGTGTGCCGCATGATACTAGCTTTAGGCGGTGCGGCCATACACACGTTTGATGTCAGCAGCCAAAAAAAGCGCTTGTTGGGAATGATCAGCAGCGATGAACACCCAAATAGATCGAAGAGCGACAACAGTGTCTGATAAGTGAAGACGGCTCGGTTGCATGACGTTACGGAGTTGAGCCGAGGCACCGTCGAGTCGGTGCTACTATGACCGGCTGTGAGAGGCGGACTGAAAGCACGGGCAACGTGACGTCAGACGGCTCTCCGACAACGAACTACAAAAAAGGAAGGTACTCCATGCAGTACTCTAAAGATATTTATACCGAGAATCCGGCGGACCCCGATACCCTCGCCAATCTCGGCCCTTTGGCGCCGCTTGCAGGCACCTGGTACGGCGATCAGGGCGTGGATACGCATCCCGTAGCAGAAGGCACGGAAAGCGAACCCTTTGTCGAAACGCTGACCTTTGAACTGCTTGATCCGCAAAACAGCGGTCCGCAGCAGCTCTACGGTCTGCGTTATCACGTTGCCGTCACGAAGCCGGGTGAACTCACCGCATTTCATGATCAGGTGGGCTACATTCTCTATGAACCCGCTTCCGGCAAGATTTACATGACGCTTGCCATTCCGCGCGCCCAAGTAGCGATGGCCGAAGGGGCCGCCAAGCCCGGCGACAAGCAGATCCATCTGCGCGCCGAACGCGGTTCCACGGTGAACGGTATTTGTTCGAATCCGTTCCTGGAAAAGAATTTCCAGACGACATCGTGGGACGTGACCTTCACCTTCAACGATGACGGCACGATCTCTTACGAAGAGGATACGGTGCTGGTGATTCCGGGCGTTCCCAAAGAGTTCCATCACACCGACAAGAACACGCTCAAAATGATTGCAGCGCCTCGTCCCAATCCGATGATGGTGGAAGAGGGTCTGTGCAACCGCAATCCCAAATAATCGATTCGGAAGCGGTCGTACGCTTCCTAAGCTTTCGGTGAAGAGCTGATCGAAAAAGAGAAACCCGCAGAGTGATTTCTGCGGGTTTTCTGCGCTCAGAGGATAAAGTGATGGTCTGAGGCCGATGTCATTTCGGCCTCAGGCCCGTTCACTGTCTCTTAAAACGGATTACGGACGATACATGAATTCGTCGACAGCCTTTTCAAGATCAGCCGGACGTTCATTCTGAGCAAGACCGTGCTCG